>ERZ779843.3258-NODE-3258-length-13938-cov-2.660808_pt1 | contig 13938 bp, 10 predicted proteins | sample MGYA00511560_ERZ779843 | MGnify/ENA primary metagenome ERZ779843 (study PRJEB29588, sample SAMEA2158062) | human gut metagenome | biome: human gut; feature: human-associated habitat; material: faeces | place: Denmark | collected 2008/2010 ... | reverse complement strand
AATATTTCGAGCTCACGGAAGAGGCCATCGCCGCCAAGGCCGCTGCCCAGGGCCAGACCGTGACGGATTTCATCCGCCAGCGTGCTCTGGACTACCGCCTGCGGCAGACGCCTCTGGAGAAGGAGCGCGTCCGGCAGCTCGCCCGCATCGGCGCAAACCTCAACCAGCTTGCCCGCTGGGCCAACATCCACAAGCACCGTGCCGAGGCCCTGGATGTGCTCACCGCCCTGGTCAGCCTTGAAAATACGGTAAGAGCAGACACACCCCCTCCGCCTGCACCAGAGGAAGCGCCATGTACATGAAAGTTTTTCCTCACGGCCAGGGCGCGGGCGAAGGACCGACCAACTACCTTGTGCGTGAGGACTACCCCGGACGCGACGCCCACCTGCCGGATGTGCTGCGCGGCGACCCGGAGCTGACGCGGGAGATCATCGACACGCTGGACACCAAGTGGCGTTTCACCGCCGGGGCGCTTTCATGGCACCCCGACGACGCGGTGACGCCGGAGCAGGAGGAGCGCGTTATGGACGATTTTGAGGCTCTGGCCTTTGCCGGGCTGGAGGCGGATCAGCGCAATATCCTCTGGGTGCGGCATGTTCACGCCGGGCACCACGAGTTGCACTTTGTGATTCCGCGTGTGGAGCTTGCCAGCGGCAAAGCGTTCAATCCCTGCCCGCCCGGCTGGCAGAAGCACTTTGACCTGTTCCGCGACCTGCACAACCACCGCGAGGGCTGGGCCAGACCCGACGACCCAACCCGCACCCGCATGTTTACGCCAGCCCATGCGGATTTGCACCGGGCGCGGCTGCTTCGCTGGGGCAAGATACCCAAGCCGGATGAGCGCGCCGCCGCCAAGGAAGCCATTCACGAGTACATGCAGGCCAAGGTGGAGCAAGGGCAGGCGTCAAACCGCGCCGAGGTGCTCATGGCCTTGCAGGAGGCAGGTCTGGAAATCAACCGGGCGGGCAAGGATCATATCACCGTCAAAGACCCCGACAGCGGGGAGAAATTGCGCCTGAAAGGAGGCATGTATGCAGAACATTGGGACTTCAGCCAGTTCGTTGGCCGAACGAGTGAGGGCCAAGGCCGAACAGGAGCGGCAGGAGATGGAGAGCCTGACCCGGCAACAGTTCAGCGCCTTGAGCGAGAGCTTGCGGCAGTCATCGCAAAGCGCGCTGAGTACAACCGAGGCCGCTATCCTCGCCCAGCTTGGGAATTTGGAAAGCAGCATCAGCTCCCGCAGCCGGACGCTGCACCGCGCCTTTGGCTGGACATGCTTGCGGGGCCTGCTCCTGAGTCTGAGCATTCTGACGGGCGCGGGCTTGGGCAGCTGGGGCCTGCTGACCCTGGCCGGAAAGCAGGCCTCGAACCTGCGGGTAGAGATAGTGATGCTCAAGGAACAGAAAGAAACCCTAGAGGCACAGAGCGCCCAGCTATGGGCCACCTTCAAGAGCCTAGAACCCTACCATGCGGACGGCAAGGACTATCTGTTAACCCCGGAGGGCTGGACAATCACCCACGGCGGAACGACGGGCAAGCGCGACGCCTGGCGCATAGTGAGGAAATAGACCATGACCGAACTGGAACGCCTACTCAAAGAATCCCTGTCGCAGACGGAGCAGCTTCTGCGCAACAATCAGATCGCCCACTCCCAGACCCTGCAACACCACAGCAGGGAGCTGAAAAACCTCAAGAGCGCCGTCAGCACACTGCAAGCCGAACAAGCGGCCTTAACCGGGCACTTGACACGCTTGAGCGCTGTGTACGAGAGCTTGCAGCCCTTGTTGAGGCGGCTGAACGCGCTGTTGCCCGACAAGTAGAGAGGGTGCGTGAGCGGCAACGCTCCCGTGGGCCGGGCATGGGACGATGACGCTCATGCCCTACCTGACAAAGAGTCAGCCATGAGTTCGCCCCGGTTCCCCACCGTGGCTGCTCTTGAGTTATGGACGCTCTGCCGCTATACTCCTCAATTACCCCGCATAAGGGAGAGAAGGGAGGGAATGACAATCGCCACCGCCTGAGTGACGCCTGTATACCCTTGGGCACCGCCCCCAACGCCAAGTATGTCCTTTCCTCGATGATGAAAAAAGGCCCCAAAACGAAAGAATAAGGTACGCACTATGACAAGCATCCAACAACGTGCAGCACTGCAACGACAGATATGGCAAATCGCCAACGAAGTTCGTGGGGCAGTAGATGGCTGGGATTTTAAGCAATACGTTTTGGGAGCGCTGTTCTATCGCTTCATCAGTGAGAATTTTTCCAACTATATGGAGGGCGGTGACGACAGCATCAACTACGCCAAAATTTCTGATAGTGCTATCACTCCAGAAATCAAAGACGACGCTGTCAAAACCAAGGGCTATTTTATCTATCCCAGCCAGCTGTTCGTCAATGTGGTCGCCACCGCCAACACCAACGAAAGCCTGAACACCGATTTGGCCGCCATTTTTACCGCCATAGAAAGTTCCGCTAATGACTACCCCTCAGAGCAGGACATAAAGGGCCTCTTTGCGGACTTTGACACCACCAGCAACCGCCTTGGCACTACGGTAAAGGATAAAAATGCCCGCCTTGCCGCAGTGCTCAACGGTGTGGCGGGAATTGACTTTGGTGATTTTGAAGGCAACCGCATTGACCTCTTTGGCGATGCGTATGAGTTTCTTATTTCCAATTATGCCGCCAATGCGGGCAAGTCTGGCGGCGAGTTTTTTACCCCGCAGCATGTGTCCAAACTTATAGCGCAACTGGCCGTACACAAACAAGATACCATCAATAAAGTGTACGACCCGGCCTGTGGCTCTGGCTCCTTGTTGCTGCAAGCCAAAAAGCAGTTTGACGACCACATCATTGAAGATGGTTTTTTTGGCCAGGAGATCAACCACACCACCTACAACTTGGCGCGTATGAATATGTTCTTGCATAACATCAACTACGACAAGTTCAACATCCAACTGGGCAATACACTCACTGCCCCACATTTTGGTGATGAAAAGCCCTTTGATGTTGTTATGTCCAACCCGCCCTACTCGCTGAAATGGATTGGCGCAGACGACCCCACCCTGATCAATGACGAACGCTTTGCCCCCGCAGGCATACTGGCCCCCAAGTCAAAGGCCGACTTTGCCTTTGTGTTGCATTCCCTCAGCTTTCTTTCCAGTAAGGGCCGCGCCGCCATTGTCTGCTTTCCCGGCATTTTTTATCGCGGCGGTGCCGAGCAGAAAATCCGCCAATATCTGGTGGACAACAACTATGTGGAAACGGTCATCTCGCTGGCACCTAACCTCTTTTTTGGCACCACCATTGCCGTAAACATCTTGGTGCTTTCCAAGCACAAAACCGACACCAACACCCAATTTATTGACGCCAGCGGCCTTTTCAAGAAGGAAGCCAACAACAACGTGCTGCTGGATGAACACATTGCGCAGATTATACAGGTGTTTGACAGCAAAGAGAATGTAGAGCACTTTGCCAAGTCTGTGCCCTTTGAGGCCATTGTTGCCAAGGGCTACAACCTGTCGGTTAGCAACTATGTGAAAACCAAAGACACCCGCGAAGTGGTGGACATCGCACAGCTCAATGCAGAATTGAAAACCACTGTCGCACGGATTGACCAATTACGTAAAGATATTGACGCCATTGTTGCCGAGATTGAAGGCGAGGTTATGACATGAGTAGCGTAAATTTTTTGGAAAAGTTGCTGGATGGCGCTGATGTGGAGTGGATGCCGCTGGGGGAAGTGCTTGTTCGCACCAAAGGCACTCAAATCACTGCAGCTAAGATGAAGCAATTACACAAAGATGGAGCCCCGTTAAAAGTTTTTGCTGGTGGTAAAACTATTGCATATGTCAATTTTGAAGATATACCTTCAAAGGATATAAATCGAAAACCCTCTATTATCGTCAAGTCTCGTGGAAATATTGAATTTGAGTATTACGATAAACCGTTTTCTCATAAAAATGAGATGTGGTCATATCATGCTAACGACGACAATATCAAGATTAAGTATGTCTATTACTTTTTAAAATTGAATGAGCCATACTTTCAGATGATTGGCGGAAAAATGCAAATGCCACAAATTGCAACTCCAGATACAGATAAATTCTCCATCCCTATCCCCTGCCCAGAAAACCCGAAAAAATCGCTTGCCATCCAAACCGAGATTGTCTGTATTTTAGACTCCTTTACCGAGCTGAACGCCGAGCTGACCGCCGAGCTGACCGCCCGAAAAAAACAATACAACCACTACCGCGCTAAGCTGCTGAGCTTTGAAGGAGGCGAGATGGAGTGGAAGTCGTTGGGGGAGTTGGCTGAGAATCTTGACTCAATGAGGAAACCCATAACGAGTGGCTTAAGAGATGCGGGAAATATTCCCTACTATGGTGCCTCAGGGATTGTTGATTACGTTAAAGACTATATCTTTGACGGAGATTTTTTACTTGTTTCCGAAGATGGTGCAAATTTGTTGGCGCGGAATACTCCTATAGCTTTCAGTATCAGTGGAAAAAGCTGGGTGAACAATCACGTACATGTTCTAAAATTTGATACATACGTAGAGCGTAAATACGTTGAGCATTACTTAAACAGCATTGATTTGGCTCCATACATATCGGGCGCGGCTCAGCCTAAACTAAACAAAAAGAGTTTAGAAAGTATCAATATACCAAATCCGGTATACGAAGAGAAATCCCGCATTGTCACCGTCCTTGACACATTCGACGCCCTGACCAACTCCATCAGCGAAGGCTTGCCGCGTGAATTAGCCTTGCGCCAAAAGCAATATGAATATTACCGCGATATGCTGTTCAGCTTTCCCAAACCCCAAGAGGTAGCAGAATAACATGAGCAACACGCTGACCGAAATTGCCCAACAGCTCAAAGATGCCAACAAAAAAGTGCAGCTTATCTATGCCTTCAATGGCATGGGCAAGACGCGCCTTTCGCGGGAATTTAAAGAGCTGATCGCGCCTAAAAATGATGCAGAGGGTGAAGAAACCGATCAGCCGCGCAGTAAAGTTTTGTACTACAACGCATTCACTGAAGATTTGTTCTATTGGGATAATGACTTGGACGGGGATGCTGAACCCAAGCTAAAAATTCAGCCCAATTCTTTTACCCAGTGGGTGCTGAAAGACCAAGGCCAGGATCAAAACATTGTTGCTACCTTTCAGCATTATACCAGTGAAAAACTGACGCCGTTCTTCAACCCTGACTTCACTGAAGTCCGTTTCTCCTTCGAGCATGACACAGCGCTGGACGATCAGCATGTAAAAATATCCAAAGGTGAAGAAAGCAACTTTATCTGGGCTGTCTTTTATGCTCTGCTTTCCCAGACAATTTCTGAATTAAACATTGCAGAGCCTGAGCTGCGGTCTACCGACGCTTTTAACAGCTTGGAATACGTTTTTATTGATGATCCGGTAAGTTCTTTAGATGAAAATCATTTAATTGAATTGGCTGTCAATTTGGCCTCATTGATCACATCGAGCAGCAGTAACATAAAATTCATCATTACCACGCACAATACATTGTTTTACAACGTCTTGCATAATGAGCTCAACACCAAAAAATGCTACATTCTTGAACGCTATGAAGATGGTACATTTAGCCTGATTGAAAAACATGGCGACTCTAACAAGAGTTTTTCGTATCACCTACATATACTTCAAGTCATTGAGCAGGCCATTGCAGAAAGCAGAGTTGAAAGGTATCATTTTACTTTGTTGCGCAATCTTTATGAAAAAACAGCCAGCTTTTTGGGCTACCCGAAGTGGGCTGAATTACTACCCGACGACAAGCAAGCCTATTTGAGCAGGATTATACAATTTGCAAGCCATAATACGCTGTCGCACGAGACTGTTGCCGAGCCAACACCAGCGGAAAAGGCAACTGTTAAATTTTTGCTTGATCATTTGAAAGACACCTATAGCTTTTGGCGGCAGGAGGAGCAGAATGCCTGAGCACACCACCCCTATCGTCGAATCCAATAGTTTCATCGTCCTTGATAAGTATGTCAGAGAATGGCAGGCGGCAGAGAGCTATCAAAGCGAAGCCGATCTGGAGCGAGAACTTCTTAAAGACTTGCAAAATCAAGGCTATGAGTATGTACCCTCCATCAACACGCCCGAAGCACTGCTGTCAAACGTGCGTACACAGCTGCAAGCTTTGAACAGCGTTCAGTTTTCAGACGCTGAATGGTTACGTTTTGTGGATACATGGCTGGATAACCCCGCCGACAGTATTGTCGATAAAGCTCGCAAGATTCACGACGATTACATTCATGACTTTGTCTTTGATGACGGACGCATTAAAAACATCTACCTGCTGGATAAAAAGAATATTGCTCGTAACAAGGTACAGGTCATCAGTCAGTTTGAGCAGACAGGCAGCTACGCGAATCGCTATGATGTGACCATATTGGTCAACGGTCTGCCCTTGGTGCATGTGGAGTTAAAGAAACGTGGGGTGGCCATTCGCGAGGCCTTTAATCAAGTGCATCGCTACAGCAAGGAGAGTTTTAACAGTGAACATTCCTTGTTCAAATATTTGCAGATTTTTGTCATTTCTAACGGAACAGACAGTCGTTATTTTGCGAATACGACACAGCGCAATAAAAACAGCTTTGACTTTACCATGAACTGGGCAAAGGCCAATAACGACCTTATTAAAGACCTTAAAGACTTTACCGCCACATTCTTCCAGAAGAACACATTACTTAGTGTGTTGCTGCATTATTCGGTTTTTGATGTCAACAACACGCTGCTGGTCATGCGCCCTTATCAAATTGCCGCCACTGAGCGCATTTTATGGAAGATAAACAGCGTGTATCAAGCCAAGGGCTGGAGTAAGCCCGAAAGTGGCGGCTATGTCTGGCATACTACTGGGTCTGGCAAAACTCTCACCAGCTTTAAGGCCGCACGACTGGCCACAGAACTGGACTGCGTAGACAAGGTCTTTTTCGTGGTGGATCGTAAAGACCTGGATTACCAAACCATGAGAGAGTATCAACGCTTCTCGCCGGATAGCGTGAATGGTTCGGAGAGTACCGCTGGTTTGAAACGCAACTTGGACAGAGACGACAATAAAATTATTGTCACCACTATCCAGAAACTCAACAACCTGATGAAAAGCGAAGGCGATTTGCCTATCTACAGCAAGCAGGTGGTGTTTATTTTTGATGAGTGCCATCGAAGCCAATTCGGTGAAGCGCAGAAGAACCTGAAGAAAAAATTCAAAAAATACGTTCAGTTCGGATTTACAGGTACGCCAATTTTCCCGCAAAACGCCCTTGGTGCAGACACCACTGCCAGCGTATTTGGGCGCGAGCTGCATTCCTACGTCATCACCGATGCCATCCGCGACGAAAAAGTCTTGAAATTCAAGGTTGATTACAACGATGTGCGTCCGCAGTTCAAGAGTGTTGAAACCGAACAGGACGAAAAAAAGCTCAATGCTCCTGAACTCAGGCAGGCCTTGCTGCACCCAGAGCGTATTCGCGAAGTTACCCAGTACATTCTGAACCATTTCCGCCAAAAAACCCATCGCTTTCAGGTGGGCGGAAAAGGCTTTAATGCCCTGTTTGCCGTAAGCAGCGTCGATGCCGCCAAGCTGTATTACGAATCGTTTAAGGTATTGCAGCAGGAAGCCTCCAAGCCGCTAAATGTGGCAACCATATTCTCTTTTGCAGCCAATGAAGAGCAGGATGCTGTGGGCGATATTCAGGACGAAAGTTTTGATGTTTCTGCCATGAACAGCACGGCCAAGGAGTTTTTAGGCGCTGCGATTGCGGACTACAACGCCTTGTTCAAAACCAACTTCAGCGTTGAAAGCAGTGCCTTTCAAAACTACTACCGTGATCTTGCCTTGCGCGTGAAGAAGCAGGAAGTCGATTTGCTGATTGTGGTGGGCATGTTTCTGACAGGCTTTGACGCGCCTACGTTAAACACCCTTTTTGTGGATAAAAATTTGCGTTACCACGGCTTGCTGCAAGCCTATTCGCGCACCAACCGTATTTTTGATTCCACGAAAACCTTTGGCAATATCGTGACCTTTCGCGACTTGGAGCAGGCTACCATCGACGCAATCACGTTGTTCGGTGATAAAAACACCAAGAACGTGGTGCTGGAAAAAAGCTATAAAGAATATATAGAGGGCTTCACCGATATTGTCACCGGTGAGACGCGTCGGGGCTTTATGGATGTGGTCAGAGAGTTGGAGGAACGCTTTCCCGACCCTTCGGCCATTGAAAAAGAGGCTGACAAGAAGGCCTTTGCAAAGCTTTTTGGCGAGTATTTGCGTATAGAAAATGTGCTGCAAAATTACGATGAATTTGCCAGCCTTAAAGCCCTACAAAATGTTGATATGAGCGACCCCTCGGCTGTTGAAGAGTTCAAGGCCAAGTACTACGTAAGTGAAGAAGAGTTAGCGGCCCTGCAAACGATCCACATACCGTCTGAGCGAAAAATTCAAGATTATCGCTCAACCTACAATGACGTTCGCGAGTGGCTGCGCCGTGAAAAGGCTGGTAAGGATAAAGAGCAATCGACCATCGACTGGGATGACGTGATCTTTGAGGTAGACCTGCTGAAATCGCAAGAAATCAATCTGGACTATATCCTAGGGCTGATTTTTGAAAACAACAAGAAGAGTAAGGATAAAGCTGCACTGGTCGAAGATGTACGCCGGGTTATCCGCGCCAGCCTGGGCAACCGCGCCAAGGAGAGTTTGCTGGTTGATTTCATCAACACAACCGATCTTGATGGAATTGGCGACAAAGCCAGCGTGATTGAAGCCTTTTTTACTTTTGCTCAAGGGGAACAACAGCGCGAAGCGCAAGAGCTGATTAATGATGAGGGCCTGAATGCAGAGGAGGCAAAGCGCTATATCACCACGTCATTAAAGCGTGAATTTGCCAGTGAAAACGGTACTGAACTTAATGCTATTTTGCCCAAGATGAGCCCGCTAAACCCGCAGTATCTTGCAAAAAAGCAAGGGGTCTTTCAGCGTATTGTTGCCTTTGTGGAAAAGTTTAAGGGGGTTGGCGGGCATATCTGATAATCGCAGGTGGAGGCTGGTTAGAAATCTTGGTTAGAAAATGGTTAGGAACGTGGTTAGGACGCACCTCACAGCTGGACATTTCACCCGGCCCGTAGGAAGTACGCCGCACAAACTTCCCCCTTCCCACCATGCTCCCACCACATACCATCCCCACGCCGCAAGCCCCATCAACCCCCGTCAGCCCGCATCAATCCACGTCTTCCCCTATCTCCCTCTTTCCCTTCTTGGTTAGAAATAGGTTAGAAAAACAGAAAAAGCCTTTAGGGTTTATTCCCTAAAGGCTTGAATTTCTTGGTTGCGGGGGCAGGATTTGAACCTACGACCTTCGGGTTATGAGCCCGACGAGCTACCGTGCTGCTCCACCCCGCGACATGCGACAGAAGGGAATATAGGGGCCGGATTCCCGTTTGTCAAACATTTTTTCATCTTTTTTCTCAAAAAGAGAATAAAACGACACAATGCACCCTGAATACTGGTTTTATTTCGCTAAGCCATACCGGATTCCGAGGATTCGGCACAACATGCCGCGGCAGGCCACGGGCGGACAGTTATCGGCAGTACCGCGGCGATGCCCTCAAGAGCGGAACGCGCCTCCGTATGCTGATGCGGAGAAAAGAACACTTTGAGCAACGCCTCCGCGCGATCGAGCACGGTAAAGCTGGCGATGTTGTCATACCCCTCAAGGAGGAAACGAAACATCCCCACATGCTGCGGCGGCACGGAGACGAGCACCTTGTCGCTGTATTCGGGAACGGGAAGCCGGATGGGGCGTCTTTTTTTCTTTTTCATGGGGCCCGGTGTAGCCTATGCTTTTCGGGGACGCAAGGGCGGAACGGCATCCCCACGGGGCCCTTACCCATTCATCTCAACTCTCAATCCACTTATAATGATATAAAAAGGCGCTGGGGAAAGGGCTCCCGTTGCGATAGCGTATGAACTAGGCTATAATCCACTCCTGCAATCCAACCCGAGGTGGCGCATGTTCAGTGAAGACAGACCAGTAGGCAACCCCGCTCAGATTTTTCGTTCCTTCTTGAAAAACAAGGGGCTGCGTAACACGCCTCAGCGTCAGCAGATCATGGAAGTGTTCTTTAATGAAAGCGGGCACCTGACGACCGAAGAAATCTATGACAGAGTCCGCAAGGAAGATCCTTCCCTTGGCCAGGCCACCGTCTACAGGACCATGAAGCTTCTGTGCGAGGCGGGGCTGGCCCGTGAGGTACGGTTTGGCGATGGGTTGGCCCGCTATGAGCACGCCGCCGACGCCCACCACGATCATCTTATTTGTGAAAACTGCGGGCGCAACATCGAAGTCGTCGACTCGCAGATAGAAGAACTGCAGGACGCGCTGGCCCGCAAGCACGGTTTCAAACCCACATTTCACCGGCTGTATCTCTACGGCATTTGTCCCGATTGTCAAAGAAACCGCTGATACGCGGCGATGCGGCACTGACTGGGCCGGAGGGGTTCCTTCGGCCTTCTTGTTTTTCCCTTTCCAAGGGCGGAGTCTCCCATGCGTTCACGCGATCTCGTGATGATCGTCGTTTCCTTTCTCGCCATGCTCGCCGGAAGCTTCCTTCCCGGTCTGGCTGACCCGCTAGCCCCCTTCCCCCGCCTCTGCCTGATTGTCCTCCTGTATCTCGGTTTCCTTTCCGTCGGCACCGAAGCCCTCTTCATCCATACCCGCCTTATCCCCGGCACGGTAAGCGGCCTCGTGCTCATCCGTCTGTTCGCTTTGCCGCTCCTGTCCTTCTTCCTTTTCAAACTGCTCATGCCGCAGTTCGCGCTTGGTGCCCTCCTTGTCGGCGCCGCATCCATCGGTGTGGTAGCTCCGATCTTTTCCATTATGGTCAATGCGGATACGGCCCTCGTCCTTGCGGGCAACCTCCTCTCCTCGCTCCTGCTCCCTCTGACATTGCCTATGCTTCTTTATATAGTAGACAGTTTCATGACGCTGTCCGGTTTCGGTCCCATGAACCTGCCCGCCCACTTGTCCCTGTCCGGCATGACGCTTTCCTTGTGCGTCACCATCATTGTCCCCTTTGCCGGTGCGTTTCTGACCCGCAAAGCGCCCCGAGTCACCGAGTATATCCTCAAGCACCAGTTCCCCGTGTCTGTTTCCACCATCGCACTGTCCACACTGGCTATTTTTAGCAATTACTCGGGCGTTCTCCACCAGTCTCCTTCGCTTGTCGTCAAGGCCCTTGGGGCCGCCTGCCTCCTTGGGGCCGTTATGATGGTCGGCGGGCTCTTTCTGCCGAGGTCCATGCCCCCGCAGCGCAAGCTCGCCTTTCTGATCAGCTACGGAACCATGAACAACGTGCTCATGCTTATCGTCAGCCTCGAATTTTTCTCAGCCTCCGAATCCATCATGGCCGCCATGTATTTGCTCCCCCTGAACGCCCTCCTCGTCTACTATCGCGCCTTGAGCCGTTCATGGGGGCTGGAGCAGGCTGCCGGATAACCGGCTTGCCACCGTTCTTTTTGCCCAGTACAAAAAGCCGAGGCATATTGTACGCCACCTTTAATTATCCACTCCATTTTTTAATGAGGCCATTCATGAAAAACATTCCGTTGCTTTCACGCGCGCCGCGCTTTTCGCACATGCTGCTGGCCGTTCTTGCATCCGTCGTCTTCGGCGGCTGCTCCCCGTATCAGAAGGCGGCTCCCCAGCCCGAACCTACGGTTCCGCTGACGGGCATGGTGACTTACCGCGAACGTATGGCCCTGCCTCCGGATGCGGAACTGACCGTCACCCTGCATCGCAAAACGAGTGACGGGCGTATGCTGGTCGCCGAGGAACGCGCGTCCACGGAAGGCCGCAATGTCCCTCTGCCCTTCAGCATCGCCTGCCCCGCCGCGGATTCCTCCAGCATGAGCTATGAACTGGAAGCCGCCATTTCGAGCGGCGGAACGACCTTGTTCGCCACCACGAGGCCCCTCATGGTGCATCCCGGAGACGCCGACATTATGGTCCTGACGCACCGGGTCATGGACGCCGCGCCTGTGACCGACGGCCTCGCGGGAACCCGGTGGAAACTGGTGGAGCTGAACGGAAAACCGGCCGAAGTCTACGACAACCAGCCGGAACCGCACCTGCTCTTTAATCCTGAAGGCGCGCAAGGCCGGATCTCCGGTTCCGACGGCTGCAACAGTCTCATCGGCAGTTATACTCTCCAAGGCGATCGCATCGGTTTCTCGCAGCTCGGCTCGACCATGATGCTTTGCCCGAAGGGTGACGCGCAGGCGCGGGCCCTTGCTCAGGCGCTCGCCGGAGCCACATCCGTTTCGCATTCCGGGGACACGCTCGATCTGTGGAGCGGCAAAACGCGGGTGGCGCGCTTCAAAGCCACGGCGCTCTAGCAAAATTTTTGGAAAAGGAAACAAATCCGAAACAAGACTGACGCACAAGGGGAACTTCCGGCCCTCGGATTGTTCGGATAGAAAGGCCGCAAGGCTTATGGTTCCTCGCAAAAAGCTCCTTTCGGTTGCGAAAACGTGATTTTTCCTATACTCAAAAACAATCTGTTACCGGAGCGCTTTTTCGGTAAGGCAGCCGATCATCCCGAGCCGGAACTCCGTTTCTGGCGCAACAACCTTTTCTGGAGGATGGAAGACATGAAACTCGGCACACTTTTGAGCATGGCCGCAATGGCCGTCATGGGCATGGGCCTCGCCCTTCCGGCACAGGCCGCCGATCCCATCAAAATCGGCGTCTATCTGCCCCTGACCGGCCAGAACGCTTTCGGCGGGCAGCTTGAACTCGAAGGCATCCAGCTTGCCCACAAGCTCAAACCGACCGTCCTCGACCGCCCCGTCGAACTGGTCGTCGTCGACAACAAGTCCGACAAGGTCGAAGCCGCCAACGCCGTGAAGCGCCTTGCCGAGCGTGACAATGTGACGGCCATCATCGGTACGTATGCTTCCTCCCTCAGCCTCGCCGGAGGCGAAGTCGCCGAACGCGCCAAGGTGCCCGTCCTCGCCACTTCCAGCACCAACCCCCTCGTGACGCAGGGCAAGAAGTACTACTTCCGCGCCTGCTTCATCGACCCCTATCAGGGCAAGAAGATGGCCGATTACGCCGTTGAAAAGCTGAGCGCCAAGACCGCCGCGATCTTCTACCAGACCGGCAGCGACTACTCCGAAGGCCTGATGAACGCATTCGCTGAAGAGGCGAAGGCCATTGGTCTGGAGATCGTCGACACCGAAGCTTTCGCCGAGGGCGACAAGGACTTCAAGGCCCAGATGACCAACATCGCTGCCAAGGCTCCCGATGTTGTCTTTGCTCCGATCTACTACGCTGAAGCTGGTCTGGCCATCACGGCTGCCCGCGCTGCCGGCTGCACCGCGACCTTCATGGGCGGCGACGGCTTCGGCTCCGTCAAGAACTACGCTTCCGCTGACGACCTCGAAGGCTCCGTCTACTGCTCCGGCTACGCGCCCGGCACCGACTCCGTCAAGCAGTTCGAAGAGGACTACAAGGCTGCTTACAACGTCGACGAGATCCCCAACATGTTTGCGCCTCTGGCCTATGACGCCGCCATGCTGCTCTGCGAAGGTCTGAAGGCTGCCGAAGCACAGGGCCTGACCGCCGGCACTGACGAGTACAAGCAGGCTGTCATCGACGCCATCAAGACCATGGACGGCACCGAGGGCATCACCGGCTCCTACGCGTTTGACGAGTTCAACAACCCCATCAAGCCCGTTGCCATTATCGAGCTGACCGGCGGTAACGAGGTCTATCAGGAAATGTTCTAATTTCCCTGATACGGCTTGAAAAATTCGGGAAACCAGTATATTATAGTTATAATTTGTCGGCCCCTGACGAAGGGGCCGACGCAAAAGCCGGGCAGGTACGGAGATTTTCCGTACCTGCCCCCG
>ERZ779843.3247-NODE-3247-length-13980-cov-18.214147_pt1 | contig 13980 bp, 8 predicted proteins | sample MGYA00511560_ERZ779843 | MGnify/ENA primary metagenome ERZ779843 (study PRJEB29588, sample SAMEA2158062) | human gut metagenome | biome: human gut; feature: human-associated habitat; material: faeces | place: Denmark | collected 2008/2010 ... | reverse complement strand
GGTGGCCTTTGGTAGCAAGGACGCCGTGGAAGCCGCAAAGGATCTGTTCGACCGGGTAGAGACGCTGTAAGCGCCGGTAATTTGTAAAAAATATTTTATTTGTAGTTCCGAAACACCCGCAGGGTGTTTCGGAACTACTTTTTTCCCTCACACATTTTTTCTGCACATATCGCCTGCATTCCGTCCAAATTACTAAAATATGCTAGATTTTTTGCGAGATAAGTCATACTTATTTAAGAAAATTTGAACAAATTGCGAAATTTGTGTGTTTCTGGTGTGGACAAAAACGTTTTCAACTGATAGAATGGGAGCTGTTCTTTCTCCGCCGTCCGCAACCGGCGGAGTGTTTTATTGGAAGCAGGAGGTTTCTCATGTTAGAAAAGTTCTTTCACCTGAAAGAAAACCACACCGATGTAAAGACCGAGATCATGGCCGGTATCACCACCTTCATGACCATGGCTTACATCCTTGCCGTCAACCCCAACATCCTGTCCGCAGCGGGCATGGATTCCAAGGCTGTGCTGATTGCCACCGCGCTGGCATCCTTTATTGCCACCGCACTGATGGCTGTGCTGGCCAACTACCCCTTTGCCCTGGCTCCCGGCATGGGCCTGAACGCCTACTTTGCCTACACGGTCGTGCTGACCATGGGTTACAGCTGGCAGCTGGCTCTGATGGCCGTCTTTGTTGAGGGCGTCATCTTCATTGCACTGTCCCTGACCAATGTGCGCGAGGGCATCTTCAACGCCATTCCCATGACCCTGAAGAGCGCCGTCAGCGTGGGCATCGGCCTGTTCGTGGCCTTCGTCGGCCTGCAGAATGCCAAGCTGATCGTCAACAGCGATTCCACGCTGGTCACCTACCAGCACTTCAAGGGCGCAACCTTCCACAGCGTGGGCGTGGGCGCCATCCTTGCTCTGCTGGGTGTGGTCATCACCGCCATCCTGCTGGTCAAAAGGGTCAAGGGCGGCATCCTGTACGGCATCCTGATCACCTGGCTGCTGGGCATCGTGTGTGAGCTGACCGGTATCTACGTCCCCGATGTGGATGCCGGCATGTACTCCGTCATCCCCACCGCCTTTGTCAGCTTTGACTTCTCCGCACTGGGCGAGACCTTTGGTCAGGTGTTCAAGACCGACTTCTCCGGTGTTGGCCTGCTCAACTTCTTCGCCGTGATGTTCTCCTTCCTCTTCGTGGACCTGTTCGACACGCTGGGCACCCTGATCGGCGTGGCCTCCAAGGCTGATATGCTGGACGAGGACGGCCGTCTGCCCAACATCAAGGGCGCACTGATGGCGGACTCCATCGGCACCTGCGTGGGCGCTGTGCTGGGTACTTCCACCACCACCACCTTCGTGGAGAGTGCCTCCGGCGTTACCGAAGGCGGCCGCACCGGTCTGACCGCTATGACCACCGGCGTGCTGTTCCTGCTGGCTACCATCTTCAGCCCGCTGTTCCTCACCATCCCCAGCTTTGCTACCGCTCCGGCTCTGATCATCGTGGGCTTCTACATGATGGGTTCTGCCATCAAGATCGACTTCAATGATCCCAGCGAGGGCATCCCCGCCTTCCTGACCATTCTGGCTATGCCCACCGCTTACAGCATCTCCGAGGGTATCGCCATCGGCATCATCTCCTGGACCATCATCAATGTAATCACCGGCAAGGCCAAGGAGAAGAAGATCAGCCCGCTGATGTATGTGCTCACCGTGCTGTTCATCCTCAAGTATGTGTGCCTCTAATTCCCTGCGCATCTGAAAAGCCAAGCACCCCCTGCGGTCTGCCCGTACAGGCCGCAGGGGGTGCTTTTTATGGTTTTGCTTTGTAATTTTACTCCGGAGCCTTCATGCTTTCCACCATGCTGATGCGCCGGACGTGCCGCCGCATGACAAAGCAGACCACCACGGTAAACACCATGGTCAGCGCCACCGCCAGCAGGTAGCTGCGGGGCGCAATGGTGCGGATGAACATGAGCTGATCCATCTCCACGGTCAACACAATGAACTTGTGCAGCGGCACCCCCAGTGCCAGACCCACGCCGGAGCCGATAAGCGCCAGCAGCTCGATCTCGCGGAAGATGTAGCGGTACACCTCCTGATCGTAGAAGCCCAGCACCTTGATGGTCGCCAGCTCCTTTTTGCGCTCCCCAAGGTTGACGCTGATGAGGTTATACAGCACCACTGCCGCCAGCGCCGCCGCGCAGATGATGATCAGCACCACCACATAGCCCAGACTGACGATGAGGTTATCGAACAGCTCGGTGGTGTCCTCGGTAAAGCTGATGCTGCTGACGTAGTTGCAGTCCAGCAGGTCGGTGCGCAGGGCGTTGTACCCGGCAGCATCGGTGCAGGTGGTCTGGCCATAGACCGTGTTCCACGGGATATCCTCCGTGCCCAGCAGGCTTTCCAGCTGTGCGCGGGGGAGGTACAGCCGGGTGAACATATAGTTTTCCGTGATGCCGGTCAGGGTCAGCTCCACCCGGGTGCCCTCGGCGTTCTCCACCCAGAAGGTATCGCCGGTGTGCAGCCCCAGATTCTCGGCGGTCTTTTCGGTCAGGATGGCGCTGCCGCTGTCAAAGCTGATGGCCTTGTGTCCCTTGCGGGTGCGGAAGGTGACGTAGCGGGTCAGGTCGCTGTCCTTTGCCGCAGCCACGATGCTCACGCTGGCGCTCTCACCTTCGGCATTGTAGATGGTGGTGGATTTGGTATACACCGCGCCCCAGTTCTGCACGGCGCTGTTGCTGTCCAGCTCCTCTGCCAGCCCCTGCTCCATGGTCAGGGCTTTGGGGTCGCTGAGGGTGATGGACATATCGTTGTGGGTCAGCTCCGTAGACTGCTTCGTGACGATGGGCAGCAGGGAATCCTGTATGCCGAAGCCGATGAGCAGCAGCGCGGTGCAGCCCGCCACGCCCAGCACGGTCATGAAGAACCGCTTTTTATACCGGAACAGGTTGCGGGCGGTGGTCTTTTGGGAGAAGGACATCCGGGACCACAGCGGGGTGATGCGCTCCATCAGGATGCGCTTGCCCGCCACGGGAGCCCGGGGCAGCAGCAAAGCTGCGGTCTTTTCGGCCAGACTGGAACGGCAGGCATACCATGTGGCAAAGCCGATGACGGCGGCGCTGATGCCCACGCTGGCGGCTGCCATGCCCGGGTAGAAGTACAGGGTGAAGGTAGGCAGGCTGAACACCAGCTGATAGGCGTTCCAGATAATGATAGGGAACACCACAAAGCCCACCACCATGCCGACGATACTGCCCAGAATGGTGGCCAGCATCGCGTAGAACAAATACTTGCCCGCGATGCTGAAGTTGGAGTAGCCCAGCGCCTTTAAGGTGCCCATTTGCAGGCGGTTCTCGTCCACCATGCGGGTCATGGTAGTGGTAGCCACCAGCGCCGCCACAAGGAAGAAGAACACCGGGAACACCCGGGCAATGGCGTCCATGCGGTCGGCGTACTGGGCAAAAGTGACGCAGCTCATGGTGGAGGTGCGGTCCAGCACATACCACTCGCCCTTTTTGATCTGGCTCACCTGCTCCTCGGCATCGTTCAGCTGGGCAAGGCCGTCCGCCAGCTTCTGCTCTGCCTCGGCTTTCCGGCTCTCGTACTCGGTGCGGGATTCTTCCAGCTGGGTCTGCCCGGCGTTATATTCTGCCCAGCCCTCTTCCAGCTGCTTTTGTGCGGCATCGAACTGGGTGTAGGCGCTGGCGGTGCCGGTGGTCAGCTGCAACTGTCCCTGCAAAAGCTGCAATTTCATCTTGCGCAGCGCAGCCTTGGCCTCGGTCACCAGCTGGACGTTGGAGAGGTTCGGCGAGGAGATGAGCCCCTGCTTGTACATCTGCCGCTTGCCCGCGTCCAGCTGCTGCTGATAGCCCTGCAGCTGGTTATAGATGTTGTCGTAAGCGGCCTGCGCCTTGGCCAGTGCATCCCGCAGCTCAATGTAGTCTTCGTCCTCCGGCTCGGCTTCGTCCAGCGCCTTTTCGGCGTTGCGCAGGGCGGCTTCCGCGTAGGTCAGCAGGGGGTCTGCCACCTTTTTCAGGTTGACCAGCATCTCGATTTGCTGTAACTGTTCCTCAAATTCCAGCACCTGCGCTTCGCTGCTCACCAGCTTGTCGGCACCGCTCTGCATGGTGTCCGGCAGGGCAGCCTTCTGGGCGGCAAGCTCCTTTTCCCCGGCTTCCAGCTGCGCCTTGGCGGCATCCAGCTGCTGCTGTGCGTCCGCAAGCTTTGCCTCCGCCTCGGCAAACTGACGCTCCGCTTCGGCCTTCTGGCTGTCGTACTCGGCGCGCGCTTCGGTCAGCTTGTCGTTGGCAGTGTCCATCAGCTCTTCCCGCCGGGCGGTGCACTGCACGCTCTGGATGGCCTTGAGCTTTTCGGCTACGGCATCCACTGCGGCCTGATATTCATCGGAATAATTATCATACAATCCGGCGTTTTCTGCCTTGATATAGCACACCGTATAATAATCTGCGGTCAAAGTGCCCTCCGGCACAAACAGGATGCAGTCCAGCTGGCCATCGCCCACGGTGCTGCTCTCGGAATCGGAGGAAAAATGCAGCGGATCCTGCACCGTGCCCACCACCGTGAACACCTGCCCGCTGACCCCCTCGGTCTCTTCCGGCAGGGTCAGCTGGGTGCCCAGCTCCACCGGGCTGCCGTGGCCCATCACATGCACCACGCACTCCCCGGCAGCTTCCGGCATCCGGCCGGACAGCAGCACCGGGCGGTTCATGTTCTCCGGCGTATCGGCCTGCGGGTCGGCAGGCAGCTGATACAGCCGCGCCACCGTGGTCTGCTCGTCCCCTGTCCAGTGGCCTTCCACGTCCTGATACTTCACCGCCTGCACGGCGTCTACCCCGTCCACAGCGGCAATCGCGCTGATATCGCTCTGACTGAGGCCAAGGGTGGACAGCACCCGCAGGTCGAACACATTCTGCTGCACATAATACTTCTGGGCAGCGGTGCGCATATCGGGGGCAATGCACATCAGGCCGGTGAGCATCATCACCCCCAGCGCCACGATGCCAAACAGGGACACCACCCGGCTGATGCTGCTTTTCATCTCGCGCAGGATATTTTTGCGGTAACTTTTCTGCACAGTACTCACCACTCGATCTGTTCCACCGGCACCGGGTGCTCGTTGACCTGATTGGACACGATGCGGCCGCTGCGCACCTGAATGATGCGGTCGGCCATACCGGTCAGTGCCGTGTTGTGGGTAATAACAATGACGGTGCGTCCGGTCTTGCGGCAGGTATCCTGCAAAAGGCCCAGCACCTGCTTGCCGGTGCGGTAGTCCAGCGCACCGGTGGGCTCGTCGCAGAGCAGCAGCTTGGGGTTTTTGGCCAGTGCGCGGGCAATGGACACCCGCTGCTGCTCGCCGCCGGAAAGCTGGGCCGGGAAGTTGTTCAGCCGCTCTCCCAGACCCACGCTGCGCAGGGTCTCTTTGGGGTCCAGCGGGTCGCGGCAGATCTCGCTGGCCAGCTCCACGTTTTCCAGTGCGGTCAGGTTCTGCACAAGGTTGTAGAACTGGAACACGAACCCCACGTCATACCGCCGGTAGGTGGTCAGCTGTTTGGCGTTGTACTCGCTGATTTTGCTGCCGTCCAGCAAAATCTCGCCCTCGTCGCAGCTGTCCATGCCGCCGAGGATGTTCAGCAGGGTGGTCTTACCTGCGCCGGAGGGCCCCACGATGATGCAGAACTCCCCCTTATCCACATAGAAATTCAGGTGGTCTGCGGCGGCGATCTTCACACTGCCGGTCTGATAATATTTGCAAACGTCCTCAAACTCCACAAAATGCTCCATGGCGTTTTTTCCTTTCTATCGGGAATGCATACTGTTTCAATTTAACTATAACATCTCCCGGCAGACTTTGCAAAGACATCTGCGCAAATTTTCAAAAACTTAACAGAAAAGCGCAAAAAGGGCCGCTGCACATCCCTGCGTGCAGCAGCCCTTTCATCATTTGATCTCAGCGGTCAGCGCCCCACGATCAAATCGCGGCGGCAGCGCAGGCCCACGGTGAGGAAGGTGTTTTCGCCCAGTCGGCGCAGCACCACGCGGTCGGTGCCCTTCTGGCCCTCCACCAGCAGAGACAGGTTCAGGGTGGTGGAGCCCTTCTCGGTCTGGACCACCAGCGTGCTCACGCCCTCGTTCAGCAGGGTCTGCATGTCCTGCACGGTGGTGCGGAAAGTAGCAGAACCGGCGGGCACATCCAGCGTCAGCACACTGTCCTTCTGGCGGGCAGTGTACAGCACTTCTCTGCCGAACAGGCCCTTGACGGTGTAACGTGCCTCGCTCTTTTTCGCCGCTGCATCTGCGGACGGGGCGGCCAGCTCATCGCCGGAGATCAGCATGATGTTGCCCTGAATGGGGTTTCCCTCCGGTGCGCCGTAGCCGCCGTAGGTGGGGTCCTTTTCGCCGATCGCCACATCGGCGCTGTGCAGGGCGATATCCCCCTGCACCATCTGCTCCTGCGGGGGCAGATAGCCTGCGGCAGCAGGGTCGTTGATGTCTGCCTCTGCGGCAAATGCGCCCACGCTCAGCATGGCGGCAGCACCCAGCACTGCAGCGGTGGTGGTGACGGTACGGACAAATTTATGGTTCAGTTTCATTTGGAATACCTCCGTTGACGGCGGTTTTGCACCGCACATTTTTGTTTTGTGGAAAACCATGGTCTGCCATGCGGTGTAATACAAAACCGCCGCATCTGTCTTATAAACGGATGCGGCGGCGGGATTATTGCAGCAGGCTAAAAAAATTTTTTGGAAGCTCTGCCGCCGGGGTCACTGGGCCTGTGCCGGTTCCCGGTTCAGGATCTCCATGAACTCCTCGCCGGTGATAGTCTCCTTCTGGTACAGATACTGTGCCAGCTCGTCCAGCTTGGCGCGGTTGTCGGTCAGGATGCGGACAGCCTTTTCGTGCTGGGCCTTGACCAGCTCCACCACCTTCTGGTCGATCTCGCGCTGGGTCTGGGCCGAGCAGGCCAGCGAGGTGTCGCCGCCCAGATACTGGTTGTTCACGGTCTCCAGCGCCACCATGTCAAAGTCCTTGCTCATGCCGTAGCGGGTAAGCATGGCGCGGGCAAGCTTGGTGGCCTGCTCGATATCGTTGGAGGCACCGGTGGTGATGGATCGGAACACCACTTCCTCGGCGGCGCGTCCGCCGGTGAGGGTGGCGATCTTGTTTTCCAGCTCTTCCTTGCTCATCAGGTAGTGGTTGCCCTCGTCCACCTGCATGGTGTAGCCCAGTGCGCCGGAGGTGCGGGGGATAATGGTGATCTTCTGCACAGGGGCAGAGTTGGATTGCTTGGCCGCCACCAGTGCATGGCCGATCTCGTGGTAGGCCACGATGCACTTTTCCTTGTCGGTGAGGATGGAGTTCTTCTTCTGGTAGCCCGCGATGACCACCTCGATGCTCTCCTCAAGGTCGGCTTGGGTCACGCTCTTGCGGCCCGCGCGGACGGCCCGCAGGGCAGCTTCGTTGACGATGTTGGCCAGCTCGGCGCCGGATGCACCGGAGGCCATCCGGGCCACGACGCTGAAATCGACGCCGGGGGCCAGCGCGACCTTCTTGGCGTGGACTTTCAGGATCTCCTCGCGGCCCTTCAGGTCGGGCAGTTCCACGGGCACCCGGCGGTCGAAGCGGCCGGGGCGGGGGAGGGCCGGGTCAAGGGATTCCGGGCGGTTGGTGGCCGCCAGAATGATGACGCCGTTGTTCCCCTCAAAACCGTCCATCTCGGTCAGAAGCTGGTTCAGGGTCTGTTCGCGCTCGTCGTTGCCGCCGTACTGGCCGCTGTTGCGCTTCTGGCCGATGGCGTCGATCTCGTCGATGAAGACGATGCAGGGGGCCTTTTCCTTGGCCTGTTTGAACAGGTCGCGGACCTTGGAAGCGCCCATGCCCACGAACATCTCGACGAATTCCGAACCGGACATGGAGAAGAAGGGCACGTTGGATTCACCGGCCACGGCCTTGGCCAGCATGGTCTTGCCGGTGCCCGGAGGGCCGACGAGCAGGATGCCCTTGGGCATCTGGGCGCCGATGTCCTTGTACTTGCTGGGGTCGTGCAGGTAGTCAACGATCTCCTGTAGGTTCTCCTTGGCCTCGTCCTCACCGGCCACATCCGAGAAGTGGATGCCCTCGGTGGACTGGACGTAGACCTTGGCGTTGGATTTTCCAATGCCGCCAAACATCATGGAGTTGGGGCCGCCCATCTTATCCATGAGCTTTTTATTCATATAGTTGCCCAGCGCGGTGAACAGGATGATGGGCAGCACGAACCAGATCAGAAAGCTGAGGACCGGAGACCCCTGTTCCACGATCTCGCTGGAAAACTCGGCCCCGGCGGTGTAAAGCCGCTCGGTCAGGCCGGAGTCATCCATCAGGCCGGTCTTGTAGACTTGGGTGTTGTCCTTATCGGTGAAGATGATCTGGTTGGACTCGATGTCCACTTTGCCGATGTTCTTCTCCTCGGTCATGCTCATAAAGGTGCCGTAGTCCACCTCTTTGATCTGCCGTTCGTTCATCCACGGCACAAGCACGACATTGAGGAGCAGAATCAGTAAAAGCACGATGGTATAATAGATCGCCAGCGGCTTTTTGGGCGTTTTGACTTCTTTCATGAAAATCCTCCTTTTAGGTCGTATAAAGCCTCTCTGAAAAGAGAGTAGCACATTCAAATTTAATATGCCAGTTTTGCCAGCACCATTTTGCAAAAACTTCGCAGTTCGTTCATAAAACAAAAACCAAAAGAACCTCCGCCCAGCTGGAGGGCAGAAGTTCTTCTGGTTTTTACACACACAGGAAGGAGAGTTGGTTGTCAGAGCATGGGGGTACGGAACCCGGCACGATCACTCGCCGCGGACGGCTGCGAAACCGGCTTCGAGGTCGGCGATGATATCGTCGATGTGCTCGGTGCCGATGGACAGGCGGATGGTGTTCTGATAGATCTGCTGCTCGGCCAGCTCCTCGTCGTTCAGCTGGCTGTGGGTGGTGGAAGCCGGGTGGATGACAAGGCTCTTTACGTCGGCGACATTGGCCAGAAGGGAGAAGACCTTCAGGTTGTCGATGAACTTGAAGGCTTCCTCACGGCCGCCCTTGATATTAAAGGTAAAGATGGAAGCGCCGCCGTTGGGGAAATACTTCTCGTACAGCGCGTGATCGGGGTGGTCGGGCAGGGACGGATGGTTGACCTTTTCGACCTGCGGATGGTTGGCGAGGAACTGGACGACCTTCTTGGTGTTCTCCACATGGCGCTCGATGCGGAGGCTCAGGGTCTCGGTGCCCTGCAGTAGCAGGAAGGCGTTAAACGGGGAGATGGTCGCACCGGTATCACGCAGCAGGATGGCGCGGATGTAGGTGACGAAGGCAGCGGGGCCGGCAGCCTCGGCGAAGGAAACGCCGTGGTAGCTGGGGTTGGGTGCGGCGATGTTAGGATAACGGCCGCTGGCCTTCCAGTCGAAGTTGCCGCTGTCCACGATGATGCCGCCCAGCGTGGTGCCGTGGCCGCCAATGAACTTGGTAGCGGAGTGGACCACGATGTCTGCGCCGTGCTCGATGGGACGGATCAGGTACGGGGTGCCGAAGGTGTTATCAATGACCAGCGGCAGACCGTGCTTATGGGCGAGGGCTGCAATGGCGTCGATGTCGGGGATGTCGCTGTTGGGGTTGCCCAGCGTCTCCAGATAGACGGCCTTGGTGTTGGGCTGGATGGCGTTCTCCACCTCGGCGAGGTCATGTGCATTGACAAAGGTGGTGGTGACGCCGAACTGGGTCAGGGTGTGCTCCAGCAGGTTGTAGCTGCCGCCGTAGATGGTCTTCTGGGCAACGATGTGGTCACCAGCCTGTGCCAGCGCCTCGATGGTGTAGGTGATGGCTGCGGCACCGGAAGCGGTTGCCAGAGCGGCCACGCCGCCTTCCAGCGCGGCGATGCGCTTCTCGAAGACGTCCTGCGTGGAGTTGGTCAGGCGGCCGTAGATGTTGCCTGCGTCAGCCAGACCGAAGCGGTCTGCGGCGTGCTGGCTGTTGCGGAAGACGTAGGAAGTGGTCTGATAAATGGGCACTGCGCGGGAATCGGTGGCGGGGTCGGCCTGCTCCTGACCGACGTGGAGCTGAAGGGTCTCGAATTTATAGTTAGACATGTTATTTACCTCTCTCTTTGTACGAACAGTATTATTTTTGCTTACAAAAAATCCCGGTCGCTGCGGTCTCAAGACAGCGTACCGGGCAAGAAGTTCGACATTATGCTTGCAGCATTACACTTCGGGACACATTCGTCCACCGGAGGGCAAAGCACAGCAGCTCGTCCGATTTTCTGCCCGGCCTGAGTACATTCGCCCACAACGGAAGTTCGCGTGCAGCAGGTTTTTCCAGATCAGCGTCATTGTAGTGCCCTCCTTTCTCTGAAATCCCACCAAGTTGGTGGATTGGATGGCTGCATTATATCCCCATTTACCTAGATTGTCAATAGGTTGATGAAAAATTGTTTGGAAAAATTTTGGAGAGGGGAAGGACGCTGGCGGCGAAGCAGGGCCTTTGTTTGGCACTGCGTAAGGTGGGCCGGGTATGAAATGCGGGGGGCACTTTTCGTTGACGGAACTCTTTCCCTGTTGTATACTGATGCTATTATCGAAAAAAGAGGGGGGAGCGGCGATGTCCATCGGGCCAAGTCGGCCGCTGGCGCTGGAAAAGCCGGAGACCATTGATCTGAAACAGGCTGCGCGGTATTTCGGCCAGCGGGGCGAACCGGATGCGGCAACAGCCTCTTTATTAGAGAGGTGTGCCGTGCCCATCTTGGCGGCGGCAGCGCCCCACGCCGTCTGGCTGGAAAGCGATGTGGACAGCCTTGCGGAAGCGGGCCTTTTGCAGGGGGAGGATGTGTACCGCCACCTGACCGGCTGTGACCGGGCCATCCTGCTGGCTGTGACCCTTGGCCCCGGCGTAGATGCACAGATCCGCCGGGCCGGGGTGGGGGATATCGCGGCGGGCGTGGCGTCGGATGCGCTGGGTTCCGCGCTGGCAGAGCAGATGGCCGATGCCGCCGAAGCCGAACTGCGCAATGGGGCAGCAGGGCAGGGCCGCTATCTGACCGGCCGCTACTCGCCGGGCTACGGCGATTGGCCCATCACGGTACAGCCGCTGGTGGCGGCGGCGCTGGATACTGCCCGGCGGGCCGGTCTGTGCGTGACGGACACCAACCTCATGACCCCCCGCAAGAGCGTCACCGCGCTGCTGGGCGTCAGCGAACACCCGGTCAAGGGCCATCTCGCAGGGTGCGGCCACTGTGTGCTGCGCACCCGCTGCGAATATCGAAAGAGGGGGATCACCTGTGCAAGCGAATGAACTGTTTACCCAACCGAATACCATCCTGCTGGACGGCGGCATGGGCACCATGCTGCAGGCGGCGGGCCTGAAGTTGGGGGCCAAGCCGGAGGAGCTGAACATCACCGACCCGGCGCTCATCGAGGGCATCCACGCAAAATATGCCGCAGCGGGCAGCCGCATCATCAACGCCAACACCTTCGGCGCGTCGGCACACAAGCTGGCGGGCAGCGCCTACACGCTGGAAGAGATCATTGCGGCGGGCATTGCCAACTGCAAGCGGGCGTGCGCCCCCTACGGCGCACTGGCGGCGCTGGACGTCGGCCCGCTGGGGGAGCTGCTGGAGCCCAACGGCACGCTGGCCTTTGAGGACGCTGTGACCGAGTATGGCCGCATCGTCCGGGCCGGTGTGGCAGCGGGGGCTGACCTCATCTTCTTTGAAACGTTTACCGACCTGTACGAGCTGAAAGCGGCTCTGTTGGCGGCCAAGGAGAACAGCACCCTGCCCATTCTGGCCAGCATGAGCTTTGAGGCGGGGGGCCGCACCTTCACCGGCTGTACGGTGGAGAGCTTCGCCGCCACCGCGCGGGGTCTGGGTGCGGATGCCATCGGCATCAACTGCTCGCTGGGCCCCAAAGAGATCTTCCCGATGGCGAAGCGGCTGGCTGAGGCCGTGCCCGGCAGCTTCCCGGTCTTCGTCAAGCCCAACGCGGGTCTGCCCCGCGCCGACGGCTCCGGCTACGACATCACCCCGCAGCTCTATGGGATGCAGATGAAGCCTTACCGGGAGCTGAACCTGTTCGCGGCGGGCGGCTGCTGCGGCACTACGCCGGAATTCATCCAACTGCTGAACGGTGTCTTTGCCGGCTGCAAGCCCGGCCGCCCCGACCACCCCATGAAGTCGGTCATCTGCTCGCCGGTGAGCTGCGTCAATGTGGACGGCATCACGGTGGTGGGCGAGCGGATCAACCCCACCGGCAAAAAGCGGTTCCAACAGGCCCTGCGGGAAAATGACATGAACTACGTCCTCGAACAGGCCGTCAGTCAGGTGGAAGCCGGGGCGCAGATCCTCGACGTCAACGTGGGTGCCCCCGGCGTGGACGAGCCCGCGCTGATGGAACAGGTGGTCAAAGCGCTGCAGAGCGTGGTCAGTCTGCCCTTGCAGCTGGATTCTTCCCACGCCGAGGCACTGGAACGGGGTCTGCGGGTCTACAACGGCAAGCCCATCGTCAACTCGGTGAACGGCGAGCCGGAGGTGCTGGAAAAGATCCTGCCGCTGTGCAAAAAGTACGGCGCGGCCGTGGTCGGCCTTGCCATTGACAAGCGGGGCATTCAGCCCAAAGCCGAGGACCGCGTGGCCGTGGCCCGCCGCATCAAGGAAGCTGCGCTGGCCGCCGGCATCCCGCAGGAGGATATCTACATCGACTGCCTGACCCTGACCGCCAGCGCCCAGCAGCAGGACGTTCTGGCCACCGTGGAAGCCCTCCACACCTGCAAAACAGAACTGGGCGTCCGGACCATTCTGGGCGTGTCGAACATCAGCTTCGGCTTGCCCTGCCGCACCTACCTGAACACCACCTTCCTCACCATGGCCATGTACGCGGGGCTGGATCTCGCCATCATGAACCCGTCCAGCGAGGAGATGATGGCGGCGGTCTACGCCTACAATGTACTCATCAACCGCGACCCCCAGAGCACGAAGTACATCGAGCGGTACGCGAACCGGGTGCCCGCCTCCGCCGCGCTGGCCAAGGCTGCCCAAGCGGCCACGGTGGCCCAGTCCGGCGGCGAAGCGGAACTGTCCGGCCCTTATGCCCCCCTGATGAAGGCCGTGGAAAAGGGCCTGAAGGGCGAAGCTGCGGCCCAGACCCGCGCCCTGCTGGAAACAAAGGAGCCGCTGGAACTGGTGGATGAAGCCCTCATCCCGGCGCTGGACATGGTGGGCAACAAGTACGAAAAGGGCACCCTCTTCCTGCCCCAGCTGCTCCAAGCAGCCAGCGCCGCCCAGAGCGCCTTTGAGGAGATCAAGACCGCCATCGCAAAGAAGGGCGCGGCCAACGAGAGCAAGGGCCGCATCGTCATCGCGACGGTGAAGGGCGACGTCCACGACATCGGCAAGAACATCGTGAAGGTCATCCTCGAAAACTACGGCTTCGAGGTCATCGACCTTGGCCGCGACGTGCCGGTGGAGACGGTGGTAAACACGGTGCGGGAGAAAAATGTGCATCTGGTGGGCCTCTCCGCCCTGATGACCACCACCCTCAAGAGCATGGAGGAGACCATCGCGGCCCTCCACGAAGCAAAGCTCGACTGCAAGATCATGGTCGGCGGCGCAGTGCTCACCCCCGAATACGCAAAGAAGATCGGCGCGGACTGGTATGCGAAGGATGCCAAGCGCAGCGCAGATATCGCAAAAGAATTTTTTGGGGTATAAATAAAAAGCCGGAGTTGCTCCCCCAGTCGCCTGACGGTGCCAGCCCCCTCGGAGAGGGCGGCGGCGTCGCGTGATCGCCATATTCCGCCCTTGCGTTATACGCGCTTATAAATAATGGGTTCGTTACGTTTTTTACCTCCGCAAATTCGCGTTTGTGGAGCGGAGCGGAACAATGAAAGCCCCAGTGGGGCTTTTAAGCGACAGAACGGTCTTGCGCAGCAAGAT
>ERZ779843.3238-NODE-3238-length-14022-cov-4.382616_pt1 | contig 14022 bp, 16 predicted proteins | sample MGYA00511560_ERZ779843 | MGnify/ENA primary metagenome ERZ779843 (study PRJEB29588, sample SAMEA2158062) | human gut metagenome | biome: human gut; feature: human-associated habitat; material: faeces | place: Denmark | collected 2008/2010 ... | reverse complement strand
CCGCGGGTCGAGCGGGGTCATCACGAGGAATACCGTACGCCGCCGACACTTGGCCGTACGCACGAACATCCTCGGCGACCAGACCCACAAGTTCCTGAGCCAGCTCGTCTGCCTGGGCAAACGCGTGCGTCAGATCGTCTGCGCGATCGGCAAGCGCGGGGTTCGTCGCACCATAGCGAGCGACCATCCCGCACAGCGAAGCGCCCAGTGCTCCCACAAACGCGCTCGCGCTACCGCCGCCGGGAACCGGCTCGCGTGCAGCCAACGCCTCGGCAAAACCGCGACAGGTTTTATCCATCATCTCTTGGCTCATCGAAACACCTCTGCCCACCGCGCCGGCCACCACGGACCGTGCGCATAATAAAAAATGGGACAACGACGCCAGGAAGCGGTTGTCCCATTCATCGGTCTTATTCAAGCCCAGTCTAGCCCATAAGACAAAGACTGTCAGGAGCTCTGGCTATCGGTGTTTCCGATTGCCGGCTATAGGCACGGGCGCCTAGTCCACCTGAAACGTCGGCAGCAGCGTGTCGATAATCTTCGACCCCATGTCGCGGTTTGCAGTCGAGTACTCCAAATGCGCCGTGGCAATCGTCGAATCCGTGACGATCGTCTTTTCGTAAATGATCGTATCGTCCTCACACCACGAGACCACGTACCAGTTGTCGCCCTCTGCGGTATAGAGGTCGGCCTTGCCCGAGGTGTCCACGTCGACGAACATCTCGTGTGCAGTTTCGTCGTTAATGTTGACGTAGCCAAACAGGTTGATTACAAAGCCCGTCTCCGGATCCTCATACCTGGCACCACTGCCGCTGGGAGTATCTTCCATCTCAAAGCGATTGGGAATCGACATGCTATAAGGGTGAAGGTCGTTCGTGTACGTATGCACGTCGGTCAGGTAATCGTCCGAATCGCCCGAACCGTAGTATGCCGACTCGTCCTCGGGAACGGCCTCGTCATCGGACGACGAGGGTTCCTTGGTCTTGGACTTGTCGCTCTTCTTCTTGGCAGAAGAATCTTTCTCGTCAGAAGAACCGGTATCGATCACCGAAATCTGCGTGTCAGAGCTCTTGGACCCGTTAAGCATCGTGAGCGCAAACACCGTGCCGCCCCCGAGGAGTACCACGGCGGCACACGCCACCGCGATAATGACCGGCGCCTTGCTCTTAGGCTTTTGAGGCGCGGGCGCGACCGGCGGCATCGACTGGGTCAGGCCCGGGGCAGAGGAAGGACCAGCGCCCGTAGGCGTCGGCGCGGAGCCACCCGCCAGCGAGGCCCCGCAATGCGTACAAAACGTCGATCCATCAGGCACTTGCTGTCCGCATTTCTTACAGAACATCGTTCGACCTTTCGTGGTTTAGCTTTTGTCACAGCCAAGTCTATACGCCCCCACCCAGGGCGCTGTTGCGCAACATGAAAAAGCCGATGCCGAGCCGTGCCGTCCCATGCGCCTGCCCCAAACATGGGACACATGGCCCACCTTTCGAGACTCCCGGGCAGCACAAGCTGGGGCATATCTATAAGTAAGGAACCCGTTGGGGCACGGCCACTCAACGGCCGAAAACTAAGAACGGAGGTATCGCCGCACCACACACAACGACATCCGCCACACTTGCGAATAGCAACATACACCAACGGTTCCAACAAACCGCGGCGCCGTGATGTCACCGACAGACAAGGAGGACGCCACCATGAAGAAAAAGGCCCTATCAATCCTTTCCCTTTGCATCGCCCTCTTTGCCGCACTCGCCCTTGTAGGCTGCGGCGGAAGTGCGTCAAGCGGAGGCAGGAGCAGCAGCGCATCCAAGAGCGAGAGCAAGGAAAAGGCCCCCGTCGCCAAGAAGACCGACTTTATCTGGTTTAAGGTCGAGATGCCCGAGAGCGTTGGCGTAAGCGACTCCGCTGGCAAGAATGCCGACAGGGTCCAGCTCACCTTCCCCGAAGACGAGAACGGTTCGGCCGATCGCTTTATCCCCGTTTGGAAAAAAGCGCTGACGGCAGAGGAATCCCACGCCGACCAGGCAGAAAAGAAAGGTGATACGTTCCAGTGGAAGGATGGCGGGTCCGTCGAGTATAACGGCAGGACGTGGCTCGTCGGAACGTACGAGGACAACAGCGGCGTCTCAACCCTCCTCTTTACCGACGTTGAGCCGGGAAGCGTCTACGTCCTCATCTCGAACTTCGATCTGCATAAGAAAGAAGCCGAGGCGCTCCTCAACTCCATCGAGTTTCCCGATGACATGGCGAAGGCAGTTGCCGAGGCACGCGAAGTCGAGATTTCGAGCATCGAGATCAAGCATTAGGGGCTCGCACGCAGCATCGCGTGCGCAGTCATTAAATGATCGGACGCCCGGCCAGGGGAGGATCGGATCGGCCGGCCCTCCCCTCTTTTACGTCCGGGCATATTGCCACTTGTCGGCGCAAATCAGGCCCCCAGAATGGGACACATGGCCCACCTGAACGAGCCGCTCGCGCGTACAGTAAAGGCAGGTAATCCATGGGCGGTTACAGATCGAGGAGGACACGACCATGAAAAAGAAGGCCTTTGCGATTCTCACCCTCTGCATCAGCCTCTTTGCCGCAGTTGCCCTGGTGGGCTGCGGTGGCAGCGGCAGCGCTACCGGAAGTGGCGGTGGCGGCGGAGCAGAAAAACCAGCCGTGGATATGAGGACCGACTTCATTTGGTTTAAGGTCGAAGTCCCCGAGGGCGTCGAAATCACGGACGTCGCAGGCGATACCGCCGACAGGGCCCAGTTTAAGTTCACCGAGAGCGAACACGCCAGCGATCGCTTCATCCCCGTCTTCGATCCTGACAAGAACGCCGATGAACTGTTTGACTACGAGGCAAAGTGGAAGGCCAACTCCGGATGGACCGAGAGCGATCCCGTTAAGTACAACGGCAAGACCTGGCGCAGCGCCTACTTTACGCACTCGGGCGGCGTGACGACCGAGTACTTCACCGACGTTGACGGCGGCAGCGTGTACGTGCGCATCGACAACGTCGAGGAGCATAAGGACGCCGTCGAGACCATGATGGAGTCTCTGGAATTTGCCGACGACATCGCCAAGGCCAAGACCGAGGCCATGGACGTCAAGCTCGACGATATCGAGATCAAGCGCTAAGCGACTGGCGAGCGCAACGGGAAACACGGACGCAGTGCAAACGAGCGACGGTATCCCAGCGCTTCGTACCCAGGGAGGGCCGGTAAACCGACCCTCCCCATTCTTATGCCGGTAGCCGACGAACGCAGGATGCCGGGCTCCAAAACCATCCCAGACGTGATAACAGCACAAATAGACAAGTGCCCCAACACGTCCGCCCGCCGACTTATAGCGCCGCGCAGGCAATTTAAACCGGCGTCTTTAAACATCTGGGCAGTATAGTGACCAAAACAAGTGCATAACCGCACCCTGCGAATGGAGGAGTTATGACCGAACACCACGCCATCAGTCGCCGAGCGTTTACGTTGAGCCTAGGACTTGCGGCATTGTCGCCATTTGCAAGCCTGCCCGAAACCGCGGGATTGGGCCTTCCCGTGCGCGCGGCATTTGCAGACGACGCTGTCACAGCGTCGGTCAGCCTCGACAATTTCGTCATTCGCCTTCGCCCCGCGGGCTATTTTCGCACCGCGAGCGTCAACCAAGACGGCAACGTTCGCGGCAACGTCTGCCACCTGTTTAACGACGGCACGTCCAGCAAGCTCATCCTTGAGAACGTAACGACCAAGAATGACGATACAAACTGGTATGCTATCCGCACCTTGCTCAATTTCGAAGAGCATAAAAAGACGGGCTACAGCATTTGGTCGGTCGACGACGACTCGGACAAAGATGGAAAGGTCATCCACGTATGGGGCGGCGAGTATGACAACAAGCCCAGCCGCGCTTTTGCGTTCGAACGTCAATCAAACGGAACCTATATCATTCGAGACCGCACGGTCGAGAAAGAAACCGAGAAAAAAGACATTAAGTACCTGGCAATAGAATCGGACGGCAAAGACCAGGACAACAATAAGATCTGCCATAAGAGTAAGAGCATTCCGTGGGAGCTAGAACTTGTCGGTTACGACATGGGCAAGATCAATACCACAGTTAGAAGTATCGACTGGACCACGTATAGCAGCCACGTCGACGGACCATGCTGGATGAAATACGTCGACGACAACAAGTACCTCGACGAGCTGAGTATCCCGGGCACGCATGATTCGGGCACCTGCAGCGTGGACAACGACACCGAGCCCCAATCCTCACAAGCAAAGTGCCAGCAGGATTACATCCCGACGCAGTTGCTCGAAGGCATTCGCTATTGTTGATATCCGACTCGGAAGGAACGACGAGAACGGCGACCCCGGTATCGACCATGGAAGATGCTACCTGCTCAAAAAAGACGGGGGCTTTATGCATCTCTCCGATGTCATCGGTTACTTCAAAACATTTTTGAACGAAAACCCGTCAGAAGCGCTCATCATGCTTGCGTCACGAGGCAACGACGAGGCTACCGACGAAAGCGTTACGACGGCTTTCGCCAAGGTTATGCACGATAATCCCGATCTGTTCTACACATCGAGCCGAATCCCCACACTGAACGAGGTGCGCGGAAAGATCGTCCTGCTGCGTCGATTTGTACTCGCCGACAACAGCGTAAGCGGCCACACGTGGGGCCTCGATCTCACCCAATGGGACGACAAAATCAAGGCGCATTCCGGGCAGTCGATGTGCCTCGTCCAAGACGAGCGAGGCTTTGAGACTACGGGCAATGCGGGCGACAAAGAGCCCTATTGCACCAAGGTATACGCCCAGGACCATTTTGAATGCACCGGAACCGACAAGATTAGCTGGGTCGATATGGCGCTGCGAGAGACGACCAATCTCACGCGCAACAAGGTGGACGTCGAGGACAATGATGGCGCCAAGGTGCAAGTCCTGGAACGCTGCTGGTCTATCAACTACACCAGTTGCACGAATTACAAACAAGGAAGCAATCCTTTTACCGCGGCGCGAGTGGTCAACGAGCATCTGTACAAGAGCCAGTACATCAATCCCAGCGGCAGCGATAAAACAAAGTCAGATTGCCTCAAGCACGTTGGTATTATCGCGTCCGACTTTGTCGATTCGGCACTGGCCCGAGCATCTACCAACGCAATTACGACGCGAAGCACAAGCCAACAGTTTCATGCTGCCTCCCGGACCGCATGCACATGACGTATGGAGACTCGCTGAGCGATGCCTCGCTCCAAGATGGCAAGACCGTTGGCGAGGGCCATTTCCGCCTTGTCGACAGCAGCAACGTACTCAACGTGGCCGCTTCTGGCAGCGCGTTTGCCATCGAATACGTGGATGTCGACGCCCTGGGCAACGAGACCGTTACGGAGCTGCGGGGCTCCGTGCCCATCGATATCAATCCACGCGCGCTGACGCCCCATTTTGAGGGACTCGAAGGCCTTAAGGCCGGCGAAGACGTGCGCGCCAAGATTGCGGTATCACTCGAGGGCAAGCTCGAAACCGATGCCTGCACGGCCCAACTCGAGTTTATGCACGATGCAAACGGCGCTCCGGGTACGGCAATGGCCGAGGGTGAGGCATTTGCCGCGGGGACGTATTGGGTGCGTGCGAAAGACCTGTTGGGCGACGCGGCGCAAAACTACACGCTTGCCACCGACGGTGCCGCAAGCTTTACCGTGACGACTTCGGACGGTGCAGGCGGCGCCGGCACCGGCACTGGCGCCAACGTGGGCAGCGCTGATAAGAACGGTAAGGGCAACAAGGGCAAGGGCTCGGGCGGAAAGCTCGCCGACACGGGCGACGGCTCTGGCGTTGCCGCCGGGCTTGCTGCCGCCGCCATAGCTACAACGGTCGCGGGCACGGCAATGCTTGTCAACGACCGCGAAGACAGCGAAGGCGCTAGCGAATAGGCAAGCCGACCGTTTGGACACATCGACTCAATCGGGGGCGCAGGATACCGTTCTGCGCCCCCGACTTTCACAGATAAAGAAGCAGCGTGTCCAGCGCACTCGCAGGTCGAGCGCTCAGCCGCTACGTCGTCCAATGCACAGCCGCAAATTTAGCCCGAACGTCGCTATCGGCTACATCACCGAGTTCAGCACGTTCACGGACTCCTGAGCCTGGGAGTGACTGCTCAGCCTGTAGGAACAGGCGGTCAGCAACCTATTACGGAAGAGCACGCGCTTACCCTTGACCCTGTTGACACCCGTAATGTCCTTGAGGTAGACGATCTTGGTATGGGTACCGAAGAAGTTGTTCTTCACGACCGTCTCGATACGATTGGGATAGATGCTTATTCCTTTGAAAACGCCGGCACCCTTATCGTGAAACAGCAACGTGTTGTTATCCACGCGCGCCCCCCAATGAGGTTCGTTAAAACTGCCTCTATAGCCACTTTTTAGTCACCGCAAACCCTTTTCGCGGTCGCGCGCAGAACACCAAATCGTGTCCGCACGAGCAAATAGACTAATACAACAAGGAATATAAGCCGTTATCCAAGGATAGCGCCGCAAAACAAAGGATTAGCAATAGCTAAGATTTAAGCCTAAAAAACCCTTAGGAAGTGCTAATATATAGTTATTGAAAGAGGCTGAGATGCAGAGACGCGAATTGATCCGTATCCTCGAAGAAGCCGGCTTCATCTCGAAAGGAGGCACTAATCACGAGAAGTTCGTCAAAGGAGATAAACTCGTGCTCGTGAAACGCCACCGAGAGATTGAGGATCAAATTGCCAAAAGAATCCTAAGGCAGGCAGGGCTTCGATAGCTCATCCTCATCGCATTTCGCATCGCTTTTTAGAGGAGGTCTTACATGGTTTACGTATGGGAATTTGAGTTCTTTGATTCGGACGGCATGGTCGATGCCGCGCCATGTGGCTCGCTGGGCGGAGGAGGAACGTTTGGCTCCGACCTAAACGACGCTGTCGAAAGCGCCGCTGATTTTCTCGCATGTATGGTCGACGATCACCTTATGGGCGGCGTCGATCTTCCCGCGCCGGACTTTGGACACCAGCCACAACACGGCGGCAAGATTATCGCCGTAGCCGTCAGCCGCGAGCTCGGCGACATCCCCGCCGTCACCGCAGCGGATGCCGCGCGTATGCTCGGTGTTAGCTCAGCACGGGTATCGCAACTGATAAATGCAGGAATGTTGGATTCTTGGAAGGACGGCACCAAGCGCATGGTATCCAAAACTTCCATCGAGGCACGACTCGCCGACGCACCAAAGGCAGGGCGCCCGAAAGAGGCCCCTATTGCTGTATAAAGCAATAGCGTTGCGGGTTTTTTCATTTGTCAGATTAGCTGACAAGCTCTCCCAATTCGGGACTCACTGCGTCCCGAATTGGGCTGGACACATTGCCGCAGGTAGCCGCGCGTCCTCAATCCAAAGTACAAGAGGTGTTTCTCATGACAGACAGACCGAAAACAACACTGCGCGACTGCATCTATGGGCTTGTCGTCGGCGACGCGCTGGGCGTTCCCTGCGAGTTCAGGCCTCGTGGCACGTTCGAATGCACCGACATGATCGGCTACGGCACGCATGGGCAGCCCGCCGGCACCTGGAGCGACAACACATCTATGACGCTTGCTACCTGCGACTCGATTAGGGAGCTCGGGCATATCGACACCGCAGACATGCGCGACAAGTTCGTAGGCTGGATTGCCCGTGGCGAGTATACGATCGACGGCGTTTTCGATTATGGCGGCACAACCGCCCGCGCCTTGCACACCGGCAAAGGAGGCTCCGGCGAACGCGACAACGGCAACGGTTCGCTCATGCGCATCGCGCCCCTAGCGTTTGTCGACGCGACCGACGAAGAGATCAGCAAGGTCTCCGCGATTACGCACGCCCACAGAACGTCGACCGACGCATGCATCATATTTGTCGAGCTTATGAGGGATGTGATGAACGACGTGCTCCCCTCGTGGGCACTCCATCTGAAAGGCGTGCCTGAGCAGGAAATCAGGTCAGGCGGCTTCGTGCGCGACACGCTTAGGGCCGCCACCTGGTGCTTTGTGAACACCAACAGCTACGAAGAATGCGTACTTGCCGCCGTCAACCTGGGCGACGACACTGACACCACCGCAGCCGTCGCAGGTGCCCTCGCCGGCACGGCATACGGTATCGATGCAATTCCGCAGGAGTGGGTCGATACTCTACGAGGGAAGGATCTGATTGAGAGCTGCCTGTTTTAGGGCGCGTCTTCAACGAAAACAATGTCAGCCAACGCAAATGATTAAGGGGCCGCATAAATGATGATTACAGAATGCGACGTTCGCCTGATGAAGTCCCATTGGCTACCGTCTTAAAGGGTCGGCTGCAAGCCGTCCCACTGTTTATTTAGATCTACCACGACGGACAGCTCGCACTACTGCGTACTGTCCCGTACCGCTCCCCTACTTCCCAAAGATCGCGCCGAACAGGCCCTTGCGCTTGGGCTTCTCCTCTCGGTAGGAACCCTCGGCCACCGCTGCCACCTGGCGCGGTTGCTCGCCGCCTCCGCGACGTACGATCTGGTATAGGAAGGGCGATTTAACGTATTTGACCTCGATAGGCGTGGCGTGCACGGTGCTTTCGCTCGACAGCATCACGTTGGGATTGAGCGGTGCCACCACATGCGTCTCGCGCTTGTCGCTAAACACCACCGCTGCCGCACGACCCGTCTGGCCGTTTACGGCAATGCGCACCTGCTCGCCGTCGCGGCCATCCGACGCCGGGCGATCGATAAAGTAGACCGGCACCATCACCAGGCCGTCCTTATGCTTGCGGGCCTTGCGCGCCCAGGCGCGGATGCTCTTTTTATTGAGCCCCAGCACCGCCTCGGCATCGTTGCCTGCAACGTCGAGCGCCAGCTTATCAATGACCACCTGGTCCTTGGTAGACGCATCGACGGAAACGACGCGGAAGTCGCCTTCCTGCATAGCGGGATCGAACGGTCCCACCTTTCCAAAGTCCCACGGCTCCAAAATGCCCATAAGGCGAACGTCCAGGTAGTTTGCCCGCGGATACGCCCAGTCGAGCACCTCGTAGTACACCAGGGTCTCCTTGCTCAGGCCCTTGCCCGGGAAGGACGCCATCATGTGCAGGTCCGCCAACGCCATGGGGAAATAGAAGAGCATCATGTCGTTTTGGATCGCGTCTTCTACATCGTGCCCGGCAAAGGCATCGGGATACTGACGCACCAGCTGCAGCGCGTTGGCACGTGCCTGCTGTGGCGATATCTCACAGGGGACGCCCTGTTCGGGAACGTATTCGGCACCCACGCCCATGGTCAGGCGCTTGCTAAACGTCCCCGGCTTGAGCAAGTCCGCAACGCCGATCTTATTGCCGCAGGACGGGCACTCAAACACGCGTTGGGTCGACTCGCCCTCAAAGGACGCGCCGCAGAAGGGGCAGGGAATGCTCACGTGCGTCGCCTCTTGGAACTCCTGCGCCGTTCCGCGATCTTCCCACAGCAGATGCTCCAGAACCGACTGATTGCGCCAGTGCGCATTGAAGAAATACCAGTCCGGGTCCTCCGGGCGCTCGAGCTGCGAGACCTGCGTGAGCTTGAGCAACCCGTCAACCACCGTCAGCGGCGTATGACGGATACCTAGGGCGCTCTTGGGCTCCCCGGCGTCCGCTTGCCACGGAATAACCGTTTCGCAATAGGCGCACTCAAAGCTGCGCTTTGCCTGGTGCGAATACATGGGGCCGCCGCAGTTTTGGCATTTAATGGCAAACATCTCGTCCATGGAAACGTCCTCCTTTGCGCAGGGGCTGTCGACATTAAGTATGTCGGGCAGGCAGGCACATGCCCATACCCATGTGGCCCAAAATGGAGCACTCGGTCGGACGGGAAGGCGCAGCGAACTCGAAGGCGCGCGGGCAGTCGTCCCCCTCCGCCTCGCGCCCGTTAGCGCCGGCAGACCATTGCTGCATTTTCTGAGCATCGGCACACGTTGCGTCTGCGCGAGCTACACTATCCCCTTAAACATGATTGTAAGGACGATCGTTATGCTATTTGTAAATCGGCTGGTACATACGCTTGTTCCCGGCAGCGAAAGCGAGCCGGTCGATACCTCCTGCCGCACCAACGCGGGTTTTGCCGCAAGCCTCATCTGCATCGGCCTCAACATCACGCTGTGCCTGGCCAAGGGCATAGCTGGTCTGCTCGCTGGCTCCGTCTCGCTTATCGCCGATGCCTTCAACAACCTCTCCGATGCCTCGAGCAACATCGTGAGCCTGCTCGGATTCCGCCTTGCCAGCCGCCCGGCCGACGAGGGGCACCCCTATGGCCACGGCCGCTACGAGTACCTCGCCGGCTTGTTTGTCGCCGTTCTCGTTTGCGCCGTCGGCATCAACCTGATCCTGGAGTCGGTCACCAAGATCATCAAGCCCTCCCCCACCGCGTATTCGGCGCTCTCGATGGCAGCCCTTGTCCTGTCCATGCTCGTCAAGTTTTGGATGGCGGCGTTCAACCGCACGCTGGGCAACCGCATCGATTCCGAGACGCTTATCGCCACGGCGCAGGATTCCAAAAACGACGTCATTACCTCGGCCTCGGTCCTGGCCGCAGCGCTTATTTCGCAGACGACCGGCTTTGACCTCGATGGCTGGGCGGGCCTGGGCGTGGGCATCTTCATCTGCATCAGCGGCATGGGCCTGGTGCGCGACGCCATCAGCCCGCTGTTGGGGCAAGCGCCCGACCCCAAGCTCGTCCAGGCAATCCGCGACAAGATCATGTCGTATCCGCAGGTCCTAGGCACGCACGACCTGATGGTGCACGACTACGGCCCCGGTCGGCAATTTGCCAGCGCACACGTGGAAATGCCCGGCGAGGGCGATGCGTTTGAGCACCATGAGATTCTGGACACCATCGAGCACGATATCAAGCATCAGATGGGCATCGGTATCACGCTGCACTGCGACCCCATCGCCACCACCGGCGACGACCTGCGTGGCTGGGTCAAGCGCGGCATAGCGCAAATCGATCCCGCGCTCTCCATCCACGACCTGCACGAGCACGACGGGGTCGTTTCGTTTGACCTGGTGCGTCCCGACGGCTTTGACATATCCGACGAGGAGCTGCTGGAGCTCGTCACGCGCATCGTGCACGAGCGCCGGCCCGATGCCTCGTGCGTCGTCACATTTGACTCGGGCTTCAGCTCGCCCGACCGCCCGGCCGAACAGCTGTAATCGACAGCAAAACGGGACGCAGGACCGCCGACCAACGCGCCTACGCGCCCGGTCACGCGATCCTGCGTCCCGTTTTTGTTTGCACTGCTAAGGCTCTAGCCGCTCGACCGCTAGTTCCCCTGTGCGCCCGAAATGCCATTTTGCAGGGCATCCCAGGCGTTCGTTGCCATATCGCCCAGGTTCTGTGCGGTATCGCCGAGGTTCTGAGCCGTGCCGCCCAGCTCTTGGACCTTATCCCCCAGCTCCTGCGCCTTGTTGCTCAGGTCCTCCAGCGTGTTGGAGCTCGAGCTGTCCGCGCCGCCCTGGTCGCCGGACGCATTACCCGACGAGCTGCCCTTGCGCGTGAGCTGAATCTCGAGGTTACCGTTGTCGTTATAGTAGGCAGACGTCACGACCCAATTGGCATCGACAACGGGCGTCGAGCCGTCGTCGGTCAGAATCACGGCGTTCGAAAGATCGGCCCCGCGCGACTTGAGGAGCTTCTTGGCGTTGGACCAGTACTGACCCGGGATATCGCTCAGGTCGACAGTGCCGGACTGGGTAGTCTCGGTCTGCTCGGCTGTGGTATCAGTCGTGGCGCCCCGCTTGTTGAGCATGCCAGACACGATGGCGAACACAACCGACAGGGCAAAGAAGACCGCCAGCACGATGAGGATCTTCTTGATTACGCCCGACGAACGCGAAGGCTTCTTCTCCTCGTCCTCGCCATACTGGGGGATGGACTTGGGATACTCACGATACGGCTCGCGCGCATATCGGTCGCGCGACTCGTAGCGCGGTTGTGCCGTGCGCGGCATATATGTCGTCTGCTGAGGTTGCGGAATGGGATTTTGCAGCAGGTCATCATAAGGGTCTGCCGCCGCGTTGCCGTAGGGGCTCTGCGACGAGGCGCCATACGGGTCCTGCGCTGCGTTTCCGTAATTCACAACGCGCGTGGGATCGGCCGACGCCTGCGTCGTATCGGGGGCAGCGTAGCCGGGATTCGGCACGACGCGGGTCTCATCGGCGCCATTGCCCGTCCGCGGGGAGCCGTAGCCACCCATTACGGTCGTCTTATCCTGGTCCATGCAACGATTCCTTTCCGTCGCCTGTAAGCATCAAGTTATCCATGCATTCTACCCGCGCAAAAGTCTATGATGGGCAAAGCTCGTCGGTATCTACAAGACATGCGCGGCCGACGGTCACAAGCGAATCGAGGATATGTCATGGCAAAAAGCAAGCTCATCAAGGACACAACGCGCGCCGAGCGCGAGGAGATCATTAAGCTGGCACTCGCTGGCTGCGGCAACGGCAGCTGCGACAACTGCGGAAGCTGCAGCTTGGGAGCCGGCGATCCATATGGCACCTACCAGCCCTACATTGACGGCGAGATGGAAATCGCCGATATCAACATGATGGTCGCCGAGCGCAACGCCAAACTCTTCGGCCTCCAGCGCGGGTAACGACCCCTTGGGGACGGAGGAAAAAGTCCCCGGTGGCACTGTGTTTTGCGCCACCGGGGACTGTTCAATTTATCCCTCGCGGTCCACCTTACTCATTGGGTACGTACGTGGCCTTGGCTCGCTCGGGCGTTACATCCTGACCGCAGGAATAGCTCGAGTCGAAGGCGTGCGCAACCAAGTCGTGCGTATCCCATGCCATGCAGTCAAACTCGCCAGTATCGAGGACGATGATATAGCCCTTGCCGTCGTAGTAGAAATGATCCTCGGTGTAGTTATTGTCATCGTCGATGCTGTCTTCGGACACAGAGTCCATATCCGGCTTTGCCGTCTTAATTGCCTGCTTGGCCTCGCTCTTGAGGGTGTCAAACGAGAGCCCATGCTGCGCAAGCGAGTCCTCGAGCGAAACCTGCTCACCCGTCTTGAGGTTGTAGAACGCCGACCTTGTCTTCTGCACCGATCGATACGGAGGCTGATAACTGCTGGTGAACGTACGCACGCAAGCGATATCGCCATCGATCGAGACGATCTCGGCAGTGTACATCATGGTCACGCGGCTGCCCTCGTCGTCCATCGAGGCCTGCTTGCTCGCGTCGAGCGTATCCGCGACGAGCTGGACCATATCCTTGTTGAACTTGGCGACACCCACGCCCTGGCCCTTTACCTGAGGATAGGTCCACGTAGCCGTAATCTGGCACGTGTCATCGGGGGACGGATCCAGCGGGCCTTCGCCAACCGCAGCCGTAAAGTCGACATCCTGCGTGGCAGAAACGGCTTCGTAGCTCACCTGCGCATCGTCAGCGTCCTTCGATTTCAGCTGCTCCAGCGTCGTGGCCACCGTTGCGATGCTTTTTGCTACAACTTCCTCGCTGCTGAACAACTCAGCGTCAAACTCACGCACTTCATTGATGTCTTTCACCTTCGAATCGTCAATCGACGCAGGGCCAACAATGGCGCTAAATGATTTGCCGTCATAGGCGTTGAATTCGCACTCGTAGCCATCATGGGATTGGTTAAGGCTCTGTTAGACCAGGATTGACATGCCGGCCTGCCGGCTATCTCGCCGTCTCCCCGTCGGGCGCCGGCGTCTTGACCCTCATCTCGAACGGCATCCCGCCCTCTCGGACGAGCGCCCTGAGGAACGCGTTGACGGCGGTGGACATGGACAGGCCGAGCTCGTCCAGGATGGCCGTGGCCTCCTTCTTGACCTCCGGGTCGATGCGGATCGTCGTGGCCGGTATGTTCGACGGCATGGCCTCACCCCTCCTCGTGTATCGCGGTGCGACCATTCTACCGCCTCTATGCGGCGGGCGCGGCCCAGTAGTCCATGTAGGGCGGCTCCACGTTGAACATGTCGCGGACGCGGCTCCTGCAGACGCCGTGCGCGAGCTGCCGCGCGACC
>ERZ779843.3226-NODE-3226-length-14051-cov-2.900186_pt1 | contig 14051 bp, 9 predicted proteins | sample MGYA00511560_ERZ779843 | MGnify/ENA primary metagenome ERZ779843 (study PRJEB29588, sample SAMEA2158062) | human gut metagenome | biome: human gut; feature: human-associated habitat; material: faeces | place: Denmark | collected 2008/2010 ... | reverse complement strand
CAGATATAAATTTCCAAAGCCCTGCAGGACGGGCCGCCCCCGAAATAAGCCGCTGCAAAGGCGCTTGCACGGCAAACAGAGTCACGGTCGCTACGCACCGAGGATTTCGCATCGGAACACTCGGCGGCCCGGAAACAAACGAGGAGAACGGCCCCGCCCGGCCGGTTCCGACGCGAAAGCGCAAGGAAGAACGAATAACCGCTGCGCCCGAAACGCAGTCAAAAGATACGAAAGCATGAACTTCAAGGACAAAACAATCGTCATTACCGGAGCATCGTCCGGAATCGGTTACGCGCTGGCGTACGAGTTCGCTTCGCGAGGGGCCCGGATCGTCATGGGCGCCCGGTCGGAAGACAAGCTCCGCTCCATCGCCGAAGATCTGGCTGCCCGAGGGACGCAAGCCGTCTACGAACCGACGGACGTCACGCGCGAAGAGGATTGCCGCCGGCTGGTAGCAAAGGCGGTCTCGAGCTTCGGCCGGATCGACGTGCTGGTCAACAATGCCGGCATCATTGACTATGCTCTGCTGATTCGGGAACGGGAGGAGGAATACCGTGCTGTCATTTCCGCCAATCAGGACGGCACATTTTTTTTGATGCAGGAGGCTGGTGCGGTGATGAAAAAGCAGCGCAGCGGCAGCATTGTCAACACGTCCTCCGTTGCCGGACTGAAAGGCTGTATCGGCTCTTCTGCCTATGCGGCATCCAAGGGCGCAATCAATGCTCTGACCATGACGGCAGCAGCGGAACTGGTTGCCTACGGAATTCGTGTCAATGCTGTGGCGCCGGGGATGATCGATGGCGGTATGACAAATCTGCTTAGCGAAGAAATCAAAGCACGTTCTGCCCAGTCCTCCGCAATGAAGCGGTTCGGCACACCGGCAGAGGTGGCAGAGGCAGTCTATTTCCTCGCTTCTCCGGCAGCGTCCTATATTACAGGACAGATTCTGCGGGTAGACGGCGGAATGAATGTGTAAACAGGGGGGTACTATGGAACATCAAACATCATTTTCATTGACCGGGGTAGCGCTGGCGTATCTGATGGGACGGGATCCCACCGCTGATCTGGGCGGCAATGCCACAGGATTTTACTTTGAGTGCGAGGGCACATGCGACAGGGAACGGCTGGCACAGGCGATTCAAAAGGTAATCGTGCATCAGCCCATGCTCCGCACCGTAATTTTTCCGGACGGCACACAGGCGGAGCTGACAGAGATTCCTGTTTATCACATGCCAATGATTGATCTCTCCCATAGTTCGGAAGAGGAAATCGAGGCGTTTTTCCGGAAACTGCGGGAGGAGCAGTCCCACGAGATCTTTCCTGTGGGACAGTGGCCCATGTTCCGCATCTCATTCTACCAGCTTCCGCAGAACCGGAGCCGGGTGGTATTCTCGTTCGACATGATGCTGGTAGACCGGTTCAGCATTGAGATTCTCGTCAAGGAGCTGCACGACTGCTACGAGAATCCGGAATTGACACCGGAACCGCTGCTCCATGATTATCGGCAGTATGTGGAACTTCTGGCAGAAGAACGCAGCCGGAAGATGGAGCAGGATCGTGCCTTCTGGGAGAGGCAGATTCCGGAGATGCCGCTGGCACCTGCTATTGCGCTGGAGGCCGGCGAACACAGCGGCGGACGTTTTGACACCAAGGTAAAACGGTATTCGGCAGAATTTTACCAGAAGCTGCAGGATGTGCTCTACGAGAACCGGATTCTGCCCTCGGTTTATTTGCTCTACTGCTATGGCAAGTGTCTGTGCCGATTCAGCGGAACCGATGCCCTCTCTGTCAGCATGACCGTTTCGGAACGAAGCCCCATGCAGCATGTCTTTTCCGATGTTATCGGAGATTTCACGAAGCTGCTGTTGGTAGATCTGGAGAGCGGCGGCACACAGCCGTGGACAGAGGTTTGCCGCAAGCTGCAAAAGAAGATCCGGACGTATCTCAAACACACTGCTTTTGACGGCCTGGATGTCATGAAAGAGATCGCACGGCGGGAACAGCTGGGAGGCAAGGCAGCATTTCCCTTTGCCTTTACCAGCCGTCTGACTGCCGGCGACGAGAGCTACTGGGATTTTCTGGGCGAGATGGTGTACCGCATTAGCCGGACACCGCAGCTGGCAGTGGACTGCCAGATTTCCGAGCATTGCGGCGAACTGGAGGTGCGCTGGGATTACCTGACCGGTGTGCTGCCGGAGTCGTTTGTGCAGAATATGTTCCTGTATTTTCTGGATACCATCGAGGGCGCTTGGGAGAATCGTCCGGCATCCGCCGGAATTCCGGTGCAAGAAGTGGAGGCGTATAATGCCACGGAAACAGAGATTCCTGTGACGACACTGCAAAATCTGATTGCTGCGCAGGTGGAGCGCACTCCCAACCGCATTGCGCTGACGGCGGGAGAAAAGCGTTACACATATCGGGAATTGTGGGACACAGCCGGCGCCATTGCCGGAACGCTCCGCCGGAAGTACGGGAGCGGCAGATGCATTATGGTGGACGGAAAGCGCTGCGGAGAAACCATTCTCCTCATGCTAGGCATTCTTCGTTCCGGAAACGCCTACGTGCCCTTTGATCTTGCCTATCCGCAAAAGCGGATTGATGCCATTCGGGAGAGCTGCGATGCTGCGGCAATTCTGACTGCGGACATGGTGCAGACGCTGACTGCAGAAAATCCCGATGGTGCAATGCCGCTTCTGGGAAATCCGGAAGACGTGGCATATATCATCTTCACCTCTGGCAGTACCGGCGTTCCCAAGGGCGTTGTTATCACGCAGGATGCCGTGTGCAATACCATTCAGGACATCAACAGCCGCTTTGGCGTGACCGAGGAGGACTGCATCATCGGCATTTCCGCCTTTTGGTTTGATCTTTCCGTCTACGACATTTTCGGCACATTTTCCACCGGCGCCCATCTGGTGCTCTGCGAACGGGTAGACATTGACACCATTGCTGGTCTAATGCGCCGCTATCCGGTGAGCTTCTGGAATACCGTTCCGGCAATCATGGAGCTGCTGGCGGATTCCGGCGAATCGTTTGCCGGTTCACCGCTGCGGAATGTGCTGCTCAGCGGTGACTGGATTCCGCTGGAACTGCCCCGGAAGATTCAGAATTGTTTTCCGACGGCAAAGGTTTGCAGCCTGGGCGGTGCAACGGAGGCATCCATCTGGTCGATCTATTATCCCATTAATGAGGTACAGCCCGCATGGAACAGCATTCCCTATGGCTATCCGCTGGCGAACCAGACTATCTATGTGCTGAATGCAGCCGGAGAAATTTGTCCGGTTGGCGTGCAGGGAGAGATTTGCATTGGCGGAAGAGGCGTTGCCAAGGAGTACTGCGCCAGTCCCAAGGAAACCGAGGCGCACTATTTCCAGCATCCGCAGTTCGGTCGGCTGTACCGCACCGGGGACTACGGGAAATTTGCCGAGGCGGGATATGTCATCTTCTGCGGAAGAATCGACCAGCAGGTCAAGCTGCACGGCTTCCGCATTGAGCTGGGAGAAATCGAGTCCGCTCTGCTGAAAACCGAGGCAGTGGAAAAGACGCTGGCAGTCATCACAAGAAGTGAAAGTGGTGCAAGCTTTCTCACTGCCTATGTTGTGCCGAAGGAAGGCGTGCCCTATTCCGAGGAAGCGCTGTTTCACTCCATTGCGGAGCGTGTTCCGGAATACATGGTGCCGTCCTTCCTGGTGCAGCTGGATGCTTTCCCGCTGACACCCAACGGAAAGGTAGACCGAAAGGCACTTCCGGTTCCCGCATTGGAGGAATCGGGCTACGAGGCACCGCAGACCGAACTGGAACAGGCGGTGGCGGAGATCTGGCAGCAGGAACTCTCCGAGGAAGCCGTTGGACGCAGCGACAACTTCTTCTATCTCGGCGGCGACTCCATGACCGGACTTCGTGTAACCAGTCAGATTCAACAGAAGCTGGGCATCTCAGTGGAAATCGCAGAACTGTTCAATGCGCCGGTATTGCAGGCGTTCTGCCAGACGCTGGCAGAGAAACAGACGGCGCATCAGGAGGAACTGCCGCAAATTCAGCCGGAGCCGGAACTGGAAAACGAGCCGTTCCCGCTGACTGCCGTACAGCGTTCCTACTGGATGAGTTCACAGGGTATGCTGAAAATGAGCGGTGTTACCACCCATGCATTCTGCGAGGTGCAGTGCGAGAATCTGGATATTTCCCGTGCAGAGCAGGCGTTCAATTATGTGATTGCCCAGCAGGGAATGATGCGTGCCGTGGTACGTGGCGATGGCATGCAGGTGATTTTGTCGGAAGTTCCGTACTATACTTTTGCTGTGCAGCAGACAGACGGCGCAGCATTTGAGGATGCCTGCACAGCTCTGCGGCAGGAGATGGAGCACGAGCGATTCCAGCCGGATCGGTGGCCGCTGTTCCGTGTGGCTGCGGTGACTAGCGGAACACAGACCAGACTGTTCCTCGATCTGGACAATCTGATTTTCGATGGCTTCAGTGTGCAGCTGCTGTTCCGTGAGTGGAACGCATTTTACGAGAATCCGCAGAAATCCGTGGAAAAACGGCATCTCTCGTTCCGGGATTATGTGCAGGCACTGTATGCGCTGCAAGAGACCAAGCGGTACGCTGAGGATAAAACGTATTGGCAGGAGCAGATCGCCAAGATGCATCCGGCACCGGAACTGTTTACGGAGACCTCTCCCGACACGCTGGAAACTCAGAGCATCCTGCACATCCAGAAAGCGCTGGAACCGGCAATATGGCAGAAGCTTCAGGAAAATTGCCGGAACAACGGACTGACGCTCTCCTCCGTTCTGCTGACGGCATACGCACAGATGCTGGCGCTCTGGAGCCGCCATCCGGCATTCACTGTTAATCTGACACAGTATAACCGTCTGTTTTCGCATCCGGAGATTCAGGAACTGGTGGGCGACTTCACGTTGCTCTCCATGATGTCCATGGAGGTCAGGGGCAGCGAGAGCTTTGCGCAGGCAGCGCAGAGAATCCAGACCGATCTGGCATCGCATATGTCCCACCCCTATTACGGCGGTGTAGAGGTGCAGCGGGACTATGCCCGTGCCAACCAGCGGGAGGGCGTGATCTTCCCGGTTGTGTTCACTGTAACAGTGGGCATGACTGCCGGAAAGACAGAGCGCATGTTCGGAAACGTCGCACGCATTTCCACGGAAACCCCGCAGGTATGGCTGGATTGTCAGGTGACCGAATTGAACGGCGGACTCTATGTCAGCTTTGAAGCAGTTCAGGAATTGTTCCGGGAACAGACCGTGCGGGAGATGGCGGAGTTTTACCGCAGCCTGCTGCTGCATCTGGCAGAGTCCTCGGAAGTGTGGAATGTGAATATGACTGAGGTGCTCTACCGCAACGCCATGATTCCCACACTGCCTCAGCGGGAGAAGCTTTCCGCCATTCCGCCGGTGGACGGCGGAATGACCTTGGAACGGCTTTTCGTGGAGCAGGTAAAGCGCAATCCCCATGCAATTGCTGTGGCTGACGCAGAACGGGAGATCACCTATGGACAGCTGTTTTACGAGGCATATCAGCTGAGCCGTGCCGTGCAGCAGTCCGGTCAGAAAATTGCTGCTGTGCTGCTGAAAAAATCGTGGCGGCAGGTGACAGCCGTTCTGGGAATTCTCATGGCAGGGGCTGCTTATCTGCCGCTGGATGTGGGCAATCCGGATATGCGTATCACGGAGATCCTGCAAAAGGCGGAGACAGATCTTTTGCTCACAGAGCAGGAACTGGCAGACCGTGCCGCAGGACTTTCTGTGCGTCCGATCTTCGTGGAGGCACAGGCGCCGGCAGCAGAACTTCCGGTATATACACCGGTGTGCCAGCCGGATGACCTCGCCTATATCATCTTTACCTCCGGCAGTACCGGTACACCAAAGGGCGTAATGATCTCTCACCGTGGCGCTGTCAATACGATTTTGGATGTCAGCCAGCGGTTTGGCATCGGCAGCACCGACCGTACCATTGCCGTTTCTGCACTGAACTTTGACCTCTCGGTCTATGACATTTTTGGCATGCTCAGCTGCGGCGGTGCAGTGGTCGTGCCCAGCGAGGCAGACCGAAAAGACCCGAAACGTCTGGCGGAGCTGGTGCGTGCACAGCATGTCACCGTTTGGAACAGCGTTCCGGCATTTATGCAGCTCTTTGCGGAGAATGTGGCACTGGAAACAGATGCGGCATCGCTACGGGTGGTCATGATGAGCGGCGACTGGATTCCGCTGGCGCTGCCGGAAAAACTTTTGGCAGCACTTCCGAATACCGCTGTTTACAGCTTGGGCGGTGCGACCGAGGCGTCCATCTGGTCCAACTATTATCCGGTGACGAAAGTCGAACCGTCCTGGCGCAGCATACCCTACGGCTATCCGCTGTCCGGACAGGGATTCCGCATTCTCAACGAGAACATGCAGGATTGTCCGCCGAACGTCATCGGAAAACTGTACATCACGGGAACCGGCGTTGCCATGGGCTATCTGCACGATCCGGTTCTGACCGCAGAGCGGTTCCTCACAGACCAGCGCACTGGACAGCGGCTCTATGACACCGGAGATCTCGGCATGTACTGGGAGGACGGCACGATGGAATTCTTCGGACGGGAGGACTTCCAGGTGAAAATCCGTGGACACCGCATCGAACTGGGCGAGATCGAAGCGGCACTGCTGCACAGCGGTCTGCTGCGTAAGGCGTGCGCCTTTACCATTGCACACAACGGCAGAACACATCTGGCAGCAGCGGTGGTTGCAGAAAATCCCGCCGGCGATGATATGACCGAAGCGCTGCTGGAATCCGCCAGGGAACGGCTGCCCGGCTATATGATGCCGTCCGTCCTGTTCCAGGTGGATTCACTTCCGCTCACTGCCAACAGCAAGATCGACCGCAAGGCGCTAGTGGCACAGGGCGTGGAAACGCTGAAGCAGCACAGCGGCACGGCAGAAACGGTGCTGAGTGCAGCAGAACAGCAGATCGCAGCAATCTGGCAGAGCGTTTTGAATACGCAGGAGATTCCGGAGGCCGACGAAGATTTCTTCGATTTCGGCGGTGACTCTCTGGACATTGTCAAGGTTCGTACCATGCTGTCTGACCTTGCCGGAAGAGAGATTGAGATCACCGAGCTGTTTACCGACCCAACGGTTTCCGGTATGGCTGCACTGGTACAAGAGGAGGCATCTGAATCGTGAAAGTGAAAGACAAGTGCTTTCCGTTTGGCATTCCGCCGGAGGCAGACACATTGCTGTTCTGTTTTCATCACGCCGGCGGAAACGCCGGACAGCTGCGCAGCTGGTGCGGTGTGAAGAACGATATCGCCGTGGTACCGGTGGAGTACGCCGGCCACGGCTGCCGGATGGGGGAGAAATTCTCCAGCGGACTCTGCGAGATTGCCGAGGAGCTTGCCGGTAAAATTGCAGTAGCATGCCTTGGTAAAAAGGTCTATCTCTACGGCCACAGCCTTGGCTCGCTGATTGCCTTTGAAACGGTCAAGTGTCTGGAAAAATGGCACGTGCCGGTACAGGGTCTGGTAGTCGCCGGACGGGGTGCACCCTTTGATCGGGACTGCAGTTCCTTCCGCAGCTGCATGGGAAGAGAGGCACTGCTGGAGGAGATGCGCCGGCTGGGCGGCATGGATGACCGGATTCTGGAAGATCAGGGCTTCATGGACTACTTCGCCCCCATCATTCTCAGCGACTATGCGCTGTTCGAGAATTATTGCTATGACAAGGGCTGCATTCATGCCCCCATCTGTGCCCACTGCGCCATGCAGGATGTGGAGACATCGCCGGAGCAGATGTCCCATTGGAGCATGGTGACCAACGGGGCATTTGAGGAAACCGTGTTTGAGGGCGGGCATTTCTTTGTGCTGGAATCCGAGCAGTATCTGGAAACATTATTGGGAACCGTCAGAAAGATGAAAAGAGGAGTGTATTATTATGATCGTAAACAAGGAACAGATTCGGGAGATTGCCGCAGACGCGCTTGAGATCGAGCCGAAGCAGATCGGGGATCGGGATCATTTCGTACAGGATCTGGCAATGAATTCGCTGCAAATGCTGGACTGCGTGGCAGAGATCGAAGATCAGCTGGATGTGCGGATTCCCAAGGCAGACATCCGCAGCCTGACCTGTGTGGAACAGATCGTGGATTATCTGGAGGCACTTTAAGCCATGAAACATCGTGTTGTAATTACGGGAATCGGCGTTGCCTCCGTCAGCGGATTTGGCAAGGATGCTTTTTTCCGGAATGTCTGGAAGGGAGAGAGCCATATGACACCGCTGCAAGGCGGGATATATGGAGAGGAGTTTCAGGGACAGTACGGACTGCTGGATGCAGCGGAACTGGCAGCATATGAAGCGAGGTATCTGACACCGCAGGAAAAGGATTATGCGCCTTGCTGCCGTCTGACCCTTGCCGCAGCTGTGGAAGCAGCGGAGGATGCCGGATTGCCGGAGACTTCGGCAGATGTTTCTCCGCTGGCGTGCGGTGTTTCCCTTGGAACGACTCACGGGGAACTGCACTGTCTGGAACAGCTTCTGAAGGAACATCCGGACTTGTCCATGGAGGAGGCAATGGCAGCAATGCCCCACGGGGAGATTGCTGCTGCCATTGCCCGACGGCTGCACTGTTCCGGGGATGTGCTGCTGCACACAGATGCCTGCGCATCGGGAAACATTGCAGCAGCGCATGCCTTTCAGATGATCCGCTCCGGCAGATTAAAGCGGGTGATTACCGGCGGTGTGGATCTGTATTCCATGATCTCCGAGGGAACGTTCTCCATTCTTCGGGCGCTGGCAAAGGAAAAGCTTCGCCCGTTCGATCGGGATCGAAACGGCATTATCCTCAGCGAAGGTGCCGCAGTTCTGGTGCTGGAGGAGCTGGAAACAGCGCTGGCACGAAAAGCATACATCTACGGCGAGATCATTGGGCAGGGACAGAGCAGCGATGCCTACCACATGGCAGCGATGGATCCGGAGGCAACGGGGATTCTTGCAGCAATGGAGCGTGCCGCGAACGATGCGCACATTGCCAGAGATGCCATCGATTACATCTGCCTGCACGGCACTGGAACTGTGACCAACGACGCCTGCGAAATGAAAGCAGTTTCGGAATTTTTTGGCGAAGATGCCAGCAGAATTTCCGCCTCCTCCATCAAGGGCACACTGGGGCACGCTTTGGGTGCTGCTGCAGCATTGGAGCTTGCAGCGTGCGCCATAACGCTGGATACTGGTGTAGTTCCGCCCAACTGCAATGTGCAGAATCTGGATGAGCACTGCACGTTCCGGCTGGTGACACAGCCGGAGAAGCTTGAACCGGAGGTTGTGCTGAACAGCGCATATGCCTTTGGCGGAAGCAACAGCTGTGTCCTGCTGAAAAAGTGGAGAGGGGAGGCACCGGCATGAACATTGGAATCGGTAGAATTGCAGAAGCGTCTGCACCCTATCGGGAAAAGGCGAAAGAGAGTACAACTGCAACAGCCATACAAGCAGCAGCGCAAGAAGTGCTGGCACAGAACCCGCCGGAATCGGCGGAGAAAATCGGCATCATTGGTGCCTATGCACAGGGACCGGCGGATATCTACCGGTTCAACGGCGGAAAGCTCTGCGAACGGGGCATCCGTGGTATGCGTCCGCAGAAAGCCATTCACTCCATTCTCTGTGAGCCGGCGTGTCAGACAGGAATCCCCTGCCACATCAAAGGCTTTCAGATGTCCGTCATCGGTGACAAGCTGGTGGGCATACAAGGACTTGCTCTGGCAGCAGATGCACTGTCGGACGGCATGGCGGAAACGGTGCTTCTGACGGAAGGGAATATGTACGGCGATACCGCACAGGGCGGTGCAGTGCTTCTTGGCAAAAACGCACCGGCAGCCACGCTGCTCGCTGTCCGAACAGGCTTTCTCTATGACATGGCGCAGAAGCAGCAGATGACAGCGCAGTTTTTAGAGCAGCTCTGTCGGGATGCAGGACTTTCTCAGCGCCCTTGGACGATCTCCGACACGCCGGAACTTGGCGCAGACGAGGAGATTCCTCCGCTGGATGGCGGAATGGGCGGGATTCGTGCCTTGCAGGCGGCGTATGCCCGTCTTGCTGCCGGAACGGAACAGGTGCTGTTTTGCTCCGTGTCGGCGCAGGGAACCATGGCAGGTATGATATTGCAGAACCGTAACGCGCAGAAATAGGAGAGATCATTGTGTTTATTGAAGTGAAAAATGCAGTCAAGCAGTATGGAAAGGGAGATGCCGCAGTCCACGCACTGGACGGCGCAAGCTTCTCCATGGAAAAAGGGGAGATCGGCGTTATTCTCGGCGCATCCGGCTCCGGAAAAAGTACGCTCATGAATATGCTGGGCGGAATCGACACGCTGGACAGCGGTACGATTATCGTGGACGGTGTGGAGATCAGCGGCTATCGGAAAAAACAGCTGGTGGAGTACCGGCGGGAGAAGATCGGCTTTGTCTTTCAGTTCTACAATCTGATTCCCAGCCTCACAGCACGGGAAAATATTGAAACCACCATTGACATTGCAGTCAATCCGGCAATCGACAAGAAAGAGCTGATGGATCGGCTGGACATCACGCCGTTTGCCAACCGCTATCCCAGCGAGCTCTCCGGCGGTCAGCAGCAGCGTGTGGCAATTGCAAGAGCCATCGCCAAGAATCCGGCGCTGCTGCTTTGCGATGAGCTGACGGGTGCACTGGATTCCAAGTCGGCACGGGAAGTGCTCTCCTTTGTGGAAAAGGTCAACCAGATGTACCACACTACGGTTCTGATCATTACGCACAATGAGACGATCCAGGGCTTTGCAGATGTGATCATCCACGTCAGGGACGGAAAAGTGACGAAGCAGGAGAAAAATCCGCACAAGATTCCTGTTTCCGAGCTGGAACTGTAATGGCGTTGGAAAGAGAGGTGCACGGCTTTGAAATCATATCAACATACATTTAAAAGGGATTTTCGAAAGAATCTCTCCTTTTATATCTCCATTGGTTTGCTGACGATGTTTACTGTTTTCCTGTCGGCGGTGGGATTTACCGATGCCATCATGATTACAGAGGATGTCAGCAGTCTGATGGATACCTGCCACGTGGAGGATGCGCAGTTCCTGACGGCACTTCCGCTGTCGGAGGATGACATTGCAAATCTGGAGGAGAAATATCAGACACGGGTGGAACAGGATGCCTATATGGATGCGGAGGACGGCGATAAGACGTTCCGGTTCTTTCATCCCATGGAAAAGGTCAACCAGTACAGCCTGCTGGAGGGCGAGGATGTCAAGACAGATAACGACATCCTGCTGGACCGTGATTTCGCCAATGCCAATGAACTGGAAATCGGCGACATCTACCGTATCGACGGCGAGGATTTTCGCATCAGCGGACTTGCCGTTCGTCCGGATTACCTCTATTCCAAAAAGAGCGAGAGCGATCCGTGGGTGGATAAGGAAAACTTCGCCATGGTACAGGTGACACCGGAAGCATACGACAAGCTGCGGGAGGAACACACGTGGGAGGAAACTACCTACTATTCTGTGGAATATGAGAAGGAATCCCTCTCCGATGATTTTCGGGATACCATCTACCACGATTACAGCGCTTATGTCTACACCGCAGCCAACGCCAACAGCCGTATCCAACAGCCTGCCAATGCGGGAAAGACCATTACTGCGGAAGCCTTTGTTTTGATTCCGATTCTGGTCATTGTCATTCTGCTGCTGGTTTCCATTGTCATCGGCAGAATGCTGGAACGGGAACAGAAGTATGTGGGAACAATGACGGCGCTGGGCTACCGCAAGCGGGAAATCGGCGTGCACTATATGATCTACGCCATGATCCCCGGCGTGCTGGGCAGTGTGCTGGGACTGATTCTGGCGCTGCTCTGCGGCAAGGGCGTGGCGATGTACTTTGTCATCGACTACCAGCGCATCAACTACAACTACTACATCCGACCTGTCGTTGCAATTCTCTGTCTGCTTTTGCCGGCAGTGCTGTTTGGTCTGGTGGCATACTGGAAGACCGTGCGGATGCTCCGCAGAAGCGTGGTTTCTATGCTGACCGAACGGGACGACCGCAAGACCAAGAACCGGGGCATGCTGAAAAACAGCAATATGAATTTCCGCTCGAAGTTCCGGATTCGGGAGCTGTTCTCCCATATGGGACGGACGCTGCTGGTGCTGTTCTGTCTGTTCCTCAGTTCGTTCCTCTGTCTGGATGGCTTTGCCATGCGGGATATGGTGGATGCGCTGGTGGATCAGGGCGCAGAGAGCGCATCGGTATATGATTACACCTACTATCTGAACCATATGGACGCAGAGAACAAGTACGAGGGATACCACGGCATCACTGCCTCTTTCGAAACCACCGACAATCACGCAGCCATTACGCTGACAGGCATTCCGGCAGACAGCGCATTCGATGACATTGCAATGAAAGAGGGCACATTCTCTTCGAAGGGCGGATACTATATCTCCAATGCTGTTTCCGTGGAACGTGATCTGCACAAGGGTGATACCCTCACCATTGCCAATACGGTGACACTGGAAGAGACTGAAGTGAAGATCGATGGCGTAGTTGCGGACAACACCCAGCAGGTAATTTACACCTCTTATGAAAACGCTAAAGATGTCATGGGTCTGGACGGCGACTACTACAACATCGTATATTCCAACGAAAAGATCGACATCGACAGCGATGACCTGTCATATCTGAGCGATAACGAATCCATGCTGGATACCTTTGAAAATGCGATGACGGCATTCAGTGCCTTTATCAATGGCATGATGTTCATGGGCTGTCTGATGAGTGTCATCTCTGTTTACCTGATTGTCAACATGCTGATCGAGGAAAACAAGAGCAGCATCTCCATGCTGAAGGTGCTGGGCTACCGGGATCGGGAGATCAATGGCATTGTGCTGAACGTCAACCACATTCTCGTGGTGCTGGGCTTCCTGCTGGCAGTTCCGGCATGCGTTTCCATGCTGGGCGGTGTTTCCTCTGCCATGGTTTCTGTAATGCACGTGGTACTGGAACCCACCGTCAAGACTTCGTCCGTCCTCATCTGCGGTGTCATCATTCTCATCAGCTACTTCTTCTCACTGCTGCTGCTGCGGAGAAAGGTCAGCAAGATCGATATGGTGGTCAGCCTGAAGGGCAATCGGGAATAACAGGAGGCAATCATGGCAAAGAAAATGATATGGATCGCACACGCCCGGTATGCCGAGGATGCAGCGGTCAATCTGCTCTGTTTTTCCTATGCCGGCGGAAGTGCAGCGTACTTCTCACCGCTGAAAGCGGAAATTGACAGCCGCATCAACCTCTGTCCGGTGCTCTATCCCGGCAGGGAACGCAACACCGGCATTCCTAATTTCGATACACTGGAGGCTTGCGCAAAGGCATTTGTGACAGAAAATCCGCAGCTGTTTCAGAAGCCGGTGGCATTTTTCGGGCACTGTACCGGTTCGCTGGTGGCGTATGAAGCTGCAATCGCAGCGCAGAAACAATACGGTGTGAAGCCGGTGCTGTTTTTCGCCTCATCGGCGCCGGCGCCCTCCTGCGAAAACTTCTTTCCGGACATGCAGCTCACGCCGGAGGACATGACACGCTATCTGCTGGATAACGTCATGATCGATGCGGCGTTTGCCGAAAATCCCATGTTTCGCAGCTATTTCCTGCCGCTGATGCAGCAGGATCTGGCGATGCATTTGCAATATCGCCCTCGTGTGCCGTATGAAAAAATGCACACCAAGGTGCATGTGCTCTATGGCAATCAGGACCCCATGTTTCAGGATGCCAGCCTGATTGCCCAGTGGGGCGCATTTTCAGAGGAAGTAGACGCTACGGAATTTTCCGGCGGTCACTTCTATCTGAATCAGTGCCAGAAGCCAGTGGGACAGCTGGTGACAGAACATCTGCTGCAGGAACTTGCAGGTTTAAGCATATGAGCACAAAGCGCCCCTGTTTCCGATTTCACGGAAGCAGGGGCGCTTTGATTTGCAGAAGATAAAAGGCAATACCGCACAAAGAGCGTCTGGCGACTTTGCACGCCATCTGCTTGCAAATT
>ERZ779843.3221-NODE-3221-length-14068-cov-2.655177_pt1 | contig 14068 bp, 10 predicted proteins | sample MGYA00511560_ERZ779843 | MGnify/ENA primary metagenome ERZ779843 (study PRJEB29588, sample SAMEA2158062) | human gut metagenome | biome: human gut; feature: human-associated habitat; material: faeces | place: Denmark | collected 2008/2010 ... | reverse complement strand
TTCGTTGGATCCCTGCCGATACAAAGCTTCGGAAAACCAAATCCGGGCTTCCGCAAAGGCTGAATCAAACAAAAACAGAAAAAACACCGAAACAGTTATATCCGTTCGGGAAGCATGGTTCCGATATGAAAAAGATTCCAAAGACATACTGTGCGGTATGAATTTCGATGTTCATGCAGGCGAGCTTACCTGCATCGTCGGCGGAAACCGGCAAAACCACCGCGCTTTTGACCGCAGCAGGGGTTTTTGCCCCGTATCGCGGAAAAGTCAAATACCGCGGAAAGCCGATTTCAACATTTCGGAAGGATAAAGGCTCAGCAGGAAAAATCGGAGTTCTTGTTCAAAACCCGCTCTGCTGCTTTGTTATGGATTCCGTTGCCGAAGAGTTGGAAGCGACTGCCAAAGCATATAAGCTTCCGCGCTCCGGAATCGAAGAGGTTATCGACATTATGCAGCTTCAAAGCGTCCTTGGCAGCAATCCGTATGACATAAGCGGGGGTGAATTGCAGCGCGCTGCAATTGCAAAGCTGCTCCTGCCCGAACCCGAAGTCATTTTTCTTGACGAAGCGACCAAAGGCATGGATGCTTTCTTTAAGGCTGAATTCGGAGCCTTGCTGCGTCGGCTTGCGGCGCGCGGAACGGCAATTGTTCTTGTTTCGCATGATATTGAATTCTGTGCCGAATTTGCAGACAGATGCGCAATGTTTTTTAACGGAACCGTTATTGCGGAAGGCACGCCGCATGAGGTTTTCCTCGGCAACAGTTTTTACACAACATCCGCCTGCCGTATTTCCCGCGGAATAATCCCCGATGCGCTGACTTCGGAGCAAATCATTGATTACGCAAACCGCTGCGAAAGGAAGAAAAACGATGCCTGACAAGCCATCTGCTGCCTTGGAAACAAAAAACGAACGATCGGAATCAAAGCCGAACACTGCAAAGCGGTATAAGACTGAAAAGGCCGAGCTTCGCCGGCGTATTGTTTCGATCGTGCTGCTGCTTGTGTTTGTTCCCGCCGTTATTGCAGTCGGAATGCTTGAATTTAACGATCGGTATTATTATATCACCGCATCACTCATAATCATTTGTTCATTTATTCCGTTCCTTATGATATTTGAAAAGCGCCGCCCGCGTGCGCGTGAGCTTGTTGTGATTGCCGTAATGACCGCACTCGGTGTTGCCGGACGCGCCGCATTCTATATGCTTCCGCAATTCAAGCCCATTGCTGCAACAGTAATCATCACAGGCGTTTCACTCGGGTGCGAGGCCGGTTTCATTACGGGTGCATTAACCGCATTTGTATCCAACATGTTTTTCGGGCAAGGTCCGTGGACACCGTGGCAGATGTTTGCACTCGGGCTGCTGGGATTCATCTCCGGGCTGGTCTTCCGCAAGGATATCAGAACAAAAACTCAGCGTGCAATACTGTGCCTTTACGGTGCATTATCAACCTTTTTCATCTACGGCGGCATCATGGATTCGGCATATGTCCTTATGGCGGGTTCGGAACCGACGTTGGCGGCATTGCTTGCAGCATATGCTTCAGGGCTGCCGTTCAACCTTATTTTTGCCGGTGCAACGGTGGTTTTTCTTTTGGTGCTGACGCGCCCGATACTCAATAAACTGCGCAGGATCAAGAAAAAATACGGATTGCTCACGGGCTGAACGCTTCATGCATTGCCTGCTTAAAAAGCAAAAGAATCACCCGCTCTGCTAATTGAAAAGCACCCCATTTGTTAAACATTATAGTGTTAACAGGTGGGGTGCTTTTTGTTATTTGATTGATTTTTCGTCAGCTGAACAGTGTAAAATCAATCTGTTAAATTCATGCTTGCGGAATTCAGATCACATAACACCGATTGCCATGCGCATTACCGTTACGGCATCCGAAAGGTTTACGGTGCCGTCACCGTTGACATCGGCAAAAGGCAGGTACTGTTCGGGAATGTGAGTCAAATCAAGCGCGTGGCGCATGATTGCGACTGCGTCCGCAATGGTAACTCTGCCGTCACCGTCAACATCGCCCATGATACCGTTTGCAGTGTAAACAGCGGTTACGGTGCTGTCGGCGGATACGTTTTGATAGGTTCCTTCCCAATGGCTGAAGGTGTAGCCCTCATGCACGGGCGGAGTGGGCAAATTCGCAGAGCCGCCTTCGGGAACGGAAACTTCGGAAATGACGCTGCCGTCAACACCGTCAATGAAAGTGACCGTGTAATACTCTCCGTTATATACCGGTTCGATCTTTACGTTGTCAACATAAACGCAGTCGTCATATTCATCGCACATATCGTCTTTTTCATATTTCCAGCCAACAGTGTAATAATCTGAAACGGGAACTTCGAATCGTATAGAGCTCCAAGGAGTTTGACCCGAAGCAACTTTTTGCGTAAGCCCATTGAGTGTGAGGCTAACTCTGTCTCCGTACATTTCGCTGCTTGTTTTCCAATCAAACGAAATCACCGAGCCTGCTTCAAGATATCCCATGTCAATCGTGAATTCGGTTTCAGTCAGGCGCATACCTGCAATATCGCTGCGCACGCAGCTGCGGCCGCTGTCGGTGACAACAACCCAAGGATGAGCATAGTCGTTGACAAAGCTCCTGTTTTCGCCGGGTGCGTTGACTGCCGCATTGAACTGAGCGGGGTCGCCCGGAGCAACGGGAGGAACATAATCTTCAACATAGGAAACATTATCGACCCATGAGGTAACAGCATTCACAACTTCGCTTTCATCATAGGCAATAAAATCCCAAGAGAAGTAATAATCACCGTCTTCGGGGATTACATACGCGCAGTTCTCCCAATTGGTTGTTCCGCTGATCTGTTCAACAATCGCCTGATTGATGCGGAAAACAAGCTTATCAATGCTGATCGAGCCGTATTCGCCGCCGACGGGAAGCCCCTGCGTTACAACTTTCCAATCAAAGCAGACTGCATCGCCCGCCTTTGCGTTGCGAATGATGGTATAGAGCACCTGATGACGCTCCGTCCTTCCGACTGTTGATTTTACGCTCAACCTGCCGTTTTCGCTTGTGTCAATCGCCCACGGATTGAGGGGATCGTTCATGAAATGCAGCGTGCTGCCGACTGCATTAACAGCTGCATCCAACTCGTCGGCCTGTGCGCCGGGATCATAGGGTGCGGGCTGAGTACCCGTGATGGAGATGTTATCGATCGAACCGCAGTCGCTGCCGCTTGACATACTGCTGTCCTTTGAATAAACCCAGCGGAAGGTATAATCTCCGTTTGCGGGAACGGTGTAGGTCTTTGTTGTCCAATTTGCGGTGCCGCTGATTCTGTCAACGCGGTTCTCGTTGGCATAGAAGCTGAGCCAATCGTAATTGTTTTCGCTTGAAACCATCCAGTCGAAGGAAAGCACCTGCCCGGCGGTAAGGCCGTTAAACACAGCCTTTATCGTTGTGGAGCTGTTATGTGCATCCTGCGTTGCGGACTGCATATAAGTTCTGCCGTTGTCGCTGCGAACGACCCACGGAGCGTTGCCGTCGTTCATGAAGGTCAAATTGCTGCCCTGGGCATTCAGTGCGGCATTCATTGCCTCCGTATCCGGCACTTCGGGAAGGCTTATCTGAACATTGGGCACCGGGAAAATGCTCGTGAGCGAATATCCGAACCCGCCGCCGATTGCGCCGATTTCTTCGGATTCACCCGTTTGGGGATCGATTCTGAGCAGGATGCCGAAATTGCCTGCGGGAATGTTGCGGAAAGCAACACCGAAAAGACAATTGCCCTGCGGATAATACGTCACGGCGGTGAGCTGTTCGACGCCGGGGAAAACGCTCTGCCCGAGTTCGCGAACGATGCTGCCGCTTGTGTTGATGATGAGGCCGTGTCCGCCGTTATGTGCAGTGGTGTAGAACTGTCCGCCGCCGATATATGCAAACTTGTTGATGCAGGCAACTTCAAGTTCGGAAAGGTTTGCAACTTCGGTCAGTGCGCCGGTGCTGCGATTTACGGTCATGATGAGCTGATCCGCCGTTTCATCCTCCTGCACCATTGCATAGAGGGTGTCGGTATCGGCTGCGTAAGTCAGGTCGACAACGCTGTAATCCATGTGGTTGCCGCCGACTCGCGCTCCACGTTGATGCATTGGTGTCGATGGTGTAAAGATCATCGGCAGTGGTAACATCTGCATCATCGGTGTAGGTGTGTGCAAAAGCATAAATCGTTGTTCCGATAATCTCGGCTGCAAAGGAAAGCTTGCTGCCAAGGTTCAGTTTTGACTGAACTGCAGAAGGATTTTCGGAATTGAAACCGATAAAATTATAGGGCTTTGAAGGTTCTGCCACGCCGTTTGTAAGTTTCCAATCGGCAAAACCGAACAGCGTCACGCCGGCGTTGTCCGTCGGCTGCTGTCCGTTCTCTGTGGGTGTTTCCGTCGCTGCGGCGGAAAATGCTGCGGGCATAACGGTGAAAACCATCAGAAACGCCAGCAGTGCAGCGAAAAGCTTTTTCATGGTACTTGCTCCTGTTTCGTTTTGTGCATGTTTGTCTTTGCAGGCAGCCATGCCGCATAAATTATATCACTGCAGTGCGGCAATAGCAATTATTTTTTGGACATAACGCGGCAAATTTTTAAATTTTCCGTATAAGCGGCACTGTAAGTTCCGCAGCCGAAAACAAAGAGCGGGCGGCACTCTGCCGCCTGCCCTTTTCTGCAAGTGTAGGAAAACTTTACAGCTAATCTCACTGCCGGGTTTTATGTTCGCTGAGCTTTGATTGCTTCAAGCCAGTCGAAAGACAGTGCAAATCCCTGTTCTGCCGTTTTCGAAACAGTTTCGCCGTTGGCTGCATACAATGCCTGTGTATTGTTCAAAAGCCAAGCCCCGTTTTCAACAATTTGGCTTCCGCTGAGGAAGAAAACATATTCCGAACCGATTTCAATTTCGGGACTGTCTTCATATTGGTAAACGGTATCCTCAGTTTCTCCTCCCAAAAGCATTACTTTAAGCACATCTCCGCTGCTTGCTGCACCGGAGTAGCTTTCCTTCACGCGAACCTCATAGACTGTCACAACAGTCTGCTCGTTGTCCTGCCCAGCTTCTGCGGATTCTGCGCCGCTTTCCGGAACACGAAGAGACATCGATTCATATCGCTCGGACAGCACCGTTCCGTATACGACATATTCTGCGTGAGCCGAAAGATCATCAACTGACGTATATTCCGGATAATCTGCGGAACAGACAATCGTTTTTTTATCCTGTTTCTGTGAAGCACTGCCGCCTGTTTGCAGGTTGTCGTTTGTTTTCCCTTTTGAACCGCAGGCAGCCGTTGTTAAAACTAACATTGCCGCCAGAAGTACAACACACAGCGTTTTGAACGGTTTCATGTTTATTTGCCTCCCCGCAACATCCAAATTTGGGATATATGAGCTATCATCAACTTCATTATAACGCACAATATTCATTTGTCAACGGCTTTGCGCATTTTTTTAAAAAAATTTTTCGGTATTTATGCGGTAATTTTTTTCGGCATTCGGACAAATGCAATATCTCCGCCGACTCAATATATTTATAATATTCCAAAGGCTCCGATTTATTCGGATTTGAACACATCGTTTCGCCCTCCGCGACAGGATGCGGCAAAAAAAGCGGCAAAACGGACTTGCCGCCGCATTCCGACTGTGCTAAACTAACAGCAGTAATCTGCGGAGGAGGAATCCCGAACATGGATAAACCGAATAAAACCGATAATGCGGAACAACCTGCCGAAACAGCGGATACAGAGGGCGGATTGACAGCCGAAAAACAGCGCAGCAGACGCAAAAAAACTTCGATTGCACACATTGCAACCGTGTGCGGCAGTGTTTACACCGGCGGCAAAACTGCAAAAGACATAAAAAAGCAGGCTGAGCAAAGCGCGATCACGGCCGATGACGCTGAAATTATTGAGATACCGGAACCTGTCGAATTGTATGAAACGGATTGTCTCCGTGAACCAGAGGACAGTGAAGACGCCTCGCCTTACGATCCGCTTTCGGCAGTCTGCCTGAACGGCAGGCGTTCCGTCGAGGAATTGATGGAGACAGGTAACCTGTCGGATATCGACAGACTTCGCGGGATTGTTGTTTGCGAGGAACGTCCTTTGAATAAGAAGCGCGAATACGCAAACAGGCTTACCGAGCTTTTGGGAGGCACACTGCATATGCTTCCGCCCGTTCGCAGCGGCAATGATGTTTGGAAAATGCTGTTTGATGAGATTCCTTCGGTTTTTGTTGTCAGCGTTTCTCTTCCCGATATTGATGCGTTCGCGCTGATAAACACCCTTCGGCAGAGCAAGCTGTGCCGCAATGCACGTTTTTTTGTTTGTGCGCCTAAGATGACGAAATCACTTATTGGAATCAGCCGCAATGAAAAGATTGACGGACTGCTTTCATTTTCTGCCCCTGTCGAACAAACGGCCGCAGCTATAATCGAAAAATGTCTTGACTATGAGAAAAAGCGCGGCAAATCGGATCTTGAAGCACTTGAACAGGCAATAAATAACCCTGCGTTTTTCAGCGAGATGGACGAACAGAAGCGTCGATATGCAATGGTGACCGATTCCATATTGCTGCCGCTCGGGCTGCAAAACGAGCATCGCGGCACGGAATTTCTGCGGCTGCTTGTCTGTATGCGCATATTCGGAGTCGATGCGGATCTCAAACGCATGTATGAATACGTTGCAATGTATTATCACTCCACTCCGGCCGCGGTTGAAAGAGCAATTCGTTATTCCATCGAGTGTGCATGGGAGGGCGGAAATCTCTACATGCAATTTGAGCTTTTCGGCAACACAACGGATTCCGCAAAGGGTAAGCCGACAAATGCCGAATTCATCGCCACCGTCGTTCAGCACATTCGGAACAGACTGCGGCACGGCAGCGCGGCCCCGAAAGCATTTCCGATGTACGAACATGATGAGCAATGACTGAATTCTGCCTTTTTTTGCCGCAGAAATTCTCCATTGTTTTAACTTGAGTTAATGTTTTTTTAATGATTCTGCGTTATACTGTATGCAGGCGGATCGACGGAATCCGGTCCGCAAATTTCTGTCCGGAGGCAACGAAAAGTGCTTGAAATAAAAAAAGTTTCCAAACAATATAAAACCGGCGATCTTGTTCAGAACGCACTGAGCAGCGTGAGCCTTGAATTCCGCAGCAATGAGTTTGTTGCGGTTTTGGGTCCGAGCGGTTCGGGCAAAACAACTTTGCTCAACATCATCGGAGGGCTTGACCGCTATGACAGCGGCGACCTTGTTATCAACGGTGTTTCCACAAAACAATACACAAGCCGCGACTGGGATACTTACAGAAACCATACCGTCGGGTTCGTTTTTCAGAGTTACAATTTGATTCCGCACCAATCCGTGCTTTCAAACGTTGAGCTTGCACTGACACTTTCCGGCGTATCAAAGCAGGAGCGGCGCAGACGCGCATGTGAAGCATTGGAACAAGTCGGGCTCAAAGGACAGGAGCATAAGCGGCCGAACCAAATGTCCGGCGGACAGATGCAGCGCGTTGCCATTGCACGTGCGCTTGTTAATAATCCCGATATTTTACTTGCGGATGAGCCCACCGGTGCACTTGACAGCGAAACCGGAACCCAAGTTATGGAGCTGCTGAAAAAAGTCGCAAAAGACCGCCTTGTTATAATGGTTACACACAATGCCGAACTTGCAGAGCAGTATGCAACGCGAATTGTGAAGCTTCATGACGGGCAGATTTCGAGCGATACAAACCCCGTGAGCAATGACGAACGAACTTTGACGAAAGAAAAAGAACGCGGAGCGGGCAGCACTTTTGATAAAAAACAAAAGAAAAAACGGACTTCCATGTCCTTTTTTACCGCGCTCTCGCTGAGTTTAAACAACCTTTCAACGAAAAAGGGCAGGACTTTTCTGACCTCTTTTGCGGGTTCGATAGGCATTATCGGCATTGCATTGATTCTTGCGCTTTCAACCGGCATTCAGAACTATGTCAATGCAATCCAGAAGGATACTTTGACCTCCTACCCTATCACCGTCGAACGCGAACCGAACGATTTCATGAGTCTGCTGACGGCAGCAAACGAAAAGACGGACGATGAAACACTGAAAAACCGTGATGCGGATTCAGTTTACTCCGATCCTCGGCTCTACAAAATGCTGAACGCAACCGTTTCGGACGGAGACGAAGTAAATGACCTTGCATCGTTTAAAAAGTATATTGATTCGGAGCTTGATGCTTCAACCGCAAAGACCGATCTTCGAGAATATGTAAGCTCCGTGCGGTACGGCTACGGGCTTACCGTCAACGCGTATGTCATCGGCACGGACGGGAAATATCACAGTACGGATATTACCTCCGCATTGTTTGCCGATGATGAAACATCCGAAGGCGACAAGGGCGTCAGTATGATTAACATGATGACCTCCCGCATGGGAAACATGAATCTTTGGGACGAAATCCTTTCCGGAGCGGACGGCGCACTCGTTTCCGAGCTTGTTTTGAATCAATATGAGCTTGTTGCGGGCGAATGGCCGAAGAGTGCCAACGATGTTGTGCTTGTTATTGATAAAAACAACGAAATATCCGACGTTGCTTTCTATGCTCTCGGGCTTATGGACACCGCCGAAATCACAAGGATTTTTAACTCCGTTCTTAAAGGCGAGGAAATCGTGACGGATACACGCTCCGCAAAGTTTGAAGAGCTTATCGGCACCAAATTCAAGCTGATATTGAATTCAGATTATTACTCAAAATCGTATTCGACCGACGAAAACGGCGGTTCATGGAAATATATCGGCGATGACGCCGCCGCAATGGATCTTGTTATCAAAAACGGACTCGATCTGCGGCTTGCAGGTATTATTCGCCCGAACGACAACAAGGCTGCTTCAGTAAACGGAGTTTTCGGCTACACTTCCGCCCTTTCCGACTATATAATTCAGAAAACGAACGAAAGTGAAATTGTCCGCGAACAGAAATCCCCGGAAAACGTGAATCTTGATGTTTTAACCGGACTTCCTTTCACTTTGGACTCCGAAAACGAACTGTCGGCGGACAAAAAGGCGGAAGAAGTTACCGCTTACTTCGCCTCCCTTACGGACATGCAGAAAACGGAAATCTACAAAAAAATCATTGCCGAACCCGAGCAGGCGGAGCTTGATGCAGTTGTTGAGGAATACATGGCAATGTATCCGACGCGTGAATCAATGGTTCAGCTTGCGGCGGCGACATACGGGTTTGATGTTGCCACTGCGGAGGAATATCTTTCCGACTATACGGACGAAGAGCTTCGGACTTTGATGCGTGAACAGCTTGTTTCTGCCGTAAAAAAGAAATATGCCGACAAAGCCGAAGCCGAAATCATGCAGATTATTTTCGAACATTCCGCACCGAACGATCTTTTCGGCACGGCCGGATATGCCGCAGTTGCGGATATTTTTGATAAAACAATTGCAAACGACACGAGTGTTGACAAGCTTGCGGAATACTATGATAAATTCATGCCGTCAAAGGTTTCCGGAACAACGCTTGACGAAGCACTTGAAAAACTCGGTGCGGTCGATCCCGATTCGCCCAAAACCGTTAATTTGTATGCTGCAACATTTGAGGATAAGGAGGCTATCGCTGACAACATTGCGGAATACAACCGGAATGCAGACGAGGATAAGGCTATTGAGTACACCGATTATGTTGCGCTGCTTATGTCCGGAGTTACAACAATGATCGACGCCGTTTCGTACGGGCTTATCGCATTTGTTGCAATCTCTCTGGTTGTATCCTCAATTATGATAGGCATAATTACCTATATCTCAGTGCTTGAACGCACGAAGGAAATCGGTATTCTGCGCTCCATCGGCGCATCAAAACGTGATATTTCATCCGTGTTCAATGCCGAAACGCTGATTATCGGTTTCTGTGCGGGTGCGATCGGAATAATTGCATCAATGCTATTGTGCATCCCGCTGAACCTTATCGTTCGGTCGCTCACAGGCATCGACACGCTGACGGCCGTCCTTCCGTGGCGTGCCGGCATAATACTGGTTCTGATAAGCATGGTTTTGACACTTATTGCGGGCATCATACCCTCGCGAATTGCGGCGAAGAAGGATCCCGTTGCCGCGCTGAGATCGGAATGAAACAGCACTGTTTACTTTTTGCCTTTTGATTTAAAATAAAATAAAAATATCGCGGCTTCCGTAAACGAGGCCGCGATATCTTTATTCTGTGCCGAGTTTTGTCATGCGGAATATGCAATCAGCATATCGTTATTACCCGCCGTTCGGATAATCACCGAATGTATGTTTATTCGCCGAAATACCTGTTCAGAAGGCCTGCGAAAGCCTTGCCGTGACGGGCTTCGTCACGCGCCATTTCATGAACGGTGTCGTGAATTGCATCAAGGTTAAGAGCCTTTGCACGCTTTGCCAGATCGGTCTTGCCTGCGGTTGCGCCGTTTTCGGCTTCGACACGCATTTGAAGGTTCTTTTTGGTGCTGGAAGTTACAACTTCGCCGAGAAGTTCGGCAAACTTTGCAGCATGCTCAGCCTCTTCATAGGCTGCTTTTTCCCAATAGAGACCGATTTCGGGATAACCTTCGCGGTGTGCAACCCTTGCCATTGCAAGGTACATACCGACTTCGGTGCATTCGCCTGCGAAATTTGCACGCAGATCCGCCATAATATCCTCGGGTGCGCCCTGTGCAACGCCGACGACATGCTCTGCCGCCCAGCTCATTGTTTCGGACTGCTCAATGAACTTTTCTGCGGGTGCACCGCAAACGGGACATACTTCGGGAGCGGAATCGCCCTCATGAACGTAACCACATACTGAACATACAAACTTTTTCATACTTTTATCCTCCAAAGATTTTTATTTTTTGCGGCACGCGCCGCCGGTCAGCATTTTATGCTCGTTTTTGATTATTCTCCCTTTTCCGCTTCTGTCTGCATTCGTTTCAGATATAGAAAAGGTTGAGTGTGTAGGAAACAATTTCTTCGCCGATTTTGCTGCTGAAATATGATTTCAGATCGCCCGGGTCACAGTCGGCAACCCTGCCGCATTCGATACACTGCATGTGTTCATGCGGACGAAGGGTCTTGTCGTATCTGTCCGGCTCACCGGCAACGGGAATGTGAAGAATCTCTCCGGCATCGACCATGAGTTTCAGATTCCGATAGACAGTTCCGAATGCAATGGACGGCATTTCGGCCTTTGCCCTTGCATAAATCATTTCGGCTGTCGGGTGATCGTCCGCCCGTTGTATGATGTTGTAAATCAACTGTCGCTGCCTCGTCATTCACGCCTCCTTAGGAATGATTCCTGTTATTATTATACCACCGATTTATGCCGTGTCAAGCATTAAATCTCATTTCTAAAAATATATTAAAAGCGCGGCCATCATGACCGCGCCGATGTACGTTTTCGAAAATTCAATTTCGCAAGCTGTTGAAACGATTTGATTAATCTTGCGGAGTGTTCGGTTCGAATTCAAACCAGCGGACGAAAAACTCTCCGCAGCGATGCATTCCGCAGCTTTCGGCAGTGCGCACCGAAGGTATGTTTTCTTCCGCGCACTCCCATATTATTTCATTCCCGCGCTCCCGTGCAAATTCAATTGCGGTGCGCAGCAACGCCGATGCAATGCCGCGCCGTCGATATTCCGCTTTTGTATCCGCCCCGACTATGCAGCAGCCGTTGTATTCTCCGTTTGAAATTATGTTTCCGCAGATGTTTTCGCCTTCAAGCACAAAAAAGGCAAAACCATGTTTCAAAAAATCCGCAAAGCTTTTGTAGCTTTCCAAAATTTCGGGAAGATAGGCCCCTGCAAACTCGGCATTTTCACGCAAGAAGCTTTCCGAGGCACGCCGAATGCGCATCGGCCGCCCCTCCGCCGCATGAATGAACGGCATTTCCGCCGCGCTGTATTCTTCTGCCGTGCGATAAACAAGCTGTTTCTGTTCAAACAGCTCTTTGTCGAAAAAAACAACGCGCATCATATCCGAAAGCTCTTCCGTGTCGGCGGAATATGCAAATTCACTCAGTTCGAATTCATCTTTTGCCAACGGAAATACTTTGTTCTCAAAAAACAGACGGAAAGCGGCATATTCCTCCGCCGTTTGCAGCGGAGTTCCCATTATCTGGAATCCGCCCAAAAGATAGCTGTACACAACCGCAAGCCGCGGTGCCGTCGGATCATCCGTCCAAACAAGTCCCCGCGTATTTCCGCTCAAAATGCTGAGATAGTGTATGCTGCTCTTTTCACATTTAAGTTTTTCGGCAAGTTTTGCGCCGCGCTTCGGCTCCTGCCGCATGTTTAATGCATTCAATCCGTTCATAGTTCGTATCTTTTTCCGCTTTCCGCTGCGGGTTTGTTATTCTGTCAAAGCATATCCTGCGGGTTGACTTCAATGCCGCGATAGCATTCATCCGCGCAGCCGTCGCTGAAAGCGTATATTGCATTGATTGCTGCGGCCGTATTTGCGGTGCGAACCAGCTTAATTATAACCGCATAGCGGAACAGCCCCTCCCTGCGGCGAATCGGCGCGGCACCCGCGAGTGCGAAAACAAGCTCATTTTCCGCGTTTGCGGGTTTTAATGCAGTTAAAATGGTTTTTGTCACGCCGTTTGCAAACCTTTCCGCCGCATCCGCAGCCGCGTTTTCATCGGCACAGGCGAATTGCGCCCGCACAAATACCGCAAACGGAGGGAACAGCGTCCGCAGTCGGTCTCCGATTTCGAGATTATAGAATGTTTTATAATCATGCTTCGTACAGAGCCGTATTGCGCGGTGTCCCGGCGCATTGGTCTGAATCACGACGCGTCCCTCTTTATCGGCACGGCCGGCACGACCCGCGACCTGGGTCAAAAGCTGGAACGTACGTTCGCTGCTGCGGAAATCCGAATGGAAAAGTGTTGAATCAGCAAACACGACGCCGACAAGCGTCACATTCGGAATATCAAGCCCCTTTGCCACCATTTGCGTGCCGATAAGCACATCAGCCTCGCGCCGCGTGAATGCATCAAGTATATCCCGATGTGCGGTTTTGCCGCTTGTTGTGTCCATATCCATTCTCAAACAGCGCACATTCGGAAACACAAGTTTCAGCTGTTCCTCAACCTGCTGAGTTCCGATTCCCGTGTATTTGATGTACTCCCTGCCGCAGGACGGACAGGTTTTCGGCATTTTATAATTCGCCCCGCAATAGTGGCAGCGGAGGGACTCATCAAACCTGTGATAGGTCAATGCAACATCGCAGTTCGGGCAGGTGAACACAAATCCGCACGCGCGGCATTCGGCATGGGATGAATACCCGCGCCGGTTGAGAAACAGAATCGCCTGTTCGTGCTTTTCAAGGCATTCTTTCAGCCGTTTTATCATCAAGCTTGAAAAAATGCTGTTGTTACCGCTCAAAAACTCCTCACGCATGTCAACAATATCAACTTTCGGCATCGGCACACCGTTTATTCTGTTCGGCATCTCAAGCAGTATGTACCTGCCCCGCTTTGCACGATAATATGTTGTGAGCGACGGAGTCGCACTGCCGAGGACAAGTTTTGCACCGCAGATTTTAACCCGACGCAGCGCAACCTCGGCAGCGGAATACTTTGGAGTAATTTCGGAGTAATAGCTCGGCTCATGTTCTTCATCAATTATGATAATACGCAGATTTTCCACCGGCGCAAACACCGCCGACCTTGCGCCGACAACGACTCTTGCCTTGCCGAAGCGTATCCGCCGCCATTCGTCAAAACGTTCACCGTCGCTCAAATGACTGTGCAGAACGGCAACATTGTTTCCGAATCTGCTCCTGAATCTGTCCGTTGTCTGCGGTGTCAGTGATATTTCCGGGACAAGGACAATTGCGCCGCCGCCGTTTTCAAGCACGTTCGCAATTGCCTGCATATAAACTTCGGTCTTTCCGCTCCCCGTGACACCGTGAAGAAGCAGACAGCTTCCGGCATCGGCGGATTTGATTTTTTCAAGTGCGTTTTGCTGCGCCGGAAGAAGCGGCAGCGGCTCCGTCGGCTGAATATCTCTGTTTGCAAAAGGATTTCGATAGGTTTCGCACTCTTGTTCAAC
>ERZ779843.3199-NODE-3199-length-14173-cov-5.436535_pt1 | contig 14173 bp, 9 predicted proteins | sample MGYA00511560_ERZ779843 | MGnify/ENA primary metagenome ERZ779843 (study PRJEB29588, sample SAMEA2158062) | human gut metagenome | biome: human gut; feature: human-associated habitat; material: faeces | place: Denmark | collected 2008/2010 ... | reverse complement strand
CAGGGCGTTTCGTCCAGCATCCGGCAGATCTCCATTTTGCCGAAGGTGTGGTTGCCCAGCGTTACGGCGTCGGCGCCGGCGTCATAGACACGCCACGCCTGTTTGCAGGTCAGCCCCACGCCGGAGATGTTTTCCCCGTTGACCACGGTGAACGAAATGTTTTTCAGCTTCTGCAGGGGCCGCAGATGGCGTTCCAGATGGGCGAGACCTGCCTCGCCTACCACATCGCCCACAGCCAGAACGGAATAGAGCATGGAGTACCTCCGAATATATAGGATGAGGGATCAAATTAAAAATCACTTTATTTTATCGTATTCTCCGGCTGTTTGCAACCCACCGCCTATGGAAAGCCGCCGAAAGCGGGGGGCTTCGGACATCAAAAATTTTACAGAAGAGACGATTGGTTTATGGTTGCAATTCCAACGGCGGTTGCTTATAATGCTGATTGTAGCAATAAGACCCGCTGATTATGGAGGAAGCGCATATGGCAGTAAAACTGGAATTGTACCGGGTGTTCAAGGAGGTCGCGGAGACCGGCAACATCTCGGCGGCGGCAAAGAATTTGTATATTTCCCAATCGGCGGTGAGCCAATCTATTAAACAGTTGGAAACGGCCCTGCAGGCCCGGCTGTTTGCCCGCTCCCCCCGGGGCGTGACGCTGACGGGAGAGGGCCAGATGCTCTATCAGTATGTCCGCAACGCCTTGGGTCTGCTGGCTACCGGCGAGGACAAGCTCTCTCAGGCCCAGCAGCTGCTGTTGGGTACCCTGACCATCGGCGCCAGTGACACGGTGACGGGGCAGTTCCTGACGCCGTATCTGGACGAATTTCACCACCAGCACCCCGGCATCCGGCTGAAGATCGTCTCCGGCCGCAGCGCCAAGGTGGTGAGCATGCTTCGCTCCGGGGCGGTGGACATCGCCTTTGCCTCCTCTCCCAAGGACAGCACGCTGGAGACCTGGCCCTGCTTTACCACCCATTCCGTGTTCGTGGCGGGGAAGAATTACCACTGCGATTTCGACAAGATCCACACCCGGCAGGAGATGGCGGAATTTCCCCTGATCCTGCTGGAGCGGAAGGCCAGCTCCCGTGTTTTTCTGGAACAGGAGTTTTTGAAGGCCGGCGTTACCCTGACCCCGGAGATCGAGCTGTCCTCCCGGCAGCTTTTGGTGACGCTGGCGGGGATCGGTCTGGGCGTGGCTGGTGTGACGCTGGAATTCGTCCGGAAGGACCTGGAAAGCGGCGACATCCGTCTGCTGAAAACGGACTTCACGATTCCGGAGCGCAGCGTGGATATGTGTACCTTGAAGGAAGTGCCCCCCACGGCAGCAGCTACCGCATTTATGGAAATGGTGCGGAGGGGCATGTGAGACATGGAGACCTTTCTCTTTCTGTTTGAAATGCTGGGCACCATCGCCTTCGCCGCCTCCGGCGCGGTGCTGGGGGTCCGGAAGGGTCTGGACGTGTTCGGCGTCTGTATCCTTGGCCTGACCACCGCCTGCGGCGGCGGTATGGTGCGGGATGTGCTGCTGGGCAACACGCCCCCGGCGGCGTTTCAGAATCCGACGGCCTCTGCGGTGGCGGTGGTCACCTCATTGATCATGTTTCTCTCCGGCGTGCGGCACCTGCTGATGGGCAACCAGCGGCGCTATGACCTGTTCATGCTGCTAATGGACAGCGCGGGCCTGGGCATCTTCACGGTCATGGGCGTCCGCGTGGCGTGGAACTGCGTGGAAACGCCGTCCCTGTACCTGCTGGTGTTCGTCGGCGTACTCACCGGCGTGGGCGGCGGGCTGCTGCGGGATGTGATGGCCGGAGATATGCCCTATATTTTCGTGAAGCATATTTACGCCTGCGCCTCTCTCGTCGGCGCGGTGATCTGCGGGGTGCTGCGGCAGCCGGCAGGGGAGATGACGGCCATGCTGGTCGGTGCGGCGGCGGTGTTTGCCATCCGGTGTCTGTCGGCCCACTACCGGTGGAATCTGCCCCATCCCAACGCCTGAAAAAACGGCGAAACTTCCCGGATATGGCGCGAATTTCCTGTGAAAATCGACAGGATGCGCCCCTTGACAATCCAAAAGAGCCGTGCTATCATAATTCCATTCTGAAAAAAGGCTTGGAAAAGGACGCTGTCCGGGAAGAACTTCAGAGAGACGCTGTCATGGGCTGAAAGCAGCGTCAGCCAGAACCGGAACAGTCACCGCCTTGGAGCTGCCCGCCGATATGTAGGCCGGGACGGGACCTCCCGTTACAGAGGACACGAGCGGCACAATGCGCAAAAGGACTTTCGCTGGCGGGAAGGAAGAATGTGTGCAAGAAACCCAGGAAGGGTGTCTTGCATGATTTCAATTAGAAACTCCGAAGGAGTTTTTTACCCTGCTTGCACAGCGAAACAAATTTTGTTTTACTGTGCAAGCAGGGTGGAACCGTGGAGCTTTACGCCTCACCCCTGACCAAAACAGGGGTGAGGCGTTTTTGTTTTGCCCCAAGGGCGGAAAGACCGCCGCAGGAAAGGAGACATTACTATGTCTGAGGAAATCAAGGAATTCAGCTTTGAAAATGAGGAATACCGCCAGACTTACTGGCACACCTGCTCTCACATCATGGCGCAGGCCGTCAAGCGCCTGTGGCCCGAGGTGAAGCTGGCCATCGGCCCCTCCATCAAGGAGGGCTGGTACTACGATATGGATGCACCCTTTGCCTTTACCCCGGAGCACATGACCGAGATCGAGGCCGAGATGCGGAAGATCTGCAAGGAGAAGCTGAAGCTGGAGCGCTTCGAGCTGCCCCGCGAGGAAGCCATCAAGTTCATGGAGGAGAAGGGCGAGCCTTATAAGGTGGAGCTGATCCAGGATCTGCCGGAGGATGCTCCCATCTCCTTCTACAAGCAGGGGGAGTTCACCGACCTGTGCGCCGGCCCCCATCTGGACTCCACCGGCCGGGTGAAGGGCAACGCCATCAAGCTGCTGGCCTGCAACGCCGCCTACTGGCGGGGTGACTCCAACCGGGAGACCCTGCAGCGGATCTACGGCATCGCCTTCCCCAAGAAGGAGGAGCTGGACGCTTATCTGGAGCGCATCGAGGAGGCCAAGCGCCGGGATCACCGGAAGCTGGGCAAGGAACTGGGCCTGTTTGCTTTCCGGGATGAGGCCCCCGGCTTCCCCTTCTACCTGCCTAAGGGCATGGTGCTGAAGAACACCCTGATCGACTACTGGCGTCAGGTCCACAAGAAGTGGAACTATGTGGAGATCTCCACTCCTCAGATCATGAAGCGGACTCTGTGGGAGACCTCCGGCCACTGGGATCACTACAAGGATAATATGTATACCACCGTCATTGACGGCGAGGACTTTGCCATCAAGCCCATGAACTGCCCCGGCAGTATTCTGGTCTATGAGCTGGAACCCCATTCCTACCGAGACCTGCCCCTGCGGTACGGTGAGCTGGGCCTGGTCCACCGTCATGAGCTCTCCGGCGCGCTCCACGGCATGTTCCGTGTCCGCTGCTTCACTCAGGACGACGCCCACATCCTGCTGGCCAAGGACCAGATCAAGGATGAGGTCATCCGCATCGCCCGCCTGTTCGACGAGGTCTACTCTCTGTTTGGCCTGCCCTACAAGATCGAGCTGTCCACCATGCCCGAGGACCACATCGGCACCCGGGAGGATTGGGAGAAGGCAGAGAACGCTCTGGCCGACGCCATTACCTCCATCGGCAAGGAGTATGTGGTGAACCCCGGCGACGGCGCGTTCTACGGCCCCAAGCTGGACTTCCACATTCAGGACTCTCTGGGCCGTACCTGGCAGTGCGGCACCATTCAGCTGGACTATCAGCTGCCCGGCCGCTTTGATCTGGAGTATACCACCAGCGACGGCGGCAAGGACGTGCCCGTGATGATCCACCGTGTTGTGTTCGGCTCCATCGAGCGGTTCATCGGCATCATCACCGAGCACTTTGCCGGAGCCTTCCCCACATGGCTGGCTCCTGTTCAGGTGAAGATCCTGCCTGTCACCGACCGTGCGCTGGATTATGCCAAGGATCTGTCTGACGCATTGGACGGCCAGGGCTTCCGCGTGGAGGTGGATGACCGCAACGAGAAGATCGGCAAGAAGATCCGTGAGGCCACTCTGGAGAAGGTGCCCTATATGATCGTTGTGGGTGACCGGGATATGGAAAACAAGACGGTCTCCGTCCGTACCCGCGCCGGCGAGGATCTGGGCGCTATGAGCCTGGAGGACTTCACCGCCAAGCTGAAGGAAGTTGTAGACTCCAAGGTGCTTCAGTAAGTTGCTCTTAGTTAAACTGCACAAAACACGCCCCGCTGGTTTTTCTGGCGGGGCGTGTTTTTGCAAGACGGACATTTGTTTTGCAAGACATTTGCGGGAAAACGCAGAGAATAGCGTGAAAATGCAAGGCGAATACTTGAACATTGCAAAAAATCACCAAAAAGAGAAAATGACCCTTGCAAAATGAATGATATACATGTATACTATGCACATGCTTACGGAAACACCCTTGAAAAAAGCACCGGGCGTTTCCACCTAATTCAACTGTGAAAGAGGGATTTGGAATGAAAAAAGTGTTTTCTCTGATTCTGGCTCTGGGCCTCATCGCTTCTCTGACTGCCTGCGGCGGCGGTAACGCCTCCGGCAATGAGACTGGCGACAGCGCTCCCGCTGCTTCTACCGCGAAGCTGCGCTTCGTCACCGGCAGCGAGTCCGGCACCTACTATGCCTTCGGCTCCGTTATCGCCCAGCACGCCACCAACAATACCGATGTGTCTGTCACCGGTCTGGTTGGCAACGGCTCCAAGTCCAACGTGGAAGAGCTGGCAGATGGCAACGCAGAGCTGGCCTTCTGCCAGTCCGACGTGATGGCCTATGCCTATAACGGCACCAACCTCTTTGAGAGCCCCATCGACTGCTTCTCCACCGTGGCCGCCCTGTACATGGAGGATGTGCAGATCGTCACCACCGATCCCAGCATCAAGACCGTGGCTGACCTGGCTGGCAAGAACGTGTCTGTCGGCGCTGCCGGTTCCGGCGTGTACTTCAATGCTGTGGACATCCTGAGCACTTATGGCCTGGGCGATCTGGACGCTGACGGCAAGTTCACCAAGATCAACGCCACCTATCAGAGCTTCGGCGACAGCGCTGACTCCCTGAAGGACGGCAAGATCGACGCCGCCTTCATCGTGGCCGGCGCCCCCACCACCGCTATCATGGATCTGTCCACTACCAAGGCTGCTTATCTGGTGTCTCTGGATGACGCCCATATCGACGAGCTGCTGGCCGCCTCTCCTTACTACACCAAGCACGTCATCCCCGCCGGTACCTACAACGGTCAGGACGAGGATGTGACCACCGTGGCTGTGGGTGCTGTGATCCTGGCCCGTGACGATGTATCTGAGGATGCTATCTATGCTCTGACGGCTGACATCTTCGACAACGCCCCCGATCTGATCAGCAGCCACGCCAAGTACGGCGAGCTGTCCACCGAGTTCGGCGCTTCCATCACCTCTGTGCCTTATCATCCCGGCGCTGCCAAGTACTTCGCCGAGAAGGGCTTCGATGTGGCAACCAAGTAAAGATCTGAACGGGATTTTTACAGCATCACCGCCATTTCCTTACCCATAAGTATGTCATTCAGGCTGCGGCGGAGAAATCCGCCGCAGCCGTGAGTGGTTCTAAAGAGAAGCACAGCTCTCCGGAACGGAAGAACAGAGCGCTTGCTGCGGACCTATTTACAAGAATTTACCCCGATCCCCGGTTGAGAAGGACAGAGATCCGCTGCCCCTGTCAACTGCGGATGTGAGAAAACGATCAAGGAGGAGACCATATGGGCCTGTTCAAGAAAAAAGACCCCATTGTTGAAGTGGAAAAGGCACTCGACCACGAGGTGCACGAGATGGAGCATGATATCCAGGCGGACGTGGATGCGGTCATGAAAAAGTATGACCGGGAATCCAACACCCGTATCTGGGAGGGGGCTCCGAAAATCGCCCTGCGGGTGCTGATGTCGGCCTTCTCAATCTATTGTATCCTGATGACCCTGTTCAGCAAGGCACTTCCGGAGCGGCGGCTGTCCCTGTTTCTGGGCTTTATCATCATCATCGGCTATCTGGTGTATCCCGCCAGAAAAGGTGCTGCCCGGGTGAACCATGTGCCCTGGTATGACTGGATCCTGATGGTTCTGGGCGCTGGCAGCTTCTTCTATTTTGCCATCAACGCTTTCTCCATCATTCAGTTGGCCACCAAGCTTCAACCCATCCACATCATCGTCGGTGCCATCGGTATTGTGGTACTGATCGAGCTGTGCCGCCGGTGCGTGGGCCTGCCCATTCTGGTGGTGCTGGGCCTGCTGCTGATCTACACGTTCTATAACCAGCTCAGCTGGGACCCCAGCTTCTACAAGGCGCTGAAGAACATCGTCTATAAGCTGTTTTACACCACCAGCGGCGTCATCGGTACGCCGGTAAGCGTCTGCTACACCTACATTGTGCTGTTCATCATCTTTGGCGCATTTCTGGAGCGCACCGGCATCGCCAACTTCTTCATCAGCTTCGCCAACCGTCTGGCGGGCTGGTCTTCCGGCGGCCCCGCCAAGGTGGCGGTCATTTCCTCCGCCCTGTGCGGCATGGTGTCCGGCTCCTCCGTGGGCAACACCGTGACCACCGGCTCCGTCACTATCCCCATGATGAAGAAAACCGGCTACAAGCCGGAGTTCGCCGGCGCGGTGGAGGCTGCCGCCTCTACCGGCGGTCAGATCATGCCCCCCATCATGGGTGCAGCAGCGTTTCTGATGGCAGAGTACATGAATATCCCCTATGCGAAGGTAGCTGTAAAGGCCATCCTTCCCGCCGTGCTGTACTTCACCGGCATTTTCATCGCCGTCCATCTGGAAGCCAAGAAGCTGGGACTGAAGGGTATGCCCAAGTCCGAGATGGTCTCCTGGGGCGAGCTTGCCAAGCGTGCCTATCTCATCATACCTCTGGCCCTGCTGATCTTCCTGGTTTCCTCCGGCAGCCGCACCATGCAGTTCTCCGCGGCGGTGTCCATTCTGGCCGCCATCGTGGTGGGCTTCCTGAACAAGGAGGAGCGGCTGACCTTCGGTAAAATCGTGGAGGCGCTGGAGGCCGGTGCCAAGGGCGCCATCACCGTGGCTGTGGCCTGCGCCATGGCCGGTATGATCGCCGGCTGCATCACCGTCACCGGTCTTGCTTCCATCCTTATCAATGCCATCGTGCAGATGGCAGGCGACGCTACCATGATCGGCCTGCTGCTGACGATGATCTGCTGCATCATTCTGGGCATGGGCGTTCCTACCACCGCCAACTACTGCATCATGGCTTCCACCTGCGCCCCCATTCTGGTGCAGATGGGCTTCCCCCTGGTGGCGGCTCACTTCTTCGTGTTCTACTTCGGCATCGTGGCGGACATTACGCCTCCGGTGGCTCTGGCTGCCTATGCCGGCGCCGCCATTGCCAAGGCCAACCCTATGAAAACCGGCATCAACGCCACCAAGCTGGCCATCGCAGCCTTTATCGTGCCATACATTTTTGCCTACAGCCCCGCTATGCTGTTTGACAATGTGAGCAGCGCATTTGAAGTGGTGCAGATCGTAGTCAGCGCCCTCATCGGCCTGTTCGGCGTGGCTGCGGCTTTGAACGGCTTCGTCTATAAGAAGATCCCCATGCTGTTCCGTCTGGCAATGGCTGCCGGTGGTCTGTGCATGATGATCCCCGGCACCGCATCGGATGTGGTTGGCCTCGTGATGGTCGGCGGCATCGTGCTGATCCAGCGCATGAGCGCCCGGCGGCTGGCTGCCTGATCTCCCGGATCCAACAAAAAATGACCGCACTGCCCGCAGCATCCGGGCGGTGCGGTCTGCTGTTATCAAAAAGTTTTTGCAAAAAAGGAAACCTTTTCGCGGCTGAATCCGTCTATTACAAATGAAAGCGGTTTTGATGGAATTTGTTACTGTTTTGTTGTTGATTTACCCTATTGGCTATATTAACATCAGTGAGCGAAGGTGAATATGCCTGTCGGCAGCCCTGTTTGGGCGCTGACAGCACTGGATCGGAAACAAGCGGGCCTCGGCCCGGAGAATCGTAAAAGGAGAATATGTCATGGCAGAGATCATGGAAGAGAAAAAGGAACTGACCCCGGCTGAGACAGCCGCTCCGGCGTCACCGGAGATCCCAGCGAAAAAGCCGGAAAAAAGCACGGCAGACAAGAAAAAGCGGCGGCGTACGATCCGGCGGATCGTTGCGCTGGTGGTCGTGGCCGCCCTGATCGCAGGCGGCGTGAAATTCTTCAAAAAGAAGGACGGCAGCAGCGAAGTGGGCACCGCCATGGTGTCCTACGGTGCCATCAGCTCCGAGGTGGACGGCAGCGGTCTGGTAAAGGCCAAGACCAGCGAAACCATCAGCCTGACCACTGCGGGCACGGTGATGGATGTATTCGTGGAGGAGGGACAGAAAGTGGAGCAGGGGGACCCCCTGTTTACCATTGATTCCCCCAATGCTGCCACGGAGGTCCAGAAGGCCCGCGATGTGGTTGAGGGCTATCAGAAGCAGATCAATACGCTGCAAAAGGACATTGCGGGGCTGAATCTTTCTCCGTCCTACGCCGGAAAACTGATGGATGTTGTGACACTGAACCCCGGCGACGAGATTAGCAAGGGCACCAAGGTCGCCGTCCTCGCGGACGATACCCGGATGCGGCTGGAGCAGTATTACAGCTACGCCTACGCCGGGGAGATGAAGGCGGGGCAGAAGGTGCAGGTCTCCATCCCTGCGCTGATGACCACCGTGGAGGGCACCGTGGAGGCAGTCCACATGGTCAGCCGCATCACGCCGGAGGGTTCTAAGCTGTTTTCCGCCGAGATCGTGATCCCCAACGAGGGCGTGCTGGCCAAGGATATGGTGGCTACTGCCACTACGATTGTGAACGGCGATACCGTGTATCCCTACGAAGCCGCTAAGCTGCAATATTACCGGGTGGGAGATTTGAACTCCACCGTCAGCGGCACGGTGATCTCCAGTAATCTGGTGGACTATCTCGCCGTAACGCCCGGTCAGGTTCTGGTGCGGATCGACGGCGAGGACAGCGAGACGGAGATCTTCACCGCACAGCAGAATCTGGAAGAGGCCCAGAAGAAGCTGGAGGCCGCCCAGAAGAATCTGGACAACTGCAATGCGGTGGCTCCCATTTCCGGCCAGGTCATCGGCCTGTCTGTGACTCCGGGCCAGGAGCTCCAAGCCAACAGCACCCTGGTGACCATCTCCGATACCTCCACCGTGATCATCAGCGCCACCGTGGACGAGCGGAACATCAGTTACATCAAGACCGGTATGTCCGTGAACCTGGACCAGTGGGGCACCAGCGCCTTCGGCACGGTGGAGACCGTGAGCCTTTCCAGCACTGTGAATAACGGCGTGGCCTCCTATCCCATCACCATCTCCGCGGACAACACGGACGGCAACCTGCAAGTCAACAGCTATGTGAACTATCAGATCCAGGCCAGCCAGAACGACAACTGCCTGATGGTGCCCATCCAGGCGGTGCGTACCGTGGGGCTGGAGGATGGTTCTTCCGCCACCGTGGTCTATGTGCAGGCAGACAGCCGGCCGGACAACGCGCTGGAGCTGCCCTATCAGGACGAGGAGATCCCCAGCGGCTTCTATCCCGTTCAGGTGGAGATCGGTATTCAGGATACATATAACGTGGAGATCAAGTCCGGCGTAAATGACGGCGACACCGTCTTTACCCAGATGATAACCGATCAGGCGTGGGGTTAAGCCATGGCGAAACTGATCGAACTGCGGGACGTCTATAAGATCTACGGCGAGGGCCTTGAGAGCGAGGTCCGGGCCCTGGACGGCGTTTCGCTGGATATTGAAAAGGGCGAGTTCGTGGCGGTGGTGGGACAGTCCGGCTCCGGCAAGTCCACTATGATGAATGTGCTGGGCTGTCTGGACATCCCCACCCGGGGCACTTACCGTCTGGACGGCGTGGACGTCCGGGAGCTTTCCGACAAGGAGCTCTCCCGCATCCGCAACAAGCAGATCGGGTTCATTTTCCAGCAGTACAACCTGATCCAGAACCTGACGGTGCTGGAAAACGTGGAGTTGCCGCTGATCTATCAGGGCATCGATCCCATTGACCGGCGGGAGCTGGCGATCCAGGCGCTGGATCGTGTGGGTCTTGCGGACCGGGCGCAGCATAAGCCTACCCAGATGTCCGGCGGCCAGCAGCAGCGTGTGGCCATCGCCCGGGCCATTTCCACCCATCCGCCCATCATCATGGCGGATGAGCCTACCGGCGCATTGGATTCCCGGACGGGCCACGAGGTGCTGGGCTTCCTCCAGCAGTTGAACAAGGAGGGCAGCACCGTCATTCTCATCACCCATGACAACGGGATCGCCGCCACGGCCCGGCGCATTGTGCGGATCGCGGACGGAAAGATCATCGAGGATCACCCACAGGAGGTGGATTGGTATTGAACATCGGGCAGGCATTTAAGATGGCCTGGCGGTCCATCTGCGGGAAAAAAGGCCGCAGCGCCTTGACCATTCTCTCTATTTTCATCGGTATTGCCGCCGTTATGACCATCGTCTCCACCATGGAGGGTATGAAGGCCAAAACCATGGAGCAGTTTGCCGCCATGGGCGCCAACCGCATTGAAGTGAGCGTGTATGCGTATACGTATGACGAGGACGGCAACTCTATCAGCAAGGACTATTTTACCGGATTGTACCGCTTTTGCTCCGGACTGAAGGAGTCCATTATTGGCATTACCCCCAAGGGCTCATCCAACGCTACGGTGGTATACGGTACGAAAAACAGCTCCACAATGGAGTGGAAATATGACCAGCAGTACAACGTGGTCAGCGGTCCCCCGCAGATCTACTACGGCTCCGACCAGTACAGCGCCTGCAACAATCTGGCAATCGCAAAGGGCAGAGACCTTGCGTGGCTGGACTGCGAGAAATACAATCAGATCTGCGTGCTGGGCGCGCAGGCGGCGCGGGTCTTTTTCGGCAGCGCCAACCCTGTGGGACAGATCATGAAGGTCAACGGCAACAACTTTGAAGTGGTGGGCGTGTATGGCGCCCGCGTGGAGCCAGATACCCCTTCCGCTTACCAGACGGATAACTTTATGATCCTTCCCTACACCGCTACCCGGCTGCTGGGGGATACGGCCCCCACAGAATTTTTGGTAAAGGCCAAGGATGACGCCAGCATGAAAACCGCCATCACCGAGATCGGCGGGTACCTCTCCGGCGTGGTAGATCAGAGTATGGGTGGCTATCAGGTGCAGAAGGAAGGCTACTGGCAGGATTATCAGAACCAGCAGCTGACTATGATCTCTCTGGTGCTGGGCGGCATCGCCGCCATCTCCCTGCTGGTGGGCGGCATCGGTATCATGAACATCATGCTGGTGACGGTGACGGAGCGGACCCGGGAGATCGGTATCCGCCGGAGCCTTGGCGCACAGCGGAGCAGCATCGTGGCCCAGTTCCTCATTGAATCCGGTATGCTCTGCGGCATGGGCGGCATTGTGGGCATTATCTTCGGCACCATCGGCAGTCTGGCTTTGGGCAAGATTTTGTTCCAGATGACCATTTTCCCCGCCACTTGGGTGACGCTGGCGGCCTTTGGCCTGTCGGTAGCTCTGGGCGTGCTGTTTGGCAGCTATCCGGCGGCAAAAGCATCGAAACTCCAGCCTGTGGAAGCCCTGCGGGCGGATTAAAGGAGAGAGACTTATGAAAAAACGAATTTTGACCTGGCTGCTGGCGATCAGCATGCTGGGCTCCCTGCTGACGGTGCCTGCCGGGGCGGCGGCTGTCACCAAATTTTCCGATGTCAGCGACAGCTACACCGCCACCGCCGTGGAATCTCTGCGGCTCATGGGCGTGCTGGACGGCTACGGCGACGGCACCTTCCGTCCGGACACCGTCCTGAACCGGGCGCAGTTCTGCAAGATGGCGGTCTACGCCATGGACGGCAGCGGCGAGCTGGGGCGGTATTCCACCGTCACCATTTTCCCGGACGTGAAGCCCTCTCACTGGGCGTCCGCCTACATCAACATGGCATCGAAGAAGGGGATCATTTCCGGCTTTGCCGACGGTAAGTTCAAGCCCAGCCAGACTGTGACTGCCGGACAGGCGGTGACGATCCTCATGCGGGGCCTTGGCTACAAGGACGAGGACATGGGCGGCGTGTGGCCCCAGAGCTACATGGCGGAGGCCCAGACCAACGGCCTTTTGAAGTCCACCGGTATCACCTCCGCCTACGCGGGCCTGACCCGCGCACAGGCGGCCCGGCTGTTCCTGAACCTCTTTGAGGCCAAGCACGGCAAGGGCGATGCCCTGTTCAGCTACAAAGTGGGCGAGGAGGTCTACCTTACCGCCGTGGACGGCGGTCAGGGCACGATGACTGCCGGCGGTAAGTCATATACCATGGCGCATCCCGTTGCCTCCACCAGCCTCATCGGCTCCAAGGGCAAGGCGGTCCTCAACAGCGCCGGCGAGATTCTGACCTTCCTGCCCATCACCGGCAGCAATGGCGTTTCCAATGCGGCGGTCATCATCAGTGCCAACGGCTCTGTTGCCGGACTGGATTCTCTGGCGGGCAGCACCAGCTACAACATTTACAAGAACGGTTCTCCTGCCACAGCGGCAGACCTCAAACGGTATGATGTTGCGACCTACGCCTCCGCCACCAATTCCATCATCATCAGCGACACCCGGGTGTCCACCTACTACGAGGACTGCAAGCCCTCTCCCAGCAATCCCGCTACCATTACAGTGCTGGGCGGCAAGGAACTGAATGTTCTGCCCACAGCGGCGGATTCCCTGTCCAAGCTGAAGCCTGGCAAGCAGATCGTCCTTCTGCTGACGGCGGACGGTCAGGTGGCCGGTGCCGAGGATGCCAACAATACCGGTGCCCGGGGCAATGCCATGGCGGTGGTGTCCGAAAAGGGTGATGTGCAGTTGGTCTGCGGCGGTGCGCTGCTGAACATCGGCACAGCGAGCGAATACGCCGGTCAGGTAGTGTCGGTGTATGCCGACAAGAGCGGCCTGAAGCTCAACAAGATTTCCGGCGGTGTCGGCGGTGACCTGCTTCCCAAGGAAGGTACGCTGGGCGGCAGAAAGCTGGCGGACAACGTTATGCTCTTTGACGGCGGCAGACAGATCGCCCTCAGCGAGCTGAGCCAGACCGGCGTCAACTCCGGCCGCGTCTCCTATGCCCGGACCAACTGGGCCGGTCAGGTGGACTTGATCGTGCTGAATAACGGCCTTGCCGAGGATGTAATCTATGGCCGTGCGGTGGTGAACAGTTCTACGAGTAAGGTTTGGGTATGGTATCCCGGCCATGAAAATGACAAGGAACAGCAGGAAGGCGTAAACGGCAGCTATAAGGAAACAACTTCCCAGACCATCTCTATCGAGACTGCAAACAAGACCTATGGCCCCATCAACAGCGGTAATCATATCAGCAATGGAACCTTTGTGGCGGTGAGCATCAAGACCAGTTCTCAGGGTAACCTCATGTTCACCAGCTTTGCTGCCATGAGCAAGCTGAGCAACGTCTCTTCCGGTGCCTGGATCGGCAAGACGGCAGTGAACTTCGGCAGCCGGACCTACGAGGTCCCCTCCAATGTTCAGTGCTACAACGATGATACCGGCAAGTGGATGACGCTGGATGATGCCAAAGCCTACGGCGGCACCATGAACCTCTATGTTTATGACGGCGTGGTCCGCATCGTAGAGGTCAAGGCGTAAAAAAACCTGTGGCCTGACGGCTCAGCCGTCAGGCCACAGAATCACCTGAAAAGTAAATGATTGAGGAATGCAGGAGGAATGGATATGAAAAAACTTTTGGCTGTTTCCCTGACGATCATGATTTTAGGCACTCTGGACGGATGCGGCAAGCAGGACACCCAGGAGCCGCCCAAGGTGGAAATTGACTACGGCAATTCCGAACTCTACACCCAGGAGGACATGGACGCTGCCATCCAGGTAATTGAAGCGGAGTTTGCCACCTGGGAAGGCTGTGAACTTCACAGCCTGGCCTACGGCGGCGACGCGGCCTGCAGCGACGAAAACATTGAGTGGCTCAACGGCGGTCTGGGTTTCTGCGGTTCGCTGCTGGCATTCGTGCTCA
>ERZ779843.3174-NODE-3174-length-14292-cov-7.257990_pt1 | contig 14292 bp, 10 predicted proteins | sample MGYA00511560_ERZ779843 | MGnify/ENA primary metagenome ERZ779843 (study PRJEB29588, sample SAMEA2158062) | human gut metagenome | biome: human gut; feature: human-associated habitat; material: faeces | place: Denmark | collected 2008/2010 ... | reverse complement strand
CCTGCCCCCACTTTTTATGTAGAATATATGATCTATCAAACACATAGTATATATACCTAAAACAACAAATACTATAAATATGTATCCGAAAATAAACACCACCTTGCCAGTTGCTTAATCAGAAAAAAGCCACTCCTCAATGATTAAAAGGCAACCGGATTGATGATCCGTTTATTGCTACAGCCTTTATTTTTTATGTCGGCTAGCTCTTTTCTTCCGGATATCTGCTTTCATCTTCGCTGCACCCGAACCATGTTGTCCACGAATATACGTCGCTTTTTTCGCTTTCGTTTTCACCTTTTCCTCTTCTTTGGGCTTATCTTTCTTACCTTTAAAAACGATACCACCCATGATTGCTTCTTCTATACTCATATAATCATTTATTAGTATTCAACATTTCCGATGGCAAAGATAACCCTTTTCTACGGATTTATTTATCTTTGCAAAGTTAACAATCGTAACCACCAATGGCAACAACAATTCTTTCTGCAGAAAAGGACCCGATGGGAGCCGCTATTTCTGACTATTTCAACCATCATAGAGCTGATCGTTTGCGGGTATTTTCTTCTCAATTCGAAGAAGATGAAATTCCCGTCAAAGAACTGTTTCGTAGTATACAGTCTATGCCTATACTAGAGCGTACCGCCCTGCAAATGGCTACTGGACGGATTTTGGATGTAGGTGCCGGAAGTGGTTGCCATGCGCTGGCACTTCAGGAAATGGGAAAAGACGTATGCGCCATTGATATTTCTCCCTTATCTGTCGAAGTAATGAAACAACGCGGAGTGAACGATCCCCGCCTCATCAACCTTTTTGATGAAACATTTTCCGAAACATTCGATACAATCCTAATGCTCATGAATGGTTCCGGAATCATCGGACGGCTGAATAATATGCCCGAATTTTTCCAACGGATGAAACGTATTCTCCACCCCGGTGGATGCATATTTATGGATTCCAGTGATTTGCGTTATCTTTTTGAAGAGGAAGACGGTAGCATAGTCATCGATCTGGCCGGAGATTACTACGGAGAGATCGACTTCCAAATGCAATATAAAGATGTAAAAGGAGACACATTCGACTGGTTATATGTAGATTTCCAGACTCTTAGCTTATATGCTTCCGAATGTGGTTTTAAGGCAGAATTGATAAAAGAAGGAAAGCATTACGATTACCTGGTCAAACTTAGCATTGCTTGAAAATGCATCTTCATATAGTGACGGTATGCACTCCGGATAGCGTCACTATATAACCAAAATAGTAACGCCATCACATCAGGATAGCGTTACTATTTTTATATACTCATATATGTTCCGTTGGAAACATCTGATGAAGGCTCTCTTTTATTTCAGCATTTCATTAATTGCCTGCACAAGAGAAGCAAACTCTTCCTCATTATATAAACGAGTCAGCTTTACAATTTTCCCTTCCTTATCAATCAACACGTTTCTCGTTATTCCAGATTCACGTAATGCATACTTCGCAAAGATATCAGCTCCCGGATCCAGTCCTAACGGATAAGTGACTCCGGTAGATTTTGCAAAAGCCAGTACTTTGTCAAGCGGTTCGTCACGGTCAATGCCAATCAGAGCAAAGTCTGCATTATTTTTATGCTTCAACCAAATATCCTTCTCGATAAACGGCATTTCTTTACGGCAAACCCCACACCAGCTTGCAGTGAACTGCAACATGACAACTTTACCACGAAGGGAAGATAAACTCACTTGCTTCCCATCTGTCAAGGTAATTGTGAAATCCGGAGCCATCTCTCCTACCCGAACAATATATCCTGTACTATCTGCCTGAACTGATTTTGCATCCGCAGTTACTTCTACACTATCTGTTGCAACTTCAACATTCGCCGTTCCTTTCTTCTGTCCGGAACAAGCCCATATACCTATGGCTAAAAGCGCCACACTACATACATTCATAATTTTCATTTTCATCTAATCATTGGTAACTTTGCAAATATAAAAAAAAGTATGCGATGTATTTGCATTTTTAAAAGAAATTCATACCTTTGCACCCGCAAAAGAAAAACGCCTCTTTAGCTCAGTTGGCCAGAGCACGTGATTTGTAATCTCGGGGTCGTTGGTTCGAATCCGACAAGAGGCTCTCCAGAATGAATGCTGTTTATCACATCAGATAAGCAGCATTTTTTATTAATATCTTCTTTAAGATTTTTGCTTACGAAATACTACCATACCCACAGCCAACAAAATCAAAAGAATTCCAATAGCACTATTCAGGGTAAACAGTTCTTTAAAAACAAAGACACCGATCACAACGGCTGTCAGTGGTTCCATCGCACCTAAAATAGAAGTCAGTGTAGGTCCCGCATACTTAATTGCCCGTACCAAAGTTATATTGGAAATAGCCGTAGCCGGCAATGCAAGTCCTAAAATAATCAGCCATATATAACCGTCTGTCACCAGATGAAGCCCGGAAGTTGCCATAGCTCCTATCAGATAGAAAACAGCTCCCATCCCCATAACATAACATGTCAGTACAGTGGAATTGATTTGAGCGGCTCGTGTTGTTCGAACCCCAATGATGTATCCTCCGTAAGAAAAGACAGAAATACAAGCCGCCACCAGTCCTACTATTGTATCACCACTTTTCGCCTCCAACTCTCCCGATGACAGTAAAGCAGCACCAAACAAAGACATTAAAACAGCAAGCATCACCAAAAGAGATTTCTTTTCATGAAAGAAAAACATCATTGCCAATGATACAGCCAACGGATACATAAAATGAATAGTCGATGCTACCCCCGTGGCTATATTCTGATAGGCAATGAGCAAACTGAATGAGGTGGTTGCCCGCAACAAACTTAATAAAAAAACGACTAACAAATCTTTCTTTGCCAGCCGGAAATTACATCCCGAACACCATCCAAACAGTGTCAATACAATAGCAGCCACTCCCCAACGATAAGAAAGCACCTCGAAAGCCGAAAAACCAGCTAACAACAGAGTTATAGAAAAAAACGGAGCCAGCCCAAAAGTGGAGGAGGATACCGCCGCATAAAGTATACCTTTAATACGATTCATCGATATATTCAACTAATTCCAGATATTCACAATGCAAAGATTATAAATATTTCTTTAATGCCACCATTAATTTCATTTTTTCAAGCGGCTTAACCAGATATTCATTACAGCCGACCTTTATTGCAGCAATCCGGTCAGAATCGAAAGCATGGGCGGTAAGTGCGACGATAGGTAAGCTAGCATTAAACTTACGTATTTCAGCTGTAGCCTTCAATCCATCCAGTACAGGCATTTTCATATCCATCAACAACAAATCGACATGTTGGCTACGCGCTATTTCCACTGCCTTTTGCCCATTCTCCGCATGCAGTAAATCATAATGATCCTTCAGGATAGTAGACACCAGCTGATAATTACTTTGTATATCTTCAGCTATGAGAATTGTTTTCCGACCGGCACTCTTCTCCATCACTTCGTCATTCGCACCAAACTCTCCTCCGGAGATATTCTCTTCTTTCTTCTCTTCTACCATAGAAAGTGTATCGACTTCACAAGGTAAAAATGCCCAAAACAGCGATCCTTCATTGTGTACCGATTCAAAGCCGACTTTACCTCCCATAGCTTCTGCAATTGCCTTGCAAATAGAAAGTCCAAGTCCGGTACCTTGGGCAAACTCATCAAGTTTCTCAAAACGCTGGAATACTTTTCCTTTTTTATCATCAGCTATACCAATACCGGTATCTTTCACATAAAAATAGACGCCTCCATCCTTACATGCATATCCCATTTTAATAGAACCTTTTGAAGTATATTTGATAGCATTAGTGACATAATTCGTTATAATTTGTGCCACGCGATTACGGTCCAGAGTTACCCGACAACAGTGATAAGGATTGATTTCAGTTAACACGATATCCGGATTCTTCAGGCGCTGCTTCATGGAAGTAAACATGTTTTCAAAATGTTCGGATAAGTCGAACGGTTCGTATTTCAGTTCTACCGAACCGGCTTCCAGCTTGGATAAATCAAGTATATCATTTATCAGTTTTAGCAATAACTCATTATTACTATTAATAATCTGGATATAGTCCGCCTTTTCTTCTTCTCCGGCATAAGCCATCAACTCCGAAAAACCTACAATAGCATTCAAGGGAGTACGGATTTCATGACTCATATTCGCCAGGAACGCAGATTTCAATTTATCAGACTGCTCTGCCTGATGTTTGGCTTCCTGCAATTCCTTAATCATTTTTTCACGCTCCGTTACATCATCCACGCGAATTACAACACCATCCACAGATCCATCTTCAAGAACTACGGGAGTGGCAAACACTTCAACGGTATGCGCACTGTCCAACGAAAACTTCATCTGTTCCGTCTGTAATGAAACAAAAGCACGTTGCATCACACAATTTTCACAGGGAGAAGTACGATTATATGTACTTTTATAGCAAAGTTCACCTTTTTTGTAGGCTTCAAAAGAAAGACTTTTTGAACATAACGAAATATTTTCCCATTGAACCATATATTCCTTCGTGATGTAGGCCAACCCTGAATTCGTATTGTTAAGAACCAGTTCATTCTGTCGTACCAAAGCGTCCTGTATTTCTTTATTCTTTAGTAAGGTCAATTCAGTCTGTTTATAGGAATCGATATTTTGCGTCATACCGAACAAATACTTATAAGGGGCATCGTTCAAAGTTGTGGTTTCAACAAGGCCACACGTTTCCCACCATTGATACATGCCATCTCCTTTAAAGTCAATGCGATATTCCACATCCCATACACCGCTTCCTAGTTCTACCGCCTTTTGCAAAGTTTCAGCAAACTTTTGTCGGTCATCAGGATGTACGAGAGTCAGATATTTCTCGACCGAATTAATTTCTGATGCCTTTTTCCCATTTTTATCAAAACCTTCACCGAAACTCACCCTGTTCTTAGCCGGCTCAAAAAACCAGGTGAAGGCATTCATCGCTTCCATAGTGACAGTTAACAGCTGTGCACGACGCTTCAGTTCATTTTGTAAACTCTGATCCCAGCGGGTATTTAACAGAAAGCGTTTGCCATCATCTTCAATTATACTTTTGCGAACAATAGTATCATAGCTGCGTCCATCCTTCAGTATAATACGTTCCATGCCGAAATAAGGGTTCCCAGTATTGTATACCTCTAAATCAGTCTTCTGAATACGCTCTACTTCTTCTTCACTCAGCACATCATAAGTAGTTTTATCCTCGCTGGTACCAAACATGAGCTTACTCTCTTCATTGCAAAAAACATAGCGGAAATCATTCTCTACATCTTTGATATGAACAGATAACGGAAGATTATTTAATATATTATAGAAGAACTGCTCCTTTTTCTGCACCTCCGTATTATTCTTTCGGGTACCAACATATTTCAATACCTTCTTATTAGAATCAAATTCATAAGGAGCACCGCTTATCGTACAAAATTGCCAGGTTGAGCTATCCGGTAACATAACCCTGCTATCAAAAGAAAAAGAAAAATCTTCCCCATTGCTCATTCTTTCCATTACTTCAGTAACCTGACTACGGTCATCCGGATGCAAAGTCTCCAGATATAGTGCCATACTAACTGGCTTAGACTGATCGTATCCATTCAGCGGTTCATTATCACTATAAAATAATTTGGCCACTGCATCAAATTCCCAAAACATGATGTTGGCTGCCTTCATAGCAAGCTCCGTTTTCCGGCGACTTTGACGGAGTACCTCTTCACTTTTCACCATTTCTGTAATATCTTCAAAGATAAAAATGTAATTAACAAACTTGCCATCATTGTCATAAAGAGGATTACCATTACATTTCAAATAGCAGGTCCGGGTACGCGTAGAGAAAAAGCGTTTATCGGTTCTCTGTTTATCGAAATCATACAAAAAACTCATCTGTACCGGAACACAACGACGAACTGCTTCCTTCACCACGTCAGGAACCACAGAATTTTCATTTATGTTGAGTTTATTACCAAGAAGCGTTTGCGAGTCAGCGCCAAAAATTCGGCAGAAGCTTTCATTGCATCTTACCAGAGTGCCATCGGCTGTGAAAAAACCTATTCCAACAGGAAGTGAATTAAATACAGTTAGTAATTGTTTGTGTTCCATTTCTTTATCCTTGAATAACTTAGAAATAAATATTTTATCTCCGCACTATGCAAATATATACACTTTTACGATTATAATATGATTTTATAGCGAAAATATTATTGCCAGGTTATAACATACAATAAGGGGCTATCCACGATATTGTGAATAACCCCTATCTCAAATGACATCCCATATATTATCATTTTAAAAAGTACATTTTAATACTCCTCAATGACTGTATTTCCAAAAATATCCTTTTTAATAATTTTCCCATGACCGTTACCATATTCAATTATTTCGTTTCCAAAAATATCTTTTTTAATAGTTGTTCTATTCCCCTTATCATCACGGATGATGATATTACCTAAAATATCCTTTTCAACAGTCTCTCTCCCTTGGTCAACTCCCGAATACTCATAATTATCTTCAACAAGATTTGCACCATAGCCCTTTATTATATAAGGAGCCAAAATAAACTGGGCAACAAACAGGATAAATAAAATCTTTTTCATGGCGTTTTTCTTTTGATTTAGAACAAAAGTAACGCAGGAAAATCAGAATAAATAAGTGAATTCCATAATTGTCAGTAGGGAAAAACCTAAAATAAAAAGGATTAGCGCATGCAGTAACGGTATATCCATAATATACTACCTAATTGGTCCCCAGAATGGTCCCCCCAAAAAGAAATTCCTTGAAAGTACTTGACTTTCAAGGAATTCAAAGTGTTACTTGAGGTTCCTGGCGGATTCGAACCGCCGTACACGGTTTTGCAGACCGCTGACTAAGCCACTCATCCAAGGAACCATTATTTCTCGTTTGCGGTTGCAAAGGTAGTACAAATTTTGAAACTACCAACTATCCGCAGCAATTTTTCTTTGTACTTTTTTTCTTTACATCGCACTCTCCGCGTTTCTTGTCCATCATATCCTTTAGTTCACAGCCACTTACGCAGCTGTCACAAGGATTCTGATTTTCTCGCGTACGACGAAAAAAACGAAATATTCCATATATGACGCGGGCAATGCAGAGTACAACCAGTACTCCGACTACCCAATCTTGCCAATTATTCATACAAACAATCCTCCAATCTGATAAACAGCAAATGATACAAGCCAAGCCAATCCCGTTGTGTAACAAGCAGCAAAAAGCGCCCATTTCCAACTACCCGATTCCTGTTTTATAGCCGCTATCGCCGCAATACACGGGAAGTAAATCAATACAAACAACATATAACAGAAAGCAACCAATGGAGTAATCGGAATTCGTTCTGCCAAACTTACTGAATCAGCATCCGGATCATCTGCATATAAGACACCTAATGTACTTACTACCAATTCTTTCGCTCCCACACCGGAAAGCAAGCCAATACCTAGTTTCCAATCAAATCCCAGTGGTTTTATAACTGGCTCTATACCACGTCCCAACTGGCCGATATAAGAATTTTCCTGCTGCTCGGCAACTGTTTCATAAGCATCATGATTCGGATAATACCCCAAGAACCAGATTATAATAGAAGCAATCATAATAATGCCTCCCATCTTTTTCAAATACTGCGCTCCCTTTTCCCATGTGTGACGGAAGATCGATTTTGCTGTCGGCATCCGGTAAGGTGGAAGTTCCATCACAAATGGAGTATCATCACCCTTCACCAGAAACTTGCTAAACAAGCGGGCCATTACCACAGCCAGTACAATACCAATCACATAAATACTTAACAACACCAGACTTGCATTGTTCGGGAAGAAAGCACCCACCAACAATAAATAAATTGGCAGACGCGCACTGCAAGACATCAAAGGATTTACCAACATTGTAATAAGACGGCTCTTCCGGTTCTCAATAGTACGGGAAGCTATAATAGCAGGTACATTGCATCCAAATCCCATAATCAAAGGAATGAATGATTTTCCGTGCAATCCCATTTTATGCATGATTTTATCCATGATAAAAGCTGCACGAGCCATATAACCCGAATCTTCCATAAGAGAAATGCAGAAATACAAAATCAAGATATTCGGCAAAAAGACAATAACCGCTCCTACCCCACCAATAATTCCATCAATCAGCAAATCTTTAAATGGACCTTCCGCCATATTATTGCGTAACAAGTCACCAATCTGCTCGACAAGCCATTCAATCCCCATCATCGGATATTCTCCAATGACAAACGTACCTTCAAACATCAGATACATAAAAAGGAAGAAAATAGGAAATCCCCAGACACGGTGAGTTACGATCGAATCCAGCACTTTTGTTGTCTGCGCCTGCTCCAAGTGATTATCTGTGAATGTCTCCTTCAGTGCACCACTGATAAATCCATATTTAGCATCCGTAATAGCCGATTCACAATCCTCATTCATTGTGTCCTGAACACGCTTCGACATCTTATCACGGACATGGAATATCTCATCCGCATTTGGTAATGTCCGCACAATGCGCTCAATGTCAGGATCATTCTCCAACAATTTAATGGATAGGAAACGGGTAGAATATTTATGACGGATAAATTCGTTTTTGGACACTTCACTTTTTACAGCTTCAATCGCTTTTTCGATATCAGGACCATGATTGATATGAATATGCCGGAAGACACGCCCCGTCTTTTTATGTTCACGTACATAATCTTCCAAATGCTCTTCCTCGTGGTTCTTACGATCTTCCAGAGAATCATGCCATTCGGTCAAATCCTTAAGAACTTCCGGATTCATATTTCCCTGTTTATCAAAGAAGTCTACTCCTTCATACAGATTGATAACAACATGAAACAAGGTATCCAATCCACGATTTTTCTTACTGACAGTAGGCAACATCGGCACCCCGAACAACTTACTCAACAGATGATAATCCAATGTATTTCCACTGGCTTCCAACTCATCATAAATATTCAGAGCTACCACCATGCGGACATTCATATCTATCAATTGAGTAGTCAGATATAAGTTTCGCTCCAGATTAGAGGAATCGACTACATTAATAATCACGTCCGGAGTTTCATCGATAATATGACGACGCACATAGATTTCTTCCGGCGTATAAGCAGACAAAGAATAAGTTCCCGGCAAATCGACAATACGGAAATGATAGCCTTCGAAATCAAAATAACCTTCTTTGGCATCCACGGTTACGCCGCTGTAGTTTCCAACATGCTCATGAGCACCGGATGCAAGATTAAATAAAGAAGTCTTGCCACTGTTCGGGTTTCCGACCAAAGCAACATTAATGGTACGGCGTTTACCTAACGCCAACCGTTTCATATCTTCTTCTTTTACTGAAAGGTCTTCAGGCAATCCTTCATGATAAACGGTCTTCTCGGCCAGTTTCTTTGCTTCCTCTTCGCTGATAACTTCGATCATTTCAGCTTCCTGACGACGAAGAGAAATTTCATAACCTAAAACTTTATATTTTATGGGATCTTTTAGCGGAGCATTCAACAGCACTTCAACCGTTTTACCTTTAATGAAGCCCATCTCCACAATACGTTTACGAAAACCACCGTGCCCCAATACCTTTACAATAACACCTTTTTCTCCTGTTTTTAATTCGGACAAACGCATAACTCTCAAATTTTTTGGCAAAGATAATTCATAACTTCGGAGCATGCAAATTATTTAGAATGTTTTTAAATAACAGCTTTTTTCATCCTCTAAAAGATTCAGAAAAAATAAAAAAACTTATTGATAAACTCGTATCTTTGCAGGTATGATACAACAACGCGTTACAAAATATATAGAAAAGGAACATTTATTCTCACCGGATGATAAAATCCTGGTCGCATTGAGTGGTGGTGCCGACTCGGTGGCATTACTATATATTCTGCATACAGCAGGCTATCATTACGAAGCCGCACATTGTAATTTCCACCTGCGAGGCAAAGAGTCAGACCGGGACGAGTTATTTGTCCGCCAACTTTGCGAAAGAATGGAAATCCATTTACATACCATTGATTTCAACACGACCCAATATGCAACGGAAAAACATATTTCGATTGAAATGGCCGCACGGGAACTCCGCTACCAATGGTTCGAGAAAATTAGAAAAGAATGTCAGGCAGATGTTGTCGCTGTGGCCCATCACCAGGATGATAGCATAGAAACTATACTACTTAACCTGATTCGGGGAACAGGAATTACCGGTCTGTTAGGAATCCGCCCCCGTAATGGAACCATCGTACGCCCTCTGCTTTGTATCAACCGGGAAGAGATAATTCGTTACCTGCAAAACATCGGACAAGATTATGTGACAGACAGCACCAATCTGGAAGACGAATATACCCGTAATAAAATCCGACTCAACCTCCTTCCCCTCATGCAGGAAATTAATCCGTCAGTCAAAAACACTCTGATAGATACGAGTAATTATCTGAATGATGTAGCCACTATATATAATAAATGTATAGAGGAAACTAAAAAGAAAATCATTACAGCAGAAGGTATCCGAATCAGTGATTTAGTAAAGGAACCGGCACCCGAAGCCATCTTATTCGAAGTCCTGCATCCTCTAGGATTCAATTCCGCACAAATCAAAGATATCACCCATTCGCTTCATAGCCAACCGGGCAAGCAATTCTGTAGCAAAGAATGGAGAGTGATAAAAGACAGAGAATTTCTATTAATAGAAACTGCGGAATCTAAAAATGAGACTCTTCCTCCTTTTCAAATCATCAAAGAGGAAAGAGAATACACCCCGGATTTTCTCATTCCACGTGAAAAGGAAATAGCCTGTTTTGATGCCGACAAACTGAATGGAGAAATTCATTACCGAAAATGGCAGCCGGGAGACACTTTTATTCCTTTTGGAATGAAAGGAAAGAAAAAAATAAGCGATTATCTGACCGACCGCAAATTTTCTATCAGCCAAAAAGAACGCCAATGGGTACTCTGCTGTGGAGAACATATCGCATGGCTGATAGGCGAACGAACAGACAACCGCTTTCGTATTGATAAAACGACTAAGCGTATCGTGATTTACAAAATAGTTTGAGGCAACTTCTGTTTCTTGAAGCAATCTGATAACAAAGCTGCAAAAGGGGTATCGTATACCCTTGCTTTTCTTACGCAAGCTTTTACACAGGCGCAACATTTGATACATTTAGCCTCATCCGTATGTAGCTCGTCCCCTTTCGTTATAGCCCCTGCCGGACAACGGACCACACATAATCCGCAATGGGTACACAAATCCTCATCTTCCACCCAAGGAGCGCGGGGAAGCGGTGTCCCACTTTTACGTAACTTGATGACTTTCCTCAAAAAACGGAACAAAGGAAAGAATGGCTGACTCGGACGTTTGATAGCACGTACATCCACCGGATAAAGGGTATCCATACTATCAGCTGTCTGTATTTTTTCCATGATTTTCTTCCCAAACTCCCCAGCAAAAACTAAATCCGATTCATCTGGACGTCCCACTGCAATCGGGTATTTATCGGTACTATATGAATGTTCTCCAATAAAAGTTGCCCCGGCAATTACTTTAAATCCGTGAGGAATAGCAAAAGCATCCAGTTCCATTAAAGCTTTTTCATAAGCGCGATTTCCGTAAACCACTACCAAAACGGTAGGAGTATCCACTCCACGGATATACTGCAAACGTTCCATTGCCAAAGGAGCGACATGTCCTCCATACACAGGCACTACAATAATAGCCAAAGAAGATGTAGGAATCACAATTTCATCCGCAATCTGCTGCGTTACATTAATAGGAAAAATATTTTTTATGCCCGTCCCGTGAACAATCGCCTCCGCAACTTGTTTAGATGTGTGTGTAGGCGAAAAATAAATTAAATGAGCTTCATTTACTGTCATACTATTTTCTTTTATGTAGCAAAGATACACTTTTACGTGGAAAAAAATGTTTGATTGTTCATGAAACCAAAAAAAATTATTATCTTTGCCCCGTTGAAACATTCTACGATTCAACATATACATCCCTAATTCAGAATAAAAAACAAAACGTATGCTCGCATATCTGTAGCCATGAGCTGTAGTAATGCTGTCCATAATTCAGCAAAAAAAAGAAATATTAATAACTTACCATACTATATGTATAACATTATCCAATTAAACGACAAAAATCTGTCGGAACTTCAAGTTATTGCCAAAGAGTTAGGCATAAAAAAAGCAGACTCATACAAAAAAGAAGACCTTGTTTATAAAATACTCGATGAACAGGCCATTGTAGGAGCTACAAAGAAAGTTGCCGCAGATAAGCTAAAAGAAGAACGCAAAAATGAAGAACAAAAGAAAAAGCGTTCACGGGTAGCTCCTACCAAAAAAGAAGACAAAGTGGTTTCCGCAACAAAGAGTGAAGAGGCTAACAAGACAAAAGAGACCGCTCCTGTAAAAGCTGCACCACAACCTTCCAAGAAAGAAGAAAGTACAAACAAAGAAAAAGAAACTGTTGTTGTAGAAGCTAAAGCGGAAAACACTGCTACTCCCAAGCGTAAAGTAGGCCGTCCTCGTAAGAGCTCTGATGCAGAAGAGAAAAAAGAAGTAGAAAATGCAAAACCGGCAGCACCCAAAGTAGTGGAACCTAAACCTGTTGTTGCAGAGAAAGCTACTGGTGCTACGGAAAAGCCAGCTCCGGTACAACAGCAAACAGCTGAGAAGAAAGCAAAAAACAAACCTGCTGCAGAAGCAAATAAACCTGTTGCAGAAACAAATAAACCGGCTACTGAACCTAACAAACCTGTTGTAGAGAAAAAGGTAATAGATAAACCACAAAAGAAAGCTGCACCCGTTATCGACGAGGAAAGTAATATCTTATCCAGCGTTGACGACGATGATTTTATTCCAATCGAAGATCTGCCTTCTGAAAAAATAGAGCTTCCTACCGAATTATTCGGAAAATTCGAAGCTACTAAAACAGAATCAGCACAGACAGCACCGGAACAGCCATCTCATCCTCAACAGCAACAACAATCTCAACAGCAGCAGTCCCAGCAGCAACGTCCGCGTATTGTTCGCTCACGCGACAATAACAACGGTAATAACAATGCTAACAACAATGGAAATAATGGCAATAACGCCAATAATAATTTCCAGCGTAACAACAATAACCAGAATCAGGTTCAGAACCCAAATCAGAATCAGAACCAGAACCAAAACCAACAACGCTCACCGATGCCACGTGCCGCTCAGCAGAACAATGCGGGTGAAAATCTTCCGGTACAACAGCAGCAGGAACGTAAGGTTATTGAACGCGAAAAGCCTTATGAATTCGACGATATTCTCAACGGAGTAGGTGTTCTGGAAATTATGCAGGATGGATACGGATTCCTCCGTTCTTCCGACTATAACTACCTTTCTTCTCCGGATGATATTTACGTATCACAATCTCAAATCAAACTATTTGGTCTGAAAACCGGTGATGTAGTAGAAGGAGTTATCCGTCCACCCAAAGAAGGAGAAAAATATTTCCCATTGGTAAAGGTTTCGAAGATCAACGGACGTGATGCAGCTTTCGTTCGCGACCGTGTTCCTTTCGAACATCTGACACCTCTCTTCCCGGATGAAAAGTTTAAACTTTGCAAAGGCGGTTATTCAGACTCTATGTCTGCCCGTGTCGTCGATCTTTTCGCTCCTATCGGTAAAGGCCAGCGTGCATTGATCGTTGCCCAGCCAAAGACAGGTAAGACCATCTTAATGAAAGATATCGCAAACGCTATCGCAGCCAACCACCCGGAAGTTTACATGATTATGCTGCTGATTGACGAACGCCCGGAAGAAGTAACAGACATGGCGCGCAGCGTTAATGCAGAAGTAATTGCTTCTACTTTCGACGAACCGGCAGAACGCCACGTAAAAATTGCAGGTATCGTATTGGAAAAGGCAAAACGTCTGGTAGAATGTGGTCACGACGTAGTTATCTTCCTTGATTCTATTACTCGTCTGGCTCGTGCATACAATACAGTATCTCCTGCATCCGGTAAAGTTCTTTCCGGTGGTGTGGATGCAAATGCACTTCATAAACCTAAACGCTTCTTCGGTGCTGCCCGTAATATTGAAAACGGTGGTTCACTGACTATTATTGCTACCGCATTGATCGATACCGGTTCTAAAATGGACGAAGTTATCTTCGAAGAATTCAAGGGTACAGGTAACATGGAGTTGCAGCTCGACCGCAACCTGTCCAACAAACGCATCTTCCCGGCAGTCAACATTACCGCATCCAGCACTCGTCGCGACGACCTGTTGC
>ERZ779843.3171-NODE-3171-length-14302-cov-8.675230_pt1 | contig 14302 bp, 15 predicted proteins | sample MGYA00511560_ERZ779843 | MGnify/ENA primary metagenome ERZ779843 (study PRJEB29588, sample SAMEA2158062) | human gut metagenome | biome: human gut; feature: human-associated habitat; material: faeces | place: Denmark | collected 2008/2010 ... | reverse complement strand
ATTCTTTGTTTTTCATCTTCATAATTGATAAAATATCATAATTCAATTAATTTTCTTTTTTATGAAAAAATAGTCCAAAATTATCCGGAAATTTTTAAAAATTCTGAAATTTCAGAAATACTGAATTCAAAAAAATACAGGTCTTTTTTTGAAGCTGATATTTGCCGTTTATTTAATTTAGACAGAAAAAAGAGGTCTTCTTATACCCCTCTAAGGCCTTTATTCGCCTTCTTACATAATATATATTATCGGAACCTATCAAATCGTTATAAAAACGATTTAAAAGCCTTTACAAACGTTCTCTTTGATTTTGACCTAAAATTAAATGATGCACGAAAAGAATTGCTTTATGATAACAACAAATATAATTTTATCTTTTTGGACGCTTTTACGCCCGCAAAGTGTCCTGCTTTGTGGTCACTGGAATTTTTCAAGCTTCTTCACGAACATCTTGATGAAAATGGAATGATTTTAACTTATTCAAATTCTGCTGCTGTAAGAAATGCTTTTATAAATGCCGGTTTCTATGTAGGAAAAACTTTTAATTCTTCATTGAAAAAATTTACAGGCACTGTTGCTGTTAAAAATAAATCACTTATAAAACATGACCTCTCAGAATACGATTTAGGCCTCATTAAAACACGGGCAGGTATCTTTTACCGTGACGAAAATTTAACAGGCCTTAATGAGGAGATTTTGGCTTCACACCGGAAAGAAGTTGAAAATTCTAATCTTATCTCAAGCTCAAAATACATTAAAGAATACAAAAAACAGGTGGAGGAAGTATGATATACGATGTAGTCGTTGTCGGAGGAGGGACTGCCGGTTGCGCAGCCGCTTATACGGCAGGTAAATTAGGATTAAAAACACTTATAATCGAAAAAAATATACATCTTGGCGGCACAATAACCTCAGGACTGGTGATTCCGGTAATGCGCTCCGGTAATAACCAGATAAACACTGATTTTCGTACAGATTTAATTGAAGAATTGCGCTCTCTGGGCGGTCAAACAACTTATCAGAACAACCCTGCCTGGTTTAATCCTGAACTTACTAAAATAGCACTGGACAATTTAATGCGTAAAGCCAATGTGGAAGTCTTTTTTGATACACACATTATAGGCGTAAAGATTGAAAACAGAGAGATTAAGCGTATAAAAATTTCCAAAGAAATTTTATCGGTATCTACCGATGAGATAGATATGGAAAATAAAAATTTATCGGTATCTATCGGAGCGAGATATGTAATAGATTCGACAGGGAATTGCGAAATTGGAAAAATTTCAAATTGCAGATTTTTGGAAAAACAAAAAGAATTTCAGCCGGTTACGTTGAGATTTATGATGGCGGGGATTGATTTAATGACTTTTTCAGAATGGCTTAAGAATTATGACACTGACAGAAATGTTACAACTGTTGAGCATATAGACGGCCATATACACCTTTCTACCGCTTACACTTGGGATAAAGACAAGAAATGGGCTCTGGAGCCTCTATTTGCGGATGCTGTCGAACATGGTATCCTAAAGCGCTATGATACCAATTATTTTCAGATATTTACAGTACCCGGAATGCCTGACACAGTAGCATTTAATTGCCCTCGCATAATTGACTATAATAATTCTCTTGAAGTTAAAAATATATCAAAGGCTCTGCTTATTGCCCGTCAGAATATATACAGATATCTTTTATTCTGTAGAAAATATTTTCCGGGCTTTAAGAACGCCTACATATCAAATATTGCGGATATGCTTGGAGTACGTGTTTCACGGAGAATTAGGGGTAAATACATTTACACGATTGATGATTTAAAATCAGGGAAAAAGTTTGATAATCCTGTTGTAATATCTGATTATCCGGTTGATGTACATTCTAATAAGCAAAACCGTTCTACACTGCAAAATTATAATGAGTACCAGCTTCCATTAGAATGCCTTATGTCTGCCGATATTGACAATTTATTTGTGGCAGGAAGATGTCTATCTGCTGATTATATGGCACAAGGTGCATTGAGGGTTCAGTCCAGTTGTTTTTCCATGGGTGAAGGTATTGCTAAATATATCAGGACTCTTGTCCGACCTTAGTCATTAAAATTTGAGCTGCATTCAAAAGCGGGTCAATAGTGGGCGAAAAAGGCGGAGCATATGTCAAATCATTATTAACAAATTCTTCTACAGTTAATTTTGCAAGGAGAGCAGTTGCAAGAGTATTAATACGTTTGTCCGCATCACCGGCACCAACCCCCTGTGCACCGAGTAAACGTCCGCTTTTTTTATCTGCCAGAAGTTTCAATGTAATATTATTTGCATCAGGCATATAGCCGACTTTGTCATATTTTGTAACCTTTGCAGAAACCGGTTCAAATCCGGCTGCAACCGCCTCGATTTCGGTGAGTCCTGTGATAGACATTGTCAAACCAAGACATCTGGTTACTGCTGAGCCAAGAACACCCTGAAAATTTTCCGGGAATCCGCAAGCATTCATTGCTGCGGCTCTACCCTCTTTGTTTGCATTTGAACCAAGCGGCATCCATGTAGGCATTTTGGATACAATATTGTATTCCTGAACGCAATCTCCGCAAGCATATATATCAGGAATATTAGTCTCCATCTTAGGTGTTACACTAATAGCACCGGTTGAGCCCAGCTGAATTCCGGCATCGATTGCAACATCAACATTAGGTGTTACTCCTGCACAAATCACAGCCATATCAACATCAAAACGTTTTCCGCTGCCAGTAATAACTCCGTTAACCCCGTTATTGTCACCTACAAATTCAGTAACAGTCTCAGAAGTTAGAATTTCGAATTGACCGTTATTTATAGACATTAATTGTTCTTTTATTAAGTCAGCCATGTCATAATCAAATATTGACATAATATGCTCGTCGCGCTCTATCAATGTAACATGCAGTCCTTGCCTTACAAAGGCTTCTAACATTTCGATACCGATATAACCGCCACCGACAATTACAACATTTCTGGATGTCGCAATTTTTTCTCTTATAGCAATTGCATCCTCAATACGTCTGACTGTAAATACATTGTTTAGAGCAATATTTTTTATTTTAGGCAGAAACGGCCGTGCGCCTGTTGCTATTATTAATTTGTCGTAGCTGGCTAGATATGCACTTTTCGACTGCAAATCCTGCACAAGAACTTTTTTACATTCAGGGAGTATCTTAGAGACGCGGCATTGCAAATGAACAAAAATATTATTTTTTGCAAATTCTTCAGGAGAACGAACCAGTAATGTACGGTAGTCTTCAAAGTTTCCTTCTATGTAATAGGGTATTCCGCAGGCAGAATATGAAACATGTGTATCATCCGTGTACAGGTCAATTTCTGCATCTGGAAGTAATCTTCGCGATTTTGCTGCGGCCTTTGCCCCTGCTGCAACACCGCCTATAATAATTATCTTCATAACATCCAAGATAATAAATTAACTGATAAAAAAATACATTACACTCCTGACTAATTTAATCCTGAAGTTGCCAAAAATGTTTCGCGCATAAATTCGCAATAGCAATCAATATCAGTTTTAAATTCGTCTGCCTTGTTAACCAAATTTTTTAATTCAATAATAATTTGTTCTTTTTTTAAGTCTTCGTACATGACACACACTCTCCATAACTATTTATATATACGGTTGTATATTTTCATAACTTTAATAAACCAATGTTATTTGTTACAAAGTTTAAAATTTTGATGTTATGCAGCAAAAATGCATATTCACGTCTTTTGATAAAGTATAATAGTTTACAGGAGACAACATGCAATTATCAATAAATAACATTAATTATCAAAACTTACAAAACTTTACGGCTAAATTTAAAGATTCTGAGGAACTTAGCAGGCTTACCAGAAACGAAGTTGTACATGGCAGATATGACGCTTATAAAAAAGCCCTTGAAAAATTGGAAGAAGTTCATCAGGGAGATATTCTAGATATTTATCAGATGTCAGACGGGAAAACATACAAAATTCAGAATCAAAATAGCGGTTCTCAAGGTACAATAGACTATACAGGAAATATGGTTAATACTGTTGAAGAACTTGCACGACCTACATCTCAAATTCACAAAGAAGTATTTGACTGCGATGCCAGCAGCGAAACGGACAAAATAAGAAAAGAATTTTATGCATAGAGGAAGTTAAAATGCTGATTGAAAAATTTAAAACAAATTATTGTCCAACTTTTCAGGCTAAGTTTTTACATAGCGAATCACTTAAGCAAATCGCTGACTACGCTGTAGAAAAAGGTAAATTTAATAAATTAAACGATGCAAGAAAAAATATTGATAAGGCATTTTTAAGAACCAAGCTAAAAGTTGATATCGGATATGATGATAATAAACCTTTTATAAGTTTCACAAGATTCAATCCAAAATCGGGAGTTATAACACCGCAAACAATGGATGATTTAAAACTTGAAAAAAAAGTAATCTATAAATCTGATAAAAAAGTAAATATACTTAAATTTGCACTGGAAAAACTGATAAAACTGGGCAACAGTGCACCTGACAATAACATGTACAAAAATATAGTTATAAAAAAATAGATTAGTCAATTTCGTTAAAAACAAGTTTTTTTCGTAATTTCCACTGTATAAGCGTGAGAATAAGAATAATTACAAATAATACGTATGCTATCGCCGATGCCTTACCGACATTAAAATATTCAAATGCGTTTTTATAAATTGCATATACTAGCACGTTTGTGCTATCCAGAGGCCCTCCCTGAGTCATCAGGTAAATCAAATCAAAAATCTGGAAAGAACTTATTGCAGTAATAATAATTACAAAAAATATTGAAGGGGAAAGCATTGGCACCGTTACATATAAGAAAGTTTTAACGTGTCCTGCACCGTCAATTTTAGCAGCCTCAAACATGCTGTTTGAAATACCGCTTAGAGAAGATAAAAAAATTATCATATTATATCCTATGAGTTTCCATACAGAAACTATTATTAGAGCAGGAAGTGCCCAATGCGTATCATAAAGCCAGTTTATGTGTAAGTGTAACAGCTTATTGAGAAGTCCTATATTAGGGTCAAAAATCCACTGCCATACAATTCCTATAACAATCATAGGCGTTATGAACGGCAAAAAGTATGCAGTCTTATAAAACTCAGAGCCGCGTATTTTGCTGTTCAAAATAACAGCCAGAATTAACGGGATTATTACCCCTAAAATTGAAGTTGAAACAGCAAACACTACAGTATTAAGAAGTATTTTACCAAATAAAGGTTCATTAAAAATTTCTATGTAATTTTGAAGCCCCGCAAACTGTACCGGATTTAATAAATCCCATTTTGTAAAGCTTAAACCAAATGAACATATAACCGGTATAATTATAAAAATGAAAGTTCCAAGCAAAGCCGGCAGAATGAAAATCCATGCTGCCAGAGATTCATTATTTGCAAAAGTTTCAAAAAATCTTTTCATGTTATAATTATACAATAATGTAATTAATTAGGGGAGTATTTAACATGCAAAAATTTGAACACGCATTCGGTAAAAATGATATTAGAGGGATTTACGGAGAAGATATTACTGAAGAATTATATATTCATACCGGACGCGGTTTAGTTGCATATCTTAAAGGCAAATCAGGCAAAAATCCTTCAGAGATGTGGTTTACTGTTTGCATGGATGCACGAACCCATTCGCCGTCGCTTTCAAAAGCACTAATTGAAGGTATTACCTCAACCGGCGCGAATGTTATTGATTTAGGGCTTGCTCCTACACCAATAGGCTATTACTCTGAAGTTGTCGGAGTTCCTAAAGAACTTACAGACGGTCATGATATTATTTCAGCCTGCATAATAACAGCAAGCCATAACCCTAAAGAATACAACGGTATGAAAATGACTTATGAAAAACATACTTTGAATGAACAGCAGATTAAAGAAGTTAAAGAATATACTTTTAAAGATTTTGAATCTCCTGAAATTTCAGATAAAAAAGGAATTGTAAAATCGTATAATATAATTCCGGACTATATTGAAGATATGAAGCATCGCTTTGGGAAAATAGGTGAAGGTGTTAAAGTAGTTGTCGACAGCGCAAATGCTACCGGAGGGATAGTCGGCCCCGAATTATACAGAGAACTCGGCTGTGAAGTTATTGAATTATATTCAGAACCGGACGGAACTTTCCCTAACCACCATCCGAACCCTAGCGTCGAAGCAACTCTTGAAGTATTAAAAGACACTGTTGTTAAAGAACATGCTGATGTTGGTATTGCTTATGACGGAGACAGCGACAGAATCGGAGTTATAGATAATAAGGGCAAATTTCTCACCGGTGATAAGCTCTTATTAATTTATGCTCTTGATTTGATTGAAGATTCAAAAAAAGAAAATAAATCCCCTAAAGTAGTTAGTGAAGTTAAATGCTCTCAAGTATTATATGATACTATAAATCATTGCGGCGGTGAAGCCATTATGTGTAAAACAGGACACGGTTATATTAAAGATATGATGAAAAAAACAGGCGCAATCCTTGCCGGGGAAATGAGCGGACATACTTTCTTTAAAGACAGATATTACGGATTTGATGACGCAATCTATGCTGGATGCAGAATTATTGAGATAATATCAAAACATAAAAAAGAAAATCCTGATTTTACAATACAAAATATGCTTAAACCGTTTGACAATGTGTATTCATCTCCGGAAGTCCGCTTCCCTTGTCCTAATGAACTGAAAAAAGATGTACTTAATCACGTTATCAATTACGTTAATGAAGACAAAAACTGTTTTGGTACCGACATTGTTGATATAATTACTCTGGACGGAATGAGAATAGTTTTTGACGGAGGATTTGCACTCATCAGGCAAAGCAATACCGAACCGGTATTTACTTTAAGATTTGAAGCAAAAACTAGGGAGCAGTGCGAGCATTTCCAAAACTGTATGATTAACATGCTGGAAAAAGCACTTGATAATATTAAATGTAATAAATAATCAGGAACCCACGAAGAAATAAAAGACTGCAAAATTGTCAACTTCAATGATAGAAAATTTAACCGCTGTACTTGATTTTTAAATTCTTTCATGTTATTTTTATTTCTGTCAGAAAAGTTAACCCGAATACGATTTCCATATGGCTTTAATTAGCTTATTTTGTGGCGTATTCAAACTCATAAATTTAGTATTTAATTTCAAGAAAGGTAAAATCAATGGATTTAGAAAACAAAGAAGAATTAACAGTTGAATCTGAAGCAACAGAAGTTGTTGAAGAAGTAAAGACTGAACAACCTGCCGATGAAAAACCTGCCAGAGGCAGAAAAGGACGCGGCAGAAAACAAAAAATCGAAACTTCAGAAGAAAAACCTCAAAGCGAATGGACTGAAAGAGTAGTTCAAATAAGCCGTGTAACCAAAGTTGTTAAAGGCGGTAAAAAATTAAGCTTTAGAGCAATCGTTATCGTTGGAAACCAGAAAGGTCAGGTTGGCGTAGGTTGTGCTAAAGCTTCAGAAGTTATCATAGCTATTCAAAAAGCTATCGCTGACGGCAGAAAAAATCTTATTACCGTTCCAATTTTCAAAACAACAATTCCTCACCCTATCACAGGTAAATCAGGTGCAGGTGCTGTTATGTTAAGACCGGCTTCAGAAGGTACTGGTATTATCGCCGGCGGTGCTGTTCGTTCAGTTCTTGAACTCGCAGGTATCGGTAACATCTTATCAAAATCATTAGGTTCAAAATCACCTCTTAACGCAGCTAATGCTACAATGGATGCTTTAAAAAGATTAACTCCGTTCAGCGAAGTTGCTAAAAAACGCGGTTTAACAATGGCAGAACTTTTAAATTAGTCAATGTTCTAATTGTTTTTAAAAGTTGAAATAGAATAATAATAAAGGAAAAATATTATGGCAAAAACAGGAAATAAACAAATAAAGGTTAAACTCGTCAGAGGTTTAATCGGAGCATCAGAAGCTCAAAGAAAAGTCGTAAGGGCTCTTGGATTCACTAAAAAAGACCAGGTAGTTGAACATTACGATTCTCCAACAATTATGGGTATGGTAAACAAAGTATCACACCTTGTTCAAATCGTTGATTAATTAGTTAGCTGACTGCGTAAGTGAGGGTTGGCATAAAGGTATGGAGAGCCTGATTTACATGTGCCCAGGCGAGCAGTCATACAAAATTAAAAAAGGAAAATATTATGTCAGAAATGATTACATTAGAAGATTTGAGACCTGCTGAAGGTTCAACTCATAAAACAAAACGTGTAGGCAGAGGCCGTTCATCAGGCAGAGGTAAAACTTCTTGCCGCGGTCACAACGGTGAAGGTCAACGCTCAGGAAGTGCTTCTAAAAGAGGTTTTGAAGGCGGTCAGATGCCTGCTTACAGAAGATTACCTAAATTAAAAGGTTTCCAGGTTTATTCAAAACTTAATTACGAAGCTATTAATGTAGGAAGACTTGAAGGTTTGGGAATGAAAGAAATTTCTATCGAAGCTTTGAAAGAAGCAAGAAAAGCTCATCCGTCAGCAGATGGATTGAGAATTCTTGGTAATGGTGAAATTAAATCTGCAATTACAGTTAAAGCAAGCTACGTAACTCCGTCAGCTAAAGCTAAAATTGAAGCTGCAGGCGGAAAGGTTGAGTTAGTATAATGGCACAAATGAGAATGCCTTCAACTGAAGATTTAATGTCAATGTGGCAGGCTTCAGGCTTGAAACAGAAAATTATTTTCACATTTTTAATGATTGCTGTTTTCAGACTGGGAGCCCAATTGCCGCTGTACGGTATTAATAATGAAGTGTTTGCTAATATTGCATCCGGCAACAATATTATTGGCTTTCTGGATTTATTTACCGGCGGTGCTCTGGGTAATGTATCTATATTTGCATTAGGTATCGGGCCATTCATTACGTCTTCAATCATTGTTCAGCTCGTTTCTGTTGTTATCCCTTCTCTGGAAAAATTACAAACAGAAGAAGGTGAAGCGGGCAGAAGAAAATTATCGCAGTATACACGTATATTTACGGTAGTTCTGGCTGTGTTTCAGTCTCTGATATTTATGATATTTATGAGACACCTGCCCGGGGCAATTATGCCGGGTGTAAATCACCATTTGTTCTTTATTAGTTCAATTGCGGTATTAACAGCCGGTTCAATGCTCGTAATGTGGATATCCGAACTAATTACTGAAAAAGGTATCGGAAACGGAGGTTCTTTGATAATCTTCGTAGGTATTATATCAGGTATTCCTGTTTACGCGGGAAGAACTGCTCAAATGGTATCACACAGTACCTCTCTGCAATTAGGATTGCTGGTTTTACTTGCAATCTTCTTCTTAACAATGGTATTCATTGTTATAATGCAGGAAGCTGTACGAAAAGTTATCATTGTTAACCCGAAACGTCAGGTAGGAAATAAAGTTTACGGCGGTATGAATTCATTTATTCCGTTTAAACTTAATCCAGGCGGTGTAATGCCTATTATCTTTGCGGTAGCAATTTTGTTATTCCCATCTACCGTGTTAAGTTTGATTTCTCAGCTTAATTTTAAAAATGAAGCCGCAAAAGATTTTATAATGAATCTTACTCATTATATGAGTCCGGATGGAATTCCATATTACGTGTTATATTTCTTATTGATTGTAGGCTTAACATTCTTCTATGCATCAATAATGCCTAATATGCAGCCAAAGGATATTGCAAAAAATCTTAAGAAATATGGTTCTTCAATTCCGGGTGTGAAACCTGGCAAACCTACTGCGGAAGCTCTTGATAAAATATTAACAAAAACAACCTTTATCGGAGCAATTGCACTTGGTATAATAGCGCTTGTCCCTTCTTTTGCAAGTTACATTACGAACATCAAAACCTTGCAGGGTATCGGTGCAACGTCATTAATTATCATGGTCGGTGTTGCTTTAGACTTGATTAATCAGGTTAAGACACACCTTTTGGCAAGAAATTATGAATCATTCCTGAAAGAGTAATTCTAATACAAAATAACTAAGCAGTCCTTAATCTTTATGGACTGCTTTTTTTATTGAAATTTACTTATTTCCGGTAATGTTTTGCAGAAGATAAAGGGGTAGTATATTAATGTAAATCCTCAACTCTTCTGATTGCTCAGTATTTTGCCCCGCCGGTTTTGGACGGGGCTTTTCTTTTAAAATGTTAAGAGAGTGACAAAATAAAAAAAATCTATTATAATTGATAAAAAAGTTAAATGAGGATTACAACATGAGAGAATTAGTAGAAAAAGGTCAACGTGTAATAATGATTCCGGCAGATTTTAAATTTGCAAACAAAGGTATTGTAGCGGATGTATCTCCTGACGGCTTTACACTTGAATTGGAATATGAACCTAAGGGTATATTGAGAAGCAACTATTGTGAATTTTATCTTGAAACTAAAAACGGTACATTATACTTTGATTCATATCCTAAATCTATAGAGGGTAAAAAGTTATTAATAGCAAGTCCTGCTAAACATAAATTCCTCCAGAGACGTCAGTACACTCGTGTAAAATATATACATGAACTTGAGCTTTCGGCTGATGAAAATAAATATCCAATCACTACACTTGATATTTCAGCAGGCGGTATGAAATTTAAAACACACTCAAATGTTAATATTGAAGGCGAATATAATATAACACTTCCGCTATCAGAAGCACAAAGTGTAACCTGCAAATATGTTCCTATCAGAATCGAAAAAGGAAATGATGGCGAATATACACATTCAGGACGTTTCACTTACTACGAAAACAGGGACAAAATGACATTGATTCAGTATTGCACAAAGAGAAGTATTGAAATTAAAAATAAATAATTATGAGCATTGTAAAAATATTAAGAAAAACATGCCGTAAAACACTTTTTACAACACCTTCTCACGGTCAAAAATTTTTTATATTTAATAAATTAAGAAACTTTTATAAATATGATATTTCAGAAACGGATTGTTACAATCCTCAAAGAGCTCTCCAAAAGGCTGAAGAAAGTGCAAAAAATATTTACGGGACACAATCTACTTCTTTTTTAACGAACGGATCTACAAGCGGTATAATAGCCGCTGTATTAACCTGTGTAAAAAAAGACGAGAAAGTTTTAATCTGGAGAAATGCGCATCCATGCCATGAAAATGCTGTAAAACTGGCAGGGGCGATACCTGTATTTTACGACATTCCCATATCCAAAGATTGGGGTGTTCCTATGGCATGCGATATTTCTGATATTGAAAATTATCTAAAAAAAGAAAATATCAGAGCATTAATTGTTACTTCGCCGAGTTATGAAGGTATAGTTTCTGATATTAAAGAACTAAAAAATATTTGCAATCGGTATGGAACTTATCTTATAGTAGATGAAGCGCATGGTGCGTTGTATCCATTTTCATACAATCTGCCTCAAAGTGCTGTTAAGATTGCTGATTTTACAATACACTCACTTCATAAAACTGCCGGTGGTTTAAATCCAACTGCCTTGCTTCACTCAACCTGCGAGCTGGAGGTATCAAAAGCTTTACAAATAATTAATACAACATCACCGTCATATCCGCTTCTGGCGTCGATTGAAGCTAATATTAATTTTCTCAATTCGACTAGAGGCAGAAAAAAAATTGAGACTTTGATTGAGAATATAAAAACTTTAAAACAAAATTGTACAAATTGTGATTTCTATGGCGACGATATAACTAAAATACTTGTGAAGCATAAAGATTACACAGGTTATGAACTTTCTGAATATCTTTATGAAAAAGAAAACATTGAAGATGAAAAAACAAATGAAAAATCAACAATGCTTTTGTGTGGAATTGGAACACGCGAAAAGGATTTAAAACGGCTTGAAAATGCATTGAAAAAATGTAACAAATTGTAAAATTATGTTATTCTTTTTTAAAGAAAATTAGCCGAAAAGCCGATAACCATAGCAAGAATATATTACGATACTAAAATTTTGAAAGGAAAAAGTTCGTAAACTATGGGACTGGCAGCATCACAAGCTAGATTATTATCTATCACATCACGTATGGCTGATAATGAGTTAAGATCACAGCTCATTAACAATGCCAAAATGCGCCTCACTACGGAAAGTTCAAGGGTAAGTGATGAATATATTGCTGCTTTAAATAAAACCCAATTAATGATGAGTAATTACAACCTTAAAGGTGAAAAACAATATCAGGATTTAACATTCAACAGCTTAACCGCTTACAGTCCGCAGAACAACCAGTACGGTCTTGTAAACAAATCCGGAGAACTTCTGGTATCAGAACTTGATACTGCAAGATTTCAGGAAGCATTTAAGAAAGCGTCGGAAGATAAAGAAATTGAAGAAGGCGATACAGAAGGCTTAAATGCAAAAGCTCTTGAAGAATTCTTAAAATCATATGGTCTTGAAAAAACGACAACCTATTTTGAACAAGATCAGGTATATGCTTTTGATAAAGACATGCATAGAATATGGGAAGGCGATATGGTCTATGAATATATTCCTGCAACAGAACAAAACCCTACACCTGAAGTAATCCGTGTATCGGGTCTTCATTATGGATATGAAAAATCTAAAACATCAGTTGAATATGGTGTTTACGAAGCATTATTGGCAGATTATCAGACTGCTGATAAGGCGTATACAGCAGCAGTTCAAGATTACATGAAGGATTTCGTCTATGAGACGACAGATAATTCTGGGAAAAAATATCAGGACATTTATAAAGAGCTTATAGGTGCAGGTGGCGCCACAGTAGACAACTATCAGCAATATCAAAACTCCATGAAAGAAATTTGGGACAAAGTTAAAGGCAAGCTTGATGAGGAAAACTCAAAAGTATTTGCAGCTCAAATGGAAGATTACCTCAACATGAAGGCAGGTCAAATTGAAAATGAAGAAACCACCCCTGCTCCAAACAGAGGATTTACAACTATTCAAGAATACATAGATGCCGGTGCAATTATAAATGGTACAACTATTACATGGCCGAAAGATGTCGATCCCGAGGAAAAAGCTCCGGCTCAATCTGGTGAAGTCGAAGAACTTAAAGATGCTAATGGAAATCCTTTAACCGGCCCATTTACAGAAATCGTTCAGGTTGAAACCACAGATGACGATGTTGCCAATGCTATGAAACAAATGTACCAATACTTCCAGAGCGGAATATTCGGTGCATTAGACAGAGATAAATTTGTAGATGAAGCAAAAAGAGAGGCCAATGGTGATGAGGAAAATCCTAATTCTGCACAAATACTTATAAATGCTCAAAAAGATTATTTTGAAGCAGCAGGTAAATTATCACAATTTATATATGGTCAGGATGTTGGCGCAAAATATTACGATAAACTTGACGATATGGAGTGGATACTCTACGGAGATTATATAGATCCAAAGGATCCTTCTAAAGGCAGAACCAATGCTCCATACTTCCCTACAACAGCTCTTGACGCATCTGAAGGCGGCGTCGAAGGTGCATATGTTGAAGTTGACGGTAAAGAAAATGGTCAGAATGTAACTAAAGAATACTATTGTAACTTCCAGGCTGTTATTGATGTTTACCTTTGCGAAAAAATGATGGATGAATTTGGTACTCCAAAATATACCTGGGTTGACGTAAACGATCCTGATTCAGACGGTGAAGCAAAAGCTAAATGGTATACAAACTTGTTTGAACGTATGCTTGAAGGCGGTTACAAAACTATTGAAAAAGGTCTGGCATCCAGTCAGGAATGGCTGCAATTCGCATTAGAAAGCAGCCTGGTTTCAATGGAACAGGTCAATGGTGATGGTGAATGGGTATCCACAATGTATTCAAATTGTAGTGATATTACAGAATCCACAGTTGATGTTGACATTACTAAAGCTGAGGCTGAATATAATAAGGCAATGAATAAAATTCAGGCAAAAGATAAACGATACGATATAGAATTAAAAAACATTGATACAGAACATAATTCATTACAAACCGAATATGATTCAATAAAATCAGTAATGGATAAAAACGTAGAACGAAACTTCAAGATGTTCGAAGCATAAAAAGCGGCCTAAAAGGCCGCTTTTTATTAATCAACCCGACAAATCGCCTGGTTGCCGCTATAGGTGCGGCTGTTGGTGTCGCTGCAGTACGTGTAAGTAGGGCTGAAGTCGCGGTAGTATGCGCTGTACTTCGAGTACTCCTCACCCGACCACAAGTAGAAGCTGGGCTCAGGAAGTCCTAATGAAGTTGCGGTTCCTGACTCATAGGTCAAGTTATACACATCTTTATAAGCTCCCACCGTAGGATTTCCTTTGTATATTAAGCTTGCTATCTTTGCGAGGTCGTCCATTGTTGGCATTT
>ERZ779843.3161-NODE-3161-length-14331-cov-8.358644_pt1 | contig 14331 bp, 18 predicted proteins | sample MGYA00511560_ERZ779843 | MGnify/ENA primary metagenome ERZ779843 (study PRJEB29588, sample SAMEA2158062) | human gut metagenome | biome: human gut; feature: human-associated habitat; material: faeces | place: Denmark | collected 2008/2010 ... | reverse complement strand
TGTTCTTCCGGCTACTGTTGCTGCTGAAGCTGTTCTTTACGGTGCCGGTAAATAAAAATTAATAACCCTGAAAAATAATTCAACACAGAGTTAACAATATACTTAGGACGGAAATTTATTCTCCGTCCTTTTTATTGTATAATCATTTTATGGATAAGAAAATTTCTGACAAAGTAATTAATCGTTTAACACTTTATCATTGTATTCTTGATGATTATATTAATCAAAATGTAGAGTTTATTTCAAGCAAACAAATTGCAGGTTTGCTTAAAATAGATGATTCTCAGGTAAGGAAAGATATTAATTTACTGAATAATTCCGGAAAAAGCCGTGTTGGTTATATTGTAAAAGAATTAAAAAAGTCAATCGAAGTTACCCTTGGATTTGCAAAGACAAAGAATGCGTTTATTGTGGGCGCGGGCAATCTTGGAATGGCTCTGGCAAAATATAATAATTTTGCTAATTACGGATTAAATATTGTTGCACTTTTTGATAATGACAAGAAAAAAATAGGCGGTACGGTAAACCATAAAGTAATATTAGATATATCAAAACTGCCTAATCTGTCAAAAAAATCAAATGTTGATATTGCGATATTAACGGTTCCGCGTGAATACGCTCAATTGATGGCAGATTTTCTGGTTAAGGCAGATATTAAACATATCTGGAACTTTACTCCGGCAGTTTTGGATGTACCTGAAGACGTTCAGGTATGGAATGAAAATCTGATGGGTAATTTCCTGCAATTTTCTTATAATATTTGATTATACAGCAGTAAGTTGATTAATATTATACAAATGGCGCAGCCCTTCAAGCGTCAATGTGGGGTTTATAAAATCAAACGGTCTTTTCATATATTCGGCAATGTAATTTGAATATCCGCCTGTCGCAACTATAACCGCGCGTTCTCCGAGTTCTTTTTCACATTGTTCGATTAGCCCGTCTATCATGCAGGCACAGCCTCTTATAACACCTGACAAAATTGCGTCGACAGTGTTGTTTCCTATAGCCGAAGGCGAAATCGCTGCATCAATTCTTGGTAATTTTGAAGTAAATCTATTGAGAGTTTTTAGCTGTAAGTTTATTCCGGGTGCAATAACTCCTCCTATAAATTCTCCTTGCGGGTTTACTATATCAAATGTTGTTGCTGTACCGAAATCAATTACTATAACAGGATGTTTATAGAGAATGTATGCTCCCGCTGCATTGGCAATCCTGTCCGCACCTACTTCATCAATATTAGGCATTTTTATTGTTACACCGGTATTAATTTTTGCAGAAAGAAATATAGGTTCGACCTTAAAAACATTTTTTACAGCATCATGAAATTTTTTATTAAGTTCTTCTACGACAGATGAAATAATGCATCCGTGAACTTTAAATTTGTTAAATAATGATTTTAAAAGGACTTCATATTCTTCAAGTGACAAATCTTTATCAGAAGCCAGTCTGAATTCTTCCACAAGAGCACTTTCATCAAAAAGCCCTAATGTAATATTTGTATTTCCAATATCGGCTGTTAATAACATAAAAAATAGTCCTTTACTGTTTCAAGGACTATTTTATATCAAAAATTTTTATTTTGCAAAACAACACCTGACGCGGCACTGTTTAAATAGTTTCGCGGCATTTTTGTTTTAAATGTTTGCAGCCCCGTAGCCTTGATGTCCATCATAAGCCTGTACACTTGTTCCCTGAGAACGCATTAATGTAAACAAGCCTTCACCTGATTTAAGTCTGCTGTAAAATGCATTAAATCCGTCAGCAAATTGTAATTTTTGCTTTTTCTGATCTATATTATCTGTTCTTCTTGATCCAATTGCCTGTACGCTATAATCGCCCATTTTAATGCTCCTTATGCTTCAAAAATAATACTTCATATCTCATGTATATATATAAAGTATTTCATTTCCACAAAAGTGCTTGATTTTTTAAAACTTGTTACATTTCTTAATAAAAATATGGAAATATGGCTATTTTAATAATTTTTTTTCTAAATCGACAGCAGTCTTTGTTTTTGCCAAACCAGCCTGCGAACTTTCTTTTAGTGTAGGCGACATTAGTTTTCCGGTTTGTTCAAGCGCGTCAATTACCTCATCGGGCGGAATTTTAGATGTTATACCGGCAAGAGCAAGCTCACTTGCTGTGACTGCATGAATTGCCAGAAACGGGTTTCTTTTGACACATGGTATTTCAACCAGTCCGCAAACCGGGTCACAGGTTAATCCTAAAAGATTTTTCATAGCCAGAGCCATTGCATTAAGTATATCTTCAATACTTCCGCCTCTAAGCTGTGTTAAGGCTGCGGCACTCATGGCTGAGGCAACCCCGCATTCAGCCTGACATCCTGCAACAGCACCGGCTAATGCAACTTTGTTTGCAATAATTCTTCCTGCTTCACCGGCGGTAATAAGAGCATTTATTTGTTGTTCTTCTTCAATGTTAAGCTCATCGCTTACGCCGATAATTACTGAAGGTACTATTCCGCAAGAACCGGCGGTCGGACAGGCAACAATTTTACCCATACGTATATTTTCTTCTGATGTTGCAAGGGCGTATGTTGTAATGCGTTCAAATGTTTTTCCAAGCAGCGGCGGTACAGTCTTGTAACTTTGCTGCAATCTGAAACAATCATCGCCGCACATCCCGCTCATTGACATTTCTTTGCTTTCAAGCCCGTTTTTAATTGCTTCTTTCATTGCATCGAGGCTTTTTTTTACGACCTGTCTGAACTCTTCAATATTTATCCCGGTTTGTTCGGCTTCACGTTCCTGAGCAAGTTGCCATATTTGTTTGTTATGCCTTTTACAGCTTAAATATAATTCTTCAAATGTACTTATAATTCTTTCCATGTTAACTATCCAACTTTTTTATATACCTAATCATATAAATATTTTCAATAAGCCCTAAGAAATCAATAACTTTTTGGTCAATATCTCCGTCAAGACAAACGCACATTGAAGCTTCCTCCCCTTTTGCATATCTGTCACAGTGGAGTGAGGCAATATTTACATGTATTGAATTAGTGACTCTGGAAATCATGTTAGGAACATCTTTATAAACAATAAGCAGAGTGTTGTATTTCCCTGTGAATTTAACAGTAAAATCATTAATCTTCCTGATAACGACTTCTCCTGCCCCTACAGAATCTCCTGAGATTTTCATATTATGTACACCTTCAAATATAAAATCAACAGCATTTGGGTGTCTGTTAAAATCTTCAATATATTCAAATTTATATTCAAATTGTTTTGAAATATCAAGGTTAAAAATATCTTTTATGCGCGTATCATCTACAGAAAGTCCTAAAAGCCCCGCAAGCAGCCCTTTATCTGTTCCATGTCCCTTACCTGTAAGCGCATATGAGTTATATAATTTGAATGTGACTTTTTCAGGTTTTGCATTGTAAACATTGCGCGCAAGAAGTCCTAATCTCACTGCACCTGCTGTGTGAGAGCTTGAAGGGCCTACCATAACAGGTGAGATAATATCAATAATTGAAGATTGTTTCATATCTGTTCCTTAAAATGATTGCATAAATATTATATCATAATGTTACGGGGCGTTAAAATATGTAAAACTTTTATAAAGAAAACGCAATTATTTAAAAATTTGTGTTTTTATATATATACGAAGTAGTAGTTTATTATTTTTGATTAGGTAGTGTGAATTTAAAGGAGAATAAATGTTTAGCCCTGAATTTATGAAGTTTTTGATAAATTATCAGAAGTCCGAGTTTGCCCCTGAAGAAACAAAGAAAGAAATTCCATTTAAAGACAGACGCGGCGGCCGTAAACTCGCTGAAATACTCCTGACTGTTAATAAGTAAGGTAAAATTACTTTGTAAACTTATTATATTGCTCATGTACAAAAAAAAAGCCCCCTTGCGGAGGCTTTTGGAATAAACTTTTGATTCATTCCTCAAATAGTGTGAAGTGTAGTGTGTGTGCTTAAATCTCGTTTTGATTCCTCGAATTTAAGCTTTCCTCGTGTTACATATATATAAAAAATTCTTTGTATATAAAATTGCTATATTCTATCTATTAAAATTATATTTCTTTACAAAAGTTCATAAAGAAACATGTATATTTTGAGAAGAATACGGGTATAATATTATTATAAAGGTAAAGAGAGTGTCAGTTTATTAAAGGAGATATATGAAAGTTCTAATTTCTAACGATGACGGAATTGCCGCAAATGGTATCAGAGTGTTGACAAAAGCACTCGCAGACGACCATGAAGTTTATGTTGTTGCACCAGATAGAGAAAGAAGTGCGGCAGGACACTCTTTAACATTGCATACTCCATTGCGTGTTGAGGAGCTGGAAACTATTACCGGAGCAAAAAGAACCTGGGTTACGACAGGCACACCCGGAGATTGTGTTAAAATTGCAATAAATGCAATTCTTTCACAGGAAGAACAACCTGATATTGTTATATCCGGAATTAATCACGGGCCTAATCTGGGCTCTGATATCCTTTACTCGGGAACCGTTAGTTGTGCAATGGAGGGTGCAATGATGGGCATTCCGAGTATTGCAGTGTCTCTTGCAAGTATGCAGGCGGATTATGATGATTTTATTTATACCGGTAAGTTTGTAAATGCCTTATTGAAAAAACTTCACGGTTTCCCGTTCCCGCCAAAATCAATTTTGAACGTAAATGTTCCGGCCCTTGATTCTGATGATATTGCAGGTATTGCAATCACTGAGCTTGGAAGTAAAATGTTTACTAACACTTACGAAAAAAGAGTTGACCCGAGAGGGAAAGTATACTACTGGATGGCGGGTGAACTAACCAATGAACCGAGTGATGCTAATACGGATATCGCTGCTGTTAGAAATAACAAAATTTCAATCACTCCGGTTACTTACGAAATGACAAAAGAAGATTATATAACTAATCTTGACGGTATTCTTTGCAGTGATAATTCTTGTAACTGGTTCTAAAAGTTTTTTATAAACATCAAATCTCCGCCATCATAGGGGGAGATTTTTTTACTAGCAAGAAATTTTTCCTTTGAGTTTTATTTGAAATATCTAGAAGAAAAGGGGAATTTTTTTATGGTACGTATAGATAAAATTCAAAGAACAGGACAAAATTTAATTAAATCAGCAGCAAGACATTCACAGCCGGTACAGGTAATTTCAAGAGAGTTGCAGATGGTTCCTAAATATCTTGAGTGTGCAAAAGCAAAATCAGGAGATTTGTATCGTTTCAATTCAAAACAGATTGATGATATAACCGCAGCTTGTAAAAGATATGAAACGCATCTGCCTTTGACTGATGTTGTTAAAGAACTTCTTGCCGTAGGTTCAGAAGGAAATTGCAGACAATTATCCGCAGAAGAAATGATAGGGTTTTTCAGAGCAACTTCAGGCATGAAACAGCTCGAACAAAAAAATGTTCTTCGTTTTATAAAAGTTGCTCAGGAAGATATACCTGCTAAAATTACTCCTGAATATCTCAAAAAAGAACACCCTTATGAAATGTATAGAGATACAACAATTATGATGGAAATGCAGCATCCGCAAAATGTAAAAAGCCATCCGGAGTTAATATCAGAAGAACATATTAAAGAAAGCTACGAACATTTTATTATGTACCAGTACAGAATAGAAGCCGATCCTAATTATTCAGCCTACACAAAAACAAAAAAATATCCTTTTATAAACTATATAAAAGATAATAACAAAGAAGTTGTCAATACAATTGCTCGCAATACTAATCCGGAAGCGTTGTATGATGTTTTAAAAGCGGCAGGTGTTTCAAAGAATTCGCTGGAAGCTTCTAATGACCTGGTGACTTTATATACTATGAGTGATAAAAACAAATTTTTGGTAAAAGATATTTCTCGTGTATTTTTCCCTGATGAAATAAAAGCAATAACCGCTCTATTAAAACAGGAGCTTACCCGCAACGGTGAAAAATTGCGTAAATATTATCAATTTTCGGCATCTTCAACTACCCCTCTTGATTTAGGGCGTTCTTCAGTCATGTACTTACTTGATTTAAAAGGTAAATTAAAAATACATAAAATAAAAGCAGAAGATGTACAAGATGTGTATCCGGATAATAGATTTGGAAATATTCGCGGCCGTAAAATTGCCGGTGGAAATTACGAGCGCGGCAAGAAAAAATAAAAATCTTGATTTAGAATTTTATTTATGTTAAATTAATTCTGTCAACATGTCGTAGTGGCGGAATGGTATACGCGCACGTTTGAGGGGCGTGTGGAGAGATCCGTGCGGGTTCAAGTCCCGCCTACGACAATTAAAAAGAGGATAACATATGTTATCCTCTTTTTAGTGTCTGAATCGCCAAAGGAATCAAGAAATTTTTTAAATTTGCTCTGAATTCTCAACCTATAAACTATTATGCCATTACATCAATAATTTCGCCTGTTTGCATAGCTTTAACTGCACATTGTGCAAATTTGTCAGAATTTACCGGAATTCTATCTGACGTAGGGCCAACTCCATAAGGGCCCTGTGCAATTGTATTATAGCCGACATAAGTTGTACCATCTGCGTTTTTCCCTATGTGAGTTATATTGTATGGGTTTATGTAGTCATTACCTACTTTGATATATCCGGTTGCTGTTTGTTGCATAACACTCCTTTCTGTACAAAACACACTATACAAATAATTTTATATACTTATAAATAAAAAAATATAAAAATTTGCTATAAATATTGAAAATTGTAAATTTATATTAATGTTTCAGTTTCTTTTCAATACCTTACAGAATGAATACCGTACCCGGTTGCTTGGTAAAATAAATTTGGATTAAAATTTACTTTATGTGCCGTTTGGACTCTGTAAGTTTATAGCTTGCCTTAATAAGATTTTTTAATAAGTCCGAAGGGCATTTATTTACCTCAACTTTTATCCAGTGCGCTTTATTCATATGCCATGCCGGCGTTATAAAATCATAATTATCTCTTAGCATAGCTCCGTCAAACGGGTTGCATTTCAGGTTCAAATATAATTCGCCGTCAAGATGAAACACCAATGCAAACCATTTATTATTACTTTTATGTCTTATTACTGCGTATTCACTGTATGTTTTATCTTTAAAAGGATATGTTTCTGCTGCATCTTTTGTTATAAGGCAGGCTTTTACTAAATCATCTTTGTTCATAATACCAAATTATAATACAAAAATTTTCTGGAATTTTAAGGTGTTGATGTTGCGAGTTTATCCAAGGAAATATCTTTTTTTAACTCTTTTATAAACTCATCGCGGTATAAAAATCCAAGATGGGCACCGTGGTCGATCAGAACTAATCTGTCTTTTGATATTTGTTTCAAATCCTTTAACTGGCTGTGATTTACCAGATAATCGTCAAGAGTATGGTAGATTTTGTAATTGTCATTATTTTTCAAATAATCAGATATTGAATACAGGCTTGTATCGAAATCCATGTCCTCAAAACTTATGTAGATATCGTTAGTAAGATATTTTTTTGCGTAATCTTCATAAGTGATGTTGTTTAATTTGTCATAAATACCTGTCTTTTTACATTTTGAAGTGTTTTCTATTGTGAATATTAAATCAGAAAGTTTTTGGTGCATTATAAAGCCTGTAATTAATTTGCCTTCTTCCTCTGTAAAAGGCAGGGAATCAATATCATCTTCACCGAAGTCTTTTGTTTGTGAAATTTGGAGTATTTTTGCAGCAGTAACAGCAACTCTATGCTTTAAATCTCCGGGATTTTTGTTCCATTCTGCGGTATTTTTATCAATTTGCTTCATGGCGTACAGAAGTTCTACCGGTGGGTTAATAGAGATAAATTTAGTAATATTCAGCGTGTTATTTTTATATTCTTTGTCTGCAAGAAAAAGAGTTGCAATTGCTCCGAAGGATGTGCCGATAACAATTTTGTTTCCGAACTGGCAGTCATATTTATCCTGAAGTTTTGAAATGATTTTTCCTGTGACGGTTTTTAAATAGTCAGCATCATTGGCAGGGAGTCCTGGCCTATACCCTTCAGGCATGCTTTTTACAAATTCCCATTGGAAATTGCTGCCCTGAATTACGACCGAATATCCTTCATCATAGAATAATTTAGCAAGAACAACCGAATGGTGAGAGGTTATCCCTTCCCCGATTGAAGGATAAATGATTGCAAGCGGAGAATTTTTATCCTTTTGAAGAATATAACGAAATTTGTAATCATCCCGTTCAGGTGTAATATTAACTTGCGATGTTTTAATCCTTTTGCTGAAACATCTGTTCCATACGGAAAGTTCGTTCCAGATGGAGTCGTTTATTCCCGGTAAGTCAAAGAGGGCTGTTCTCATTGAATCTACAACAGGACATTGGGGTTTATAATCGAAAAGAACCATATCAGCCATAAGTTTTGAATTTTTGTTGTTGTAAGTTTTCAGAATTATGTTGTCAATATTTGTTCCGCCCTGTACAATTTCACTAATGCTAAGTTCTTCTGAGTTACTCTCATTTTCGGAAGGTTGATTCGCAGCAGAAACTTCTGCGTCAGCAAGTTCAAGTTCGTCAAGTACCAGTTCGTCTTCTTCTAATATTTTTCCGGAAGCTTCCAGTACATCTTTTCTGTCGAGGTTTTCACACTGGATATAGTTTTGTATTCCATAGAGTTTTCGTGTTATGTCATAAGGGTCGGCGTAGTTTGACTCAACCATTTTAAATAAAGGCTGCATATACGAAGTTTTATTTACCAGAAGTCCTGCTTTTACGGCGGCAAGAACAGGTGTTGCTATGTATGATGAAGGATTAAGTGCAGTATCAAGCCCCCGTCCTATAAGTCCTCGGGGCGTTGTGCCGGAAAGTACCGGTACAACAAGATAAGGGCCTGATTTAATTTTGCATTTTGATAGTGCCTGATCCATGTTTTCATCAGCCGCCGGTATTTTAAAAAGACTGGTTGCAGGATCATATAACCCGCCGATACCTATTGTTGTGTTTGCAAGAAATCTCAGGGTTTCAGTTCCGGAGGCTTTGAAGTCCCTTTGTATAAGTGTACTCATTAACCTTATTGGGTATTCTATGTTCTTTGTGGCAGATTTAATCCTGTCCATTCCGTATTGCGGCATTATAGAAGCCCAAAGAATATGTACAGGGCGAATAGCATATTTATTTAACTTCTGATTAAAGGCGAACATTTTTCTATTAAACCCTTCAAACTTATCCGGCCCCAGATATTCAAGAGCAAAATCAGGATATTTTGATGTTTGAAGTGTATTTTCTGCTGCAAATGCAAATATGTTAAATTCTAAACACAGCAAAATTGCAAAGATTATAAAAGCTTTGTTTTTAAAAGACATGTTCCCCTAACCTTCTAATAATGAAATATTTTCTGTTTGATGTCTTATTCTATTTTCATAGAATACAAATTTCATTACCCGGTAAGGGTCTATGTTATACTATGTAAAATTATCTTCCTATTTCAACGGCCTTCAGAGCCATAGATTTTGTAATACTTACAAGTGCAAGGTTTGCCTCATATGCTCTTTGCGCAAGTATTGCATCCGCCATTTCAACCATAGGGTTAACGTTGGAAGCTCTTATATAGCCGTTTTCATCTGCGTCCGGATGTCCCGGTTTATATATTTTTTCCCCCAAAGTCGGGTCTTCGACACAACCGTTAAATACTACTCCGCCCTGAAGAAACGGTAATGTACCCACCCCGAAAACATCTTCTTTCATTTCATTCATTAATCCGTGGAATGAAATATCTTCTGTTGCATTCAAAACAGGAATACGTCTTACATAGTTAGGCGTATCAACGTTTGCAATATTTTTCGAATGAACATCAAGACGCAATCCGTGAGTTCTAAGGGCGCGTCCGCCGATATTCATTGATTCCAGTATACCCATAATTATTGCTCCTGTTAATTTACTTATTTACCTACATTTATTACGGTTTTCATTTCCGTAATGATGTTTGACATTCTTCTTGTTGCCATTGTATAAAGAATTGCGTTGTTTTGGAGTTCAAGTAATTCTTTATCAGGTCGTATTTCTTCACCATATCGTTTGGATATTATAGCTGACGGGCCGAGACGCTGTGAGAGTTTTGTTTCCAGCGGACTGTCCATTGAACCGAGATATTCCTGAAAGTCTATATCCCGTCTTACATAGCCCGGAGTATCCATATTTGCAAGATTTGACCCCAGAGCTACCTGTCTTTGGGATATCAAATCCATCATTAATTCAACTTTTCCGACACCTGATGTTGGTGAAAACATTTTTATTTCCTTTCGTTATTATTCTCTGATATTGATGGCTTTGTTGTACATATCGTCAACAACTTTCATCATTCTGGTACTTGCAAGCATTGAGGCGTTTAAACGTAACATATCGCTTACAGCACCGTAAATATTTATATTAGAGTTTTCCAGATTATTCTGTGCAAAGCATTCGTGGTCTTTTACAAGGATAGCTTCACCTGATTCTTCCGTTGGTCTCATTTTATTCATATCACCCTGTTCAAGCCCTTCAGGATTATCAAATCTTACAAGCGGAATCTTACCTATATTTTTACCGACAGCATCAACTTTGTCATACGCGATAACATTGCCGTCAGGTTTTATTTCAAACTTGTAGCAATTTGACGGAATTTTAATTCCGTTGCCGACAATCCAGTCATCGTTAGTCATAAGATAGCCGCCTTTGCCTTGCTTAAAGGAACCGTCGCGGGTGTAGGCAACTTCGCCGTGCGGTGAAAATACCGGAATAAAACCTGCACCTATTACGGCAACGTCAAACGGATTGCTTGTAATTTGAACTGAACCCTGTTTATAATCTGTTCTTATTGCTCCCGTAAGATATCCGTCTTCTTTTAGCATTTGTTCAAATCTTACAGACTTATAACCGCGCGTATTATAGTTTGCGAGGTCATTTGCCACATAACCCAGTTTTTCCCACTGGTTTGTTACATTGTTAACGCTTTTTCTGATAATTCCCTGTAAGTTGTTCATAATTCTAATCCTTTATCTATGATGCTGAACCAAGCTGGTTGATTACTTTTTGGAGATTCTGGTTTTGAATCATAAAGACCTGTCTGTTTGCTTCAAAATTTCTTATTATAGGCATCATTCCTATAAATTCGTTTTGCAGCGAAACGTTCGAAAACTCGTTGTAGCCCTGCTTAACTTTAGGTTCCATAACAACCAGACCGTTAGCATCTACAACGCCTATTGTTGCAACACCTTCCATCTTTCTGGTTTTTTCATTGTAAACGCTTATGAAACCGCTGTCGTCAATTTTTATTTTCTTTAAATCATCAGGTACAATGTGTAACTGTATAGGAACACCTGCATTTGATAAAACCTGGTGGTCTTCAAGAGTTAAAAGATTTCCTTCTTTATCAATTTTAAATCTACCGTCGCGGGTTAATTTAACCCCTTCGTCACTTCTTGTCTGGAAGTAACCTTTAGTAGCTATTGCTAAATCGAGCGGGTTATCTGACATTGATATACGGCCGATTTTGTCGTCAGTCGTTTGCGAAAGGCCGTTTACGCCAAGGAATTCCGTAAAAGATGATACAACGGATTCTTTACGCTGATATCCGACTTTATCAAAACCGTTTACGTTTTCGTTAGACATCGCCAGCAGTTCACTCTGAACCTGCATAGCTCTTATTGATGTTTTAATACCTTTTTCCAGGTAAGAAATTCCACCGTTGATTATCATTTTTACTACCTCTGGTTAACCTTATTCATATATAACAGACGGCTGCATTATCATGATGGCGTAATTTTTTTTTTATAAATCATCTGTTTATATGACTTTGTTATTTTCATAATGATTTTTTGACGGAAGTCAATTTTTATATCTTTTTATAGTAAAATATTTTTATGGATATTTTGGAAGCAAAAAAAATTTGGAGTGAAGTAAAAGCGGAATTAAGAACAACAATTCCCGACCATGCATTTTATACCTGGATTGATACGATGGATGCAGCCGGTTTTGAACATAATACATTTTCACTTATCACTGTTCATGCTCTTGCTGTGCAGATTGTCAGGCAGACTTATTTTACCAAATTGAATGAAGCTTTTAAAAATATTCTTGGTAAAGAAGTAGAGATTACAATTACTTACGATGATGATTTAGCAAAGAAATACGAGCAGGAAAAAAGAAAAGAAAGAACCCGCGAAAGTAAAAAACCACGCTCTTTAGTTCAGGAAGAAACACCTGAAAGCAAGGCAATGGAAAATCTTTCTCAAATGCAGTCGTTTGCTAATCTGAATTTGAAATTTAAGTTTGAGAATTTTGTGGTCGGTGAAAACAGCCGTTTCGCACATGCACTTGCTTATTCTGTTGCTCAGAATCCTGCAAAAAAATATAATCCGCTTTTTATTTACGGGGGATCCGGCTTGGGCAAAACCCATCTTATGCAGGCAATCGGGCATTATATTATTTTTAATAAACCGAACCTAAAAGTCCGTTATGTGAAAACCGAAGAGTATGTAACAGATTTTATTAATTCAATAAATCCTATGCAGAAAACGAAAGGGAAAAAATCGCCCGATGCGGAATTTAGAGATAAATACAGAAATATCGATGTTTTGCTTATGGATGATATTCAATTTTTGGAATCAAAAACCCAGACCATGACGGCAGTTTTTCATACATTCGATGATTTGCTGAACAGAAATAAACAAATTGTAATTACATCAGACAGGCTTCCGAAAGATATTCCGACACTTCCGGACAGATTAAGAACCCGTTTTGAAATGGGAATTGTAACTGATATTACACCGCCTGATTTTGAGACGAGGGTTGCTATTTTACAAAACCTTGCAAACCAGATATCTCTGGAAACAGATTTTAGTGTGTTTGAATATATTGCCAACAATTTTGTAAATAACGTAAGAGAACTGGAGGGTGCATTTAATAAAGTTACGGCGTACGCGTCAATTGAGCAAACTCCTGTAACTATTGAATTTACAAAGCGGGTTTTAAATTGCGAGAGTCTTAAAAAATCTATTTCAGTGGAAGATGTTGCTAAAGCTGCTGCGGATTACTACGGTGTGACAATTTCTGATTTCAAAAGTTCTGCAAGAAGCCAGAAAATATCAGCGGCAAGACATGTGGCGGTATTTTTATCGCGTGAAATTACAGAAAAAAGTTTTGAAAGCATAGCGGAATTTTTCAATAAAAAGCACACAACCATGCTTTATTCTTATGAAAAAATAAAAGATGAATTGAAAGTTAATAAAGAACTTGACAGAGCAGTAGCGGATATCAAAAATTCTTTAAAGGGGTAGTAATGTACGATTATATAAAAGGAATAATTACGGGAAAGAATAATACTTCTAAAGGAACTTATGTGACCGTTGAGGCTTATGGAATAGGTTATATGCTTGAAATTACGGCTAGAGATTATTCTTCGCTTAAGGAGAACGGCAGTGACGTTAAAGTTTATACTGTCCTGCTTCATCGTGAAGACAAAATGAGTTTATGCGGGTTTTTACATAAAGAAGAACGTGATATTTTTAATATTTTGACATCTGTTTCAGGAGTAGGAAGCAAAATGGCTCTGACTCTTATAGACGAGTTTCAATCTTCAGAAATAATCGGGTTGGTAATTCAGGGAGATTACAAAGAATTAACAAGGGCTAAAGGTGTGGGGCCGAAATTGGCGCAGAAAATTATTCTTGAATTAAAAGATAAACTTATGAATTACAAACAGGATGAACCTATAGAGATTAAGTCGTTTAAAAAACAGGATTCTCAGGCCATGGATGATGCTCAAACGGTTCTTTCTTCTCTTGGATACGAGCGTAGTGAAATTAAGGCAGCAATGTCTAAAGCCGCGGCATTCTTAAATGAGAATGCTTCTGCTGAAGATATTTTAAAAGAAACTCTTAAAATTCTCTCTGTTTAAATTACAGGTTAGATACCATTAAATAAAGCATTCTTAAACGTTCGCTGTCCATATCTTCAATACGGTGGGCAATTTTTGCTTTTAGGATATCATCAGGCATAAAACAATCGTTATAAAATAATTCCTGTACTGTAATTCCTAAGGCGTCTGCAATTTTTTCTAAATTTTCAGCGGTAGGAAAACTTTCTCCGTTTTCTATTCTAACAATTTGCCGCGGATTCATGTTTAAAAGTTCAGAAAAATGTTCCTGAGATATCTTCTTCTTTTTCCGTAAACTTTTTATTTTTGCTCCCAACAATTGTTTGATATTCATAAAAACATGCCTCCAAGGATAGTATAGCGATTTATTTATCTCTAATTAAGGCAAATAGATTGCTTAAAGTATTAAAGTTCATGTAAAAAAATGTCATATTCTATATATTTATACTAAGCTTGAAACGTAAGCATTGTTTGG
>ERZ779843.3144-NODE-3144-length-14407-cov-2.957706_pt1 | contig 14407 bp, 15 predicted proteins | sample MGYA00511560_ERZ779843 | MGnify/ENA primary metagenome ERZ779843 (study PRJEB29588, sample SAMEA2158062) | human gut metagenome | biome: human gut; feature: human-associated habitat; material: faeces | place: Denmark | collected 2008/2010 ... | reverse complement strand
GCTCAATTGATTTGTCAATAGTTTTTTTGAAAAAAATTAAAAATATTTTCAAGGCCGCTTTGAAGAACATTTTTTCTTTGAGTGGGCACAGGCTTTGGCGGCAGTTTGAAAACAGCGATATAAATGTAACAGAGTGCAGTCGAAAAAAGGACAGCAGCTGTGACGAATAACAAATTTGCGAAAATGATGACAATGCATGGAGACCTCCAAATAAAATGCTCCTGCCACAAGATATGCGGCAGGAGCATTTTGTGATAATTTGCATAATTAAGCTTTTTTATCGTGAACGGCTTCTAATTTATAGATTGGGTTTCCCATGGCAGAAAATTTTGCTTCATATTCTGTCATGACATTGCCCTCAGCAAACTCACTATGGTGAAGATCGCGTGTCTGCATAAGAAGTGTCCAGCCAGATTCTTTTACAGATTCCAGACTGAAATCAAATAGAGGCTGATTATCGGTCTTAAATTCGACAATACCGCCGTCTGCTAAAATCTGGTCATACAGCCCTAAAAATCGGCTGCTTGTAAGACGGCGCTTTGCATGGCGGTCTTTTGGCCATGGGTCGGAAAAATTTAAATAAATGTGAGCAATTTCGCCTGGTGCAAAAATATCAGGAAGATATTCTGCGTCAAAGCGAAGAAACTTTAAATTCGGAAGCTGAAGCTCTTCCTGCTTTTCAATGGCACGGATCAAAACAGAAGAGTATTTCTCAATTCCGATGTAGTTTATTTCTGGATGAAGTGCAGCAAGTGATGTAATAAATTGTCCCTTGCCCATTCCAACCTCAATGAAGATCGGATTGTTGTTGCCAAAAATTTGAACAGCAACATGTCCTTTGTACTGCTGTGGCTCTTGAATCACGTAGGGATTTACAAGCATTTCCTCACGTGCGCCTCTGACGTTGCGTAATCTCATCTCCGACCTCTCAGTCTTTCATGCGCTCTGCAACGATTGCTTCAATCATTTCTGCGCACTGCTGGTAGGTATAGCGGCTTGTATCCAAAACGAGATCATAATTTCTTGCATCCATCCATTCTCTTCCGGTGAAATGCTTGTAATAATCACTTCTGTATTTGTTTGTCTTTGCGATGCGCTCGGCAGCATCCTTTTCACTGCACTGCATAATTTCCATTTCATGCGCAAGACAATCATTATACTGAGAGTGAACGAATACACGAACTAAATACGGATAATCTTTTAATACATAATCTCCGCCTCTTCCGATTACAATAAAAGAGTTCTCCTTGATTAATTCTTTCATAACCTTTGCCTGATAGGCAAACAGGTCATCACTTGTTGCATATTCGCTTTTTTCCGGAAGGATATGCTCGCCGTTATAGACCTTCTTAAAGGCGTTAAATAGTGGGCTTTTCTTTGTATCCTCATCGGCTGCAGCAAAGACTGCTTCATTGATGCCGCTGTTTCCGGCAGCCAGGCGAAGCAGCATACGGTCATAGTATTCAATTCCATAATGAGCGGAAAGAATCTTTGCGATGGAAGTACCACCGGCACCGCAGGTTCTGGTAATGGTAACAGCAAAATGTTTCATATTCCAACCTCCCTCAAACTTAATTGCAGCGGTCTGCAAATCAAAAAACAATGGAATTGCAAACCACAAAGCTTCTTATATAAGAAGTATATATGATAGTTACTAAAAAGTCAACGCGCCAAAAACGATCGTAAACGAGAGAAAAACGTCACAGTATGACAAAAAATTAACAAAAAAAATATGAAATTTATTTGAGTTTTTTAAAACAATTCGCCAATGACAATTTTGTATCATCATACTATAATGAATGTGCGAAAAAGGAGGCATGCAGATGAATAAGATTATTCAAAGATTAAGTGAAGTAGAAACTGCAGCATCTTCAATTATTGAGGAGGCAGGTGCAAAGAAGAAGCAGATGGCCAAAGACCAGGATGCCAGAATTGCAGCCTTTGAAAAGCAGGTTCATGAAGAGACACAAAAGAAAATCAGCGCTCAGCAGGCAGAGCTTGAAAAAAAGATCGCTGAAGAACTTGAAGCTCAGAAGGAGGAGCTTGAAAAACAGCTTGCTCATATGGACCGTATTTATGAGGAAAGCCATTCGGCGATCGCCAGACAGTTGCTGGCAAAGATTGTGGCGCAATAACTTTTATGGTATCATTAGTGTTGTGCCAAAAAAATCTTACGAAAAGGGGTGATTATTATTTCTGGTATCTTATCTTACAGCGGTATCAGTGCAAAAGCCCGTGCCATGGGAGGAAAGCTCTTAAAGAAGGAGCAGTACGAACAGCTGGCATCTTGTGCGAGTGTCGGTGAAGCAGTTGGCTATTTGAGACAGTTTTCCGAATATGAGCCGCTGCTGAGGGACTTTGATGAACATGACAGTCACAGAGGAATGATTGAGGCGACGCTTATGGGATCGCTTTACAATGATTACAATCGTCTGTACAGTTTCGCCAGAGGAGAGCAAAGAGCGTTTTTGGATTTTTACTTTTTGCACTATGAGGCGGCATATCTTAAGGGTTGTCTTCGAAAAGTCATTTCAGGTCAGAGTATCCAAGAGGATCAGGCATACCGCAGCGCGTTTTTTGCGCGTCATTCGCATTTGGATACAGATGCGATTGAGAATAGCACAACGGTGGATGAGTTGATTGATGCATTAAAAAATACACCGTTTTATCATCCGCTTGACGCCATACGCCATACTGAAGAGCCAAGTTTGTTCGACTATGAGGGCAGCCTTGACGTGTATTATTTCAGTTATGTCTGGAAGCAGAAAGATAAGCTTCTTAAGGGAAAAGAAAGACAGATCATTGCGGACAGTTATGGAAGACGAATCGATCTGCTGAATATCCAGTGGCTGATGCGTGCAAAGAAAAACTATCGAATGACAGCACCTGAGCTGTATGCGATGGTTGTTCCTAGCTATTACCATTTAAAACCAGATGACATCACGGCTATTGTAGAGGCGCCTACGTATGAGGAAGCGAGATTACTCATTGTAAACGGCTACTATGGTCAGAAGTACGCAGACGATTTTGCTGAGATTCGTTTTGTGGAAAAGATGTACACTGAGCTGGTAGAGCATATTTTTGAGCTTGCCGGCAGAAAAAATCCATATTCAGTTGCACCACTCAATGCGCTGCTGTACCGCAAAGAGCATGAAATTGCACGTATTACATCAATTATCGAGGGAATACGCTATGGAATCCCAACAGCAAAACTGATGAAATACGCAGTAACGCAGTGATTGTCATTTTTGTGCAGAAAGTAAGTTTATTTAGGAAAGTCGAGGGGTAACCATGATAGAAAAAATGCAATTCTTAAGCATTACGGGACCCAAAGATGATATTGACAGAGCAATTGAACAGCATTTGTCCAAGTATGAGTTTCAGTTGGAAAGCACAATGACAGAGCTTTCTGAGACAACTGGACTTAAGCCGTTCATTGAGATCAATCCGTACCGCGAGACCTTAAACAAAGCTACACAGCTTATGTCCGCAATGGGAGCAAAGGAAACAAAGACGGATAGTTCTATGGATGTCAAAGAGGCTGTAGCTTTAATTGATGATGCAGATGCTAAGATCAAGGAAGCAGAGAAGTCTCTTGAAGCGCTGAACAAGGAAAAGACACAGCTGCAGGCATTAGTGGATCAGATTGTTCCATTTAATAATTTGGGATATGATGTTCACAAGCTGCTTGCATTTAAGTGTGTAAAGTATCGCTTCGGACGAATCCCAGTCGATTACGTGGAAAAGCTTATGCAGTACACGTACGATAATGTCAATACGATCTTTTACGAATGCAAAAAGGATCAGGATTATGTATGGGGCGTATATTTTAGCCCAAAGAATGAGATTGCAAAGATTGATGCTGTTTATAAGGCACTTCACTTTGAACGTTTTCGCCTTCCGGATGAGTATGAGGGTACTCCAGAGGAGGCACTGGCACTCTTGACAAAGCATATTGGTGAGCTTGATGCTAAGATAAAGGAAAAGCAGAGCGAGATTGATCATGTGCTTTCTTCAAAGAAGGAAAAGATCCTTGATGCAGTGGCAAAGCTTAAGCAGTTTTCAAAGAACTTTGATATAAGAAGATTGGCGGCTGTTACAGGCGCAGATAAGAAAAACTTCTATATTATATGCTTCTGGATGACAGCGCGTGACGCAAAGAAATTTAAGGCGGAGATTGAAAGTGATCCAAATGTGATTTGTCTTATCCATGATGACAACAAAAATCGTGTTTCACAGCCGCCTGTAAAGCTTCGCAATCCAAAGCTGTTTAAGCCGTATGAGATGTATATTCGTATGTATGGTCTTCCAAATTATAATGAGTTTGACCCGACCATATTCGTTGCACTGACATATTCCTTTATCTTTGGATGGATGTTTGGAGATGTCGGACAGGGCTTAGTGCTCGTAATCGGAGGATTTTTGCTGTATCACTTTCGGGAGTTGTTGTGCCGGTTTCCTTTTCCTCAATCTCCTGAATAGCTGGTTCTGGAGCTTTCGCTCCACCTTCTTTGGATTTATGTTCGGAAGTATCTTTGGTTTTGAGGATGTAATAAAACCGATTTGGCTAAGACCAATGTCAAAGATGACTGATCTTCCTATGATCGGACGACTGAATACGGTATTTATTGTAGCAGTTGCATTTGGTATGGGAATGATTCTTCTGACAATGATAATCCACATTATCAATGCGGCAAAAAATCACAGTCTCGGTGATCTGTGCTTTGATACAAACGGAATTGCCGGTCTTGTATTCTACGGACTGCTTGTATTTGCCATCGTAATGCTGATGACAGGTCACAGCCTTCCAGGCGGTGCACTGCTTGCGGTACTGTTTATTATACCGCTTCTGTGTATTGCATTTAAGGAGCAGCTGACTGATCTTTGTGAGAAGAAAAAGCCAGCGGAGAAAACAGGTCCAGTTATGATTGTTGTTCAGGCGCTGTTTGAGTTAATCGAGGTACTGCTTAGCTACTTTTCAAATACTATTTCGTTTGTCCGTATCGGAGCATTTGCTGTCAGCCATGCAGCTATGATGCAGGTTGTTATGATGCTTGCAGGTGCAGAAAGCGGCACACCGAATATTCTTGTTGTTATTCTTGGAAATCTCTTTGTATGCGGTATGGAAGGTTTGATCGTTGGTATTCAGGTACTTCGTCTGGAATACTACGAGATGTTCTCCCGTTTCTACAAAGGTGATGGAAGAGAGTTTGAACCGTATAACACAAAACAGTAAAAATAGAAATCCAAAAGACTGCAAAGGCAGTCATGGATATAAGACATTTTTGAAAAAAACACAATACAAAGCAAAGATAAGAGGAGGATTTTATTATGTTAGTTAAGATTACATTGTTTGCAGCACTTTTATTAAGCATCGTCGTTCCATTTGCATATTTCTTAAGCGGAACAAAGAATAAGGCACGTTATAAGCTCACAATTGGCACAAATGCAGCAGCATTCTTCGGAATTATGTTAGTAGCATGCGGCTTCATGTTCAGCGGAAACGCACAGGCAGCAGAGGCAGCAGCAGAGACAGCACAGGCAGCAGGCGGCCTTTCCACTGGTATGGGTTATCTGGCAGCCGCTCTTGTAACTGGTCTTTCCTGTATCGGTGGTGGTATCGCCGTAGCAAGTGCAGCAAGCGCAGCATTAGGTGCAATTAGTGAAGATTCTTCTATTCTTGGTAAGTCCCTGATCTTCGTAGGTCTGGCAGAAGGTGTCTGCCTGTATGGTTTGATCATTTCCTTTATGATTCTTGGTCAGCTGTAAAGAAGTAGAAACAACGTCAGGAAAGGCATATTCAATATGAAAATATATTTGGTCAGTGACAATGTAGATACCCTTGTGGGCATGCGTCTGGCCGGAATTGAAGGCTGCGTCGTTCACGAACAGGGTGAATTAAAGAAAGCAATAGACCATGCGCTGGAAGATAAGGAGATCGGAATCCTGCTGCTGACGGAAAAGTTCGGAAGAGAGTATCCAGAATTGATCAATAAAGTGAAGCTGGATCACAAGCTGCCTCTGATCATTGAGGTTCCTGATCGTCATGGAACAGGCCGCAAGCCAGATTTCATTACTTCCTACGTAAACGAAGCAATAGGATTAAAGTTATAATCCATAGTATGATGTAATGTGAAAAAGAATGGAAGGTGATTTAATTGACACTGGAAGAAAAATTAAACCATTTTATGGAAATATCTGTTCAGGATGCCACAATGGAAATGGATGCCTCGCTTAAGGAATATCAGGCTGCGCTTGATGCGCAGTTTGAGGAGCGAAAAGCTATGATTCTTTCTCAGGAAGAGAAAGATCTTGCGGTTGAAGTGGAAGCTGTAAAGAGACAGGGAAATCAGAAACTGGCACATGAGCATCTGGTTAATAAACGTGCGTTAAGCCAGAAGGAAACCGAATTTAAAGATAAGCTGTTTCAAGAGGTTGCTGCTCTTGTAGAAGCTTATAAAAAGACACCTGAGTATGTTCAGGTGATCAAAAAACAGATTATAGATGCAAAATCATTTGCAAAAAATGATGACATTATTATTTATCTGGATCCAGCTGATGCATCTAAAAAGCATGACCTTGAAGAGGAAACAAAGTGCACCTTGACGATGAGCGAGTATTCCTTTGGCGGCGGCATGAGAGCTGTCATTCCAGCAAGAAGCATACTCATAGACAATTCAATGGATTCAAGAATTGCTGAGGTTAGAAATGAGTTCCAGTTTGACGGAGGTGAATACGATGGCCGCTGATGTAAAAGGAATCATCTACGGTATTAACGGACCAGTTATCTATATTAAAGGAAAGACTGCTTTTCGTATGGGTGAAATGGTTTATGTTGGACCGCAGAAACTGGTAGGAGAGGTCATTCGTCTTGACAGTTCAAGAACGACCATTCAGGTTTACGAGGAGACAACAGGATTAAAGCCAGGCGATGAGGTATATTCAACAGGTGCAGCAATTTCTGTAACACTGGCACCTGGTATCCTTCATAACATCTTTGATGGTATAGAGAGACCGCTGAGCGAGATCGCAAAGGCCGGTGGTATGTATATCACAAGAGGTTTAAGTGTAGATGCACTTGACCGTAGCAAAAAGTGGCAGGCACATATTACAGTAAAGCCAGGACAGCATGTATTTGGCGGAACAGTAATCGCTGAGGTTCAAGAAACACCAATGATTGTACACAAGTGTATGCTTCCGCCTGACACTGAGGGTACAGTAGAGAGCGTTGCAAATGATGGTGAATACACCATTGATGAGACTATTGTAACGATCATTCAGAATGATGGAACAAAGAAAGAACTGTCTATGACTCAGAAGTGGCCAATTCGTGTGCCAAGACCAACTAATAAGCGCTATGCAGCATCAGAGCCGCTTATTACAGGACAGCGTATTCTTGATACATTGTTCCCAATCGCAAAGGGTGGTACCGCAGCTATTCCTGGTGGATTTGGAACAGGAAAGACGATGACTCAGCATCAGGTTGCAAAGTGGTCTGATGCCGATATTATTGTTTATATTGGATGTGGTGAGCGTGGAAACGAGATGACTCAGGTTCTTGAGGAGTTTTCAGAGCTTATTGATCCAAAGAGCGGCAATCCACTTATGGATCGAACTGTTTTGATTGCAAATACATCCAACATGCCAGTTGCAGCGCGTGAGGCAAGTATCTACACTGGACTGACACTGGCTGAGTATTACAGAGATATGGGTTACCATGTAGCCATCATGGCAGACTCTACATCACGTTGGGCAGAGGCTCTTAGAGAGTTGTCAGGACGTTTGGAAGAGATGCCTGCCGAGGAAGGTTTCCCAGCTTACTTAGCATCAAAGCTATCTGCATTCTATGAGCGTGCCGGCATGATGCACAATTTAAATGGAAGTGTCGGAAGTGTTACTATTATCGGCGCTGTTTCCCCGCAGGGAAGCGATTTCTCAGAGCCTGTTACACAGAACACAAAGCGTTTTGTGCGCTGCTTCTGGGGACTGGACAAATCTCTTGCTTATGCAAGACATTTCCCGGCTATCCATTGGCTGACCTCATACAGTGAGTATGTACAGGATCTGGCACCATGGTATAATGCAAAGGCTGGAAAGGATTTCATTGCAAACAGAAATCGCCTGATGGCAATCTTAAATCAGGAAAGTGCATTGATGGAAATCGTAAAGCTGATCGGTTCTGATGTACTTCCTGATGATCAGAAGCTGACGCTGGAGATCGCAAGAGTTGTTCGTCTGGGATATCTGCAGCAGAATGCATTCCACAAGGATGATACATGCGTGCCGATTGAAAAGCAGGCAGCGCAGATGCGTGTCATTCTCTACTTATACGACCGTGCTAGATCACTAGTAACGATGGGTCATCCGATGAGCGTCTTAAAGCAGAGCAACATCTTTGACCGTGTCATCAATATCAAGTATGATGTGCCGAATGATCGTCTTGATATGTTTGATCAGTATATGAAGGATATTGATACATTCTACGATGAAGTCATCGAGAAAAATGCGTAAGGAGGAGCCGTTATGGCTATTGAATATTTAGGTTTAAGTCAGATCAACGGTTCTCTGATTGCCATTGAGGGCATGAAGGATGCCGCATATGATGAAGTTGTTGAAATTGTAGTAGATGGAAAGCAAAAAAAGCTTGGCCGTATCGTTGCCTGCTATGAGGATAAGGCGATGATTCAGGTATTCGAGGGTTCTGAGAATATGTCTTTGACTAACACTCATACCCGCCTGACCGGCCATCCAATGGAGTTAGCGCTTTCACCAGATATTTTGGGTCGTACCTTTGATGGTATCGGACGTCCAATTGATGGACTTGGACCTGTAAATGCCGAAATTAAGCGTGATGTAAACGGACTGCCGTTAAACCCGGTAACGAGAGAGTATCCGCGTAACTATATTCGTACTGGTATCTCTGCGATCGACGGACTGACCACGCTGATTCGTGGACAGAAGTTGCCGATCTTCTCTGGAAATGGTATGCCGCATGATAAGCTGGCAGCACAGATTGTAAAGCAGGCATCACTTGGTGATAATTCTGATGAAAAGTTTGCTATCGTATTTGCTGCTATGGGTGTTAAGTATGATGTTGCTGAGTTCTTCCGCAAAACATTTGAGGAGAGCGGCGTAAGTGAACATGTTACTATGTTTGTAAACTTAGCAAATGATCCTGTTGTAGAGCGTCTGATCACACCTCGTATGGCGCTGACAGCAGCAGAGTATCTGGCTTTTGAGCAGCATATGCATATCCTTGTTATTTTAACAGATATGACTTCCTTTGCAGAGGCTCTTCGTGAGGTTTCCTCTTCAAAGGGCGAGATTCCTTCTCGTAAAGGTTATCCGGGTTATCTGTATTCTGAGCTTGCTACTATCTATGAGCGTGCTGGTATTGTGCGCGGAATCAATGGTTCAGTTACACAGATTCCGATTCTGACTATGCCAAACGATGATATTACCCACCCAATCCCAGACTTGACAGGTTATATCACAGAGGGTCAGATTGTTCTTGACAGAAGCCTTTTTGGAAACAATATTTACCCGCCGATCAGTGTATTGCCGTCTCTGTCACGTTTGATGAAGGATGGTATCGGTGAGGGCTATACAAGAGCAGATCACCAGTCTGTTGCAAACCAGCTGTTCTCCTGCTATGCAAAGGTAGGAGATGCCAGAAATTTAGCAAGTGTTATCGGTGAGGATGAGCTTTCTGATCTTGACAAGAAGTATCTGGAATTTGGTAAGGCATTTGAGGGTCATTTTGTAGGACAGGGTGATCAGGAAAACAGAAGCATCATTGATACGCTTGAAATTGGCTGGGATCTGCTTCGTATGCTTCCTAGAGAAGAACTCGACCGTATTGACACCAAGATTCTTGATGTTTATTACGATAAAAAGGATGCAGATACAGACAGTGACAAAAAGCAGGCATAAGCTGTAGAGAGGAAGGCGCTATGAATATTAATATGTTCCCTACAAAGGGAAATCTGATCGCAGCCAAGAACTCGTTAGCGCTTGCCAGACAGGGTTATGACCTGATGGACAAAAAGAGAAACATCCTGGTGCGAGAAATGATGGATCTTGTGGATCAGGCGTCCACCATTCAGACTGAAATTGATACGACTTTCCGTGCAGCATATGAAGCGCTGCAGCAGGCCAATATCGAGATGGGTATTCATATGGTGCAGGACATCGCGAAGACAGTTCCAGTGGAAAACACTGTAAAGATCAAGACGCGAAGCATCATGGGTACTGAAATTCCGCTTGTGGAGTATGATAAAGAGGCTAGCGAAGGAACGCCGAATTATGCGTTCTACAGCACCAGAGTCAGCCTGGATGAGGCGCAAATGGCATTCAATCGTGTTAAAGAGCTAACCATTAAGCTTTCCACGATAGAGACGTCAGCGATCCGTCTGGCAACAAACATTAAAAAGACGCAGAAACGTGCAAATGCGTTAAAGAATATCACGATTCCGACCTACGAAGCAATTGTAAAGAATATTACCAATGCGCTTGAAGAGAAGGAGCGTGAGGAGTTCACGAGACTAAAGGTAATTAAAGAGAGAATATCTTAAATTAAAACCCCGGCAGTGTTTGGCTGCCGGGGTTTTTTTGGACAGGCGGTGACTCTTTTACTGTCCCGGGTGGCTTTCAGGTGATTGACAAAACAAATTCTATATGCTACTATAACACAGTGCTAATACATTAGCATAGTAAAGTAGCTGCAGCGTTCTGCGGCCAAGAAAAGGAGATTATTATTATGAGAAAAATCGTGGCAGCAGCACTTGCTGTAGGAATGGCAGCAATGACAGTAACCGGATGTTCCAGTTCAAAGAGTGAGTCAAAGGAGACGACAAAGGCAACTGCTGAGGCATCAAAGGAAACTCAAAAAGAAACAGAAAAAGCAACAGAGAAAGAGACAGAGAAGGATACTGAGGTTGTATCTACAGAAGAAAAGACTAAGGAAGCATCTTCTAAGGCAGACGAAGCAGATACAGAAAAGGCAAAATCAGATGAGGCAGAGAGTGAATCAACGGATGATAAGAAGACCTTTACAGTAGGATTTGATGCAGAGTTTCCGCCGTATGGATATCGCGATGAGAGTGGAGAGTATGTTGGCTTTGATCTTGATTTAGCGGCAGAGGTTTGTGACAGACAGGGCTGGGAGTTAGTAAAGCAACCAATTGACTGGGATTCTAAGGATATGGAGCTGTCCACTGGTGCAATTGATTGTATCTGGAATGGATTCACAATGAATAGCCGTGAGGATGATTACACATGGTCTGATCCGTATATTGATAACAGTCAGGTATTTGTTGTTGCAGCAGATTCAGGAATTGAAAATAAATCAGATTTAGCAGGAAAGGTAGTGGCCGTTCAGAAGGATTCTTCCGCACTGGCAGCACTTAATGACGAAGAAAATAAGGACAATATTGCACTTAGAGATTCATTCTCACAGCTTATTGAGTATGCTGATTATAATACAGCATTTATGGATCTTGAGCAGGGAGCAGTGGAGGCTGTTGCTATTGATATCGGTGTTGCACAGTATCAGATTGATAAAAGAGAAGAGGGCGCTTATGTAATGCTTGCAGGTGATGACAACAAGTTAGCATCTGAACAGTATGCAGTTGGCTTCAAAAAAGGAAATGAAGAGCTTCGCGATACAGTTCAGGATACACTTGATGAGATGGTAAAGGATGGAACCTTTGCAGAGATTGCAGAAAAGTGGGGACTTACAGACAGTGTTTGCCTCGGAAAATAATACATAAGCTGGAAAGGCAACGACTATGGATATAATGGCAATGACAGCACAGCTTGCGGAAGGCTTTCTTGTGACTGTCCAAATATTTGTGCTTACGCTTTTGTTTTCTCTGCCGCTTGGCATGTTGGTGGCATTTGGGCGCATGTCCAGATGCAAAATAATAAAGCTGATTGCAAAGCTTTACATCTCTGTTATGAGAGGAACACCGTTGATGCTGCAGATTATCGTAGTATATTTTGCACCATATTATATGTTTCGTATGAAGATGGGACCTGGCTACCGTTTTCCGGCAGTTATAATCGCGTTTGTTATCAATTATGCAGCATATTTTGCAGAAATTTATCGTTCTGGTATAGAATCCATGCCAAATGGACAGTATGAGGCAGCACAGGTGCTTGGTTACAACAAAGCGCAGACTTTCATTCGCATTATTCTGCCGCAGGTAATTAAGCGAGTGCTTCCATCCATCACAAATGAGACTATTACACTTGTTAAAGATACATCGCTTGCATTTACGATTTCAATTGCAGAGATGTTCACTGTCGCCAAGCAAATTGGTGCAGCACAGACAAGCGTAATGCCGCTTTTGGCAGCAGGTATTTTCTATTATGTATTTAACCTGATTGTGGCAACAGTGATGGAGTATATCGAAAAACGGCTTTCGTATTATAGGTAGGTAAAAATATGGCAGTTCAAAATAATAAAGCGGAAGGCACAGTCCTTCTTGAGATGAAGCATGTAAAAAAGAGCTTTGACAAAAGTGGTGTTTTAAAAGATATTTCTCTGAAAGTGAGAGAAGGTCAGGTAGTTTCCATTATAGGACCGTCCGGTTCTGGAAAGTCTACATTGCTTCGCTGTGCAACGCTTCTTGAAAAGATGGATGCAGGAGAGCTGATTTATCTTGGCGAAAAGGCAGCGTGGGAGCAGGATGATAAAAAAGGGCAAAAGCGCTGTGTCTATGCGCCAAAGGATAAGCTTAAGCAGATTCGATCTTATTTCGGTCTTGTTTTCCAAAGCTTTAATCTTTTTCCGCATTATTCTGTTATGAAAAACATCATCGATGCGCCTGTATGCGTGAATCATGTGAGTAAAAATGAAGCAAAAGAGCGGGCCAAAAAGCTTCTTGCGCAGCTAGGGCTTTCTGATAAAGAAAATGCCTATCCATGCCAGCTTTCCGGCGGTCAGCAGCAGCGAGTTTCAATAGCACGAGCACTTGCATTGCAGCCAAAGATTCTTTTCTTTGATGAACCAACTTCTGCACTAGACCCAGAGCTGACAGCAGAGGTGTTAAAAGTCATCCGCCAGTTAGCTCAAAATCATATGACAATGATTATTGTCACACATGAGATGCAGTTTGCAAAAGAAGTTTCCGATCACATCGTCTTTATGGAACAGGGAGTGATCGTGGAAGAAGGAACGCCAGATGAACTGTTTTCATCTGAAAATGACCGCGTAAGAGAGTTTATCGGGAAGGTTAGTGCTTAATTTTACAGAAAAGCCCGAAGGCGAATGGATTTCGTAATCTTTTCATTGACAAGCTCACGTTTATGGAGTACAATAATTTATCGTATAAGATGGACTAATTTTGTGATCATGGCGTGGGGCTGCGGCTTGAAATGGCGGTGAAACGACTGTGAGAACGAGAAATATACAGGAAGAGATGAGGACGCCATGGAGCCAAAAGACAATATAATCTGGCCAAGTTTTAAAAGACAATTTAATACAGCAGTGTCCGGCGATAATACCGTGCGCAAGGCAGTTCCTTATCTGGATCGCTACCAGCAGGAACAGCTTGAGCGTCAGCAGGAGCGTCAGAAACGCTGGGAAAAACAGATTCACAAACGTGCAGTACAGAAGGAATTTGAAGAGCGCAGAAGAAGAGCAAATGCACTGACCTTTGCTGAGGCATCAGTAGTCGGTGTTTTGTGTGCTGTGCTTTTATTTGCATGTATTTTTTACGTAGGTCAGCAGGCAAAGTTAAACCAAAGCAATACAAAGCTTGCGTCATTGCAAAAAACATATGCTTCCCTTGTTGAGGACAATAACGCTAAAAGCAGTGAAATTGAAGGGTCAGTTGATTATGAGCGTATTTACGATTACGCAGTCAACGAGCTAGGCATGATGTATCCAGAAAAAGGACAGACTGTTACATATAAGAGAAATCCAGGCAGTTATGTAAAGCAGGGCGAAGAGATTCCGAGCAATTAAGAATGAATAATGCTTTGATTGGCATATTTAAGAAAAACCTCCATAAATATGAGATAGATATCATATTTATGGAGGCTTTTTATGTCTGCTGCTAATTTAAGAATGAACAACAAAAGAAATCAATATCGAAATCAGTATCGAAATATGTATCACTTGATTTGCCGAGTCATTAGTATCTGCCTGTGTGCTCTTTTTTGCCTGTCTTTTGGCTGTACATCAAAAAAGGAAGAACGTCTGCAGGAGATTGATTTTACAGTAGTGGATGATGATGAGATTCCAGAAGAATTAAAGACAATCATTGATCAGAAAAAAACAGGAGAGTTCAAACTGACCTATGCTGATCAGGATGAACTCTACATAGTGGTTGGTTATGGAAAACAGCTGACCGGCGGATACAGTATTCAGTTTCCAGACGTATATCTGACAAAAGAGAAT
>ERZ779843.3108-NODE-3108-length-14506-cov-13.285447_pt1 | contig 14506 bp, 17 predicted proteins | sample MGYA00511560_ERZ779843 | MGnify/ENA primary metagenome ERZ779843 (study PRJEB29588, sample SAMEA2158062) | human gut metagenome | biome: human gut; feature: human-associated habitat; material: faeces | place: Denmark | collected 2008/2010 ... | reverse complement strand
CTTCAGACAGCATTTCAAGAATCTCACATGCATCAAAATAAGTGACCATAAAATTTCGATTTATCGGTGCAAATATAACAAATCTACAGCAAATTCTAAATCTACTTCTTTTTTCATCGTTACTGTGTGTTACAAAAATAAAACTTTATTCTTGCTTGACACAGTTCATTTTACACTCTCCTTGCGATTAGTAAATTAAATAAGATTTATTTGTTAAGCAACCACTCTGTAGCAGGAACAACATTTATGGTGTAACCATCCTCCTCAATTGTTTCTTGTTCTTCAAATGTTACAAGCGTAAGATTATTGCACTTTAGTTTCTTGGCTGCATTCTTCAAACCTCTAATCTCTCTATTGCGTGTCTTTTCAGTAGAGATATCGTATGATACCTGTATCAAATCTTGTACATTGCCATCTTTTGCTATAACAAAATCAACTTGCGAAGATGTTTCCTTATAGTAGAAAACATCACAAAAGAGTGGCTTATAGCGACGCATCAGCTCAATGCATACTATATTCTCCAACTTCCAGCCGAGATTTTCCAATGAGAAATTATCCTCGCGTTCTGTGACAAATGCAGTATCCACTACATAAACCTTTTCGTTTCTTACACGATCTTTACTTTTATATGAGAAGCGATTTACTCCTACCAATAGAAATGCCTCTTTAAGGTAGGAATAATAGTTTTCAGCCGTATGATTTGATACTCCGAATAATTCACCTACCGTTTTTGCGACAAATTCCTGACAATAATTATCGGCAAGATAAGCTGCGATTCTTCGTAATGCTTCCACATTGCGAACTTTGAAACGTTTTGCTATATCATTCTTGATGATGGCATCCAATAATCCGTTAATATAACCTCTACGATTACTCTCATTGAACAATTCTGGGAATCCACCTTGTAGAAGATATTCATGTAGGGTACTTTTGCGAATACCCTTCGCTTTTGTTGATAGCGAAGTGGTATCTATATTTTTCATTGCACAATACTCGGAGTATGAGAAAGGATAGAGTTCTACCTTATTATTTCTTCCTGTCAGATGTGTACTTAATTCCTTACTGAGTAATTTAGAATTAGAACCCGTAATAAATAGATGCATTTTCTGGCGAAGCAATCGATTGACAAACAATGGCCAGCCTTCTATATTCTGTATCTCATCAAGGAACAGATATTTGAACTCTCCATAGGTCATATATAATGCTTCAAGCAAATGGTCTAAATCACTTGCCTTCATATCCTCCATTCGGTCATCATCAAAGTTTACATAGGCAAAGTCAATCCCCTTTTGCTTAAGGAACATTTCGCATAATGTTGATTTTCCACATCGTCTGACACCTATCACAACCTGAGCTCGATTGCTCTTTAAGTCAAGTTGTGATTCTTCAGGACGTGGGCACAACTCCGAGTAATCATTCGCTAGCAACTCCTCACGCTGGTCTGCTACTATTGATAGTAATGTCTGAGTATTCATAATTCATATTATTTTACTGCAAAAATAATTCTATTTCCATAAAATAGCAAATTTCCCGTAATCTATTTCCATAAATAATGCGATTTGTTTATTTCTATTTCCATAAATAGTGCAAATTATCATTTTCTATTTCCATAAATTCACTCTTCGGTACAAAATCTATTTCAAATTTGGCACATCATTTATAACTCCTCACGACCTCTTTTCACCCCAAAATCCACCCTTCAAAACGCCCCAACTATGACATCTGATGACACGTTATGACGTGTATAGACCGATTTGAAAATCAATGGATTAAGTGCTATATATTCGCAGTCGAAATCACTTTTTGTATAACTAAAAAACATTTCGACGTATGAAGAAAAAAGTATTATTCGCAGCAGCATTTATGCTTGCAACAGTAGGTGCTTACGCACAGGGTAACGGTATCGCAGGTATCACCGAGGCTACCAACATGGTAACATCGTATTTTGATCCGGGTACCAAGTTGATTTACGCAGTGGGAGCCGTAGTCGGTCTCATCGGTGGCGTGAAGGTCTATTCGAAGTTCTCTTCAGGCGACCCCGACACCTCGAAGACCGCCGCCTCTTGGTTCGGTGCCTGTATCTTCCTCATTGTAGCCGCCACTATTCTCCGTTCATTCTTCCTCTAATATGGCGGTCTATCAAATTAACAAAGGGATTGGTCGTAGCCCCGAGTTCAAGGGGCTACGCAGCCAATACCTCTTCATCTTCGCCGGCGGTCTGCTCGCCATACTCATAGCCTTTATGGTGCTGTATATGGCAGGCGTAAACCAATGGATATGTATCGCACTGGGAGTCATCTCCGCTTCGGTACTTGTCTGGGCGACCTTCCACCTGAATGCCAAGTATGGCGAGTGGGGCTTGATGAAGATACAGGCTGCAAAGAACCATCCACGCTACATCATCAACCGCAAACGATTCTTGCGATTGATTATTCCTAACCTCAAAAACAGAAAGTCATGAGAAATGTAATGAAAGCAGCTGCCCTCGAAAGCAAGTTCCCGATTCTGTCGGTTGAGCACGACTGCATTATTAGCAAGGATGCCGACATCACGGTCTGCTATCGCGTGGAGCTTCCCGAACTCTTCACCGTCACACAGGCGGAGTATGAGGCGATACACTCGGCATGGGCCAAGGCGGTCAAGGTCTTGCCGAACTACAGTATCGTGCATAAGCAGGACTTCTTCATTGAGGAGAGCTACACACCCGAGTTGCAGAAGGAAGATTTGAGTTTCCTCAGCCGCTCTTTCGAGCGACACTTCAACGAGCGTCCTTACCTGAAGCACACTTGTTATCTGTTCCTCACCAAGACCACCAAGGAGCATAGCCGCACAACCAGCAGCTTCAATGCCCTTACCCGTGGCTTCATTATCCCGAAGGAGATGCAGGACAAGGAGGCGGTAAGCCGATTCCTGGAGTGTTGCGAGCAGTTCGAGCGTATCATCAACGACAGCGGATTCATCACGCTCACCCGTCTTACGGGCGATGAGATTACAGGCACGGAGTCAACTGCGGGCATCATCGAGAAATACTTCTCGCTCTCGCAGGAGGATACCACCTGCTTGCAGGACATCACCCTCGGAGCGGGCGAGATGAAGATTGGCGACAACTACCTCTGCCTGCACACGCTCTCCGATCCCGAAGACCTGCCGACAAGCGTAGCCACCGACAGCCGTTACGAGCGTCTCTCGACAGACCGTAGCGATTGCCGCCTCTCGTTTGCCGCACCTATCGGAGTGTTGCTCACCTGCAACCACATCGTGAACCAGTACCTCTTCATCGATGACTCTGCGGAGATGCTGCGTAAGTTCGAGCAGACAGCACGCAATATGCACTCGCTATCGCGTTACAGTCGCTCCAATCAGATTAACCGCGAGTGGATTGAGGAGTACCTGAACGAGGCACACAGCCAAGGGCTGACAGCTATCCGTGCCCACTGCAATGTCTTCGCGTGGAGCGATGACCGAGAGAAACTCAAGCGTGTAAAGAACGATGTAGGCAGTCAGCTCGCCTTGATGGAGGCAAAGCCCCGACACAATACGGTGGATACACCGACACTGTTCTGGGCTGCTATCCCCGGCAATGCAGGCGACTTCCCTGCCGAGGAGTCCTTCTACACCTTTATCGAGCAGGCACTATGCCTCTTCATCGAGGAGACCACAGGACAGGATTCACTCTCTCCGTTCGGTATGCGTATGGTGGACCGCTTGACGGGCAAGCCTATCCATTTGGATATTTCGGATTTGCCTATGAAGCGTGGTATCATCACTAACCGCAACAAGTTCATCCTCGGTCCTTCGGGCAGTGGAAAGTCCTTCTTCACCAACCATATGGTCAGGCAGTACTACGAACAAGGTACGCATGTGTTGCTTGTCGATACGGGTAACTCTTATCAGGGGTTGTGTAACCTTATTAATGCACGCACGCATGGCGAGGACGGCATCTACTTCACCTATGAGGAGAGTGATCCGATAGCCTTCAATCCTTTCTATGTCGAGGACGGAGTGTTCGACATCGAGAAGAAGGAGTCCATCAAGACACTTATCCTCACGCTGTGGAAAAGGGACGATGAGCCACCGACGAGAGCCGAGGAGGTGGCACTCTCCAATGCTGTTAACCTCTTCTTGGAGCGTATCCGTACCGACAAGAGCATCAAGCCCTCGTTCAACACCTTCTATGAGTTTATCCGTGACGAGTATCAGGATATTCTCAAGGAGAAGCGTACACGCGAGAAGGACTTCGATGTGTGGGGATTCCTCAATGTCCTGGAACCGTACTACAAAGGTGGCGAGTATGATTTCCTCCTGAACTCCGACAAGCAGTTGGACCTCTTGAACAAGCGGTTTATCGTCTTCGAGTTGGATAACATCAAGGACAACAAGGTACTCTTCCCGATAGTGACCATCATCATTATGGAGACCTTCATCAACAAGATGCGTAGGCTGAAAGGTATCCGCAAGATGATACTCTTGGAGGAGGCTTGGAAAGCCATCAGCAAGGAGGGCATGGCCGAGTACCTGAAGTATCTCTTCAAGACCGTGCGTAAGTTCTTCGGTGAGGCAGTTGTGGTGACGCAGGAGGTCGAGGACATCATCTCTTCCTCTATCGTTAAGGGTACCATCATCAACAATAGCGACTGCAAGATTCTCCTCGACCAGCGCAAGTATGTGAACAAGTTCGATGAGATACAGACACTTCTCGGACTCACCGACAAGGAGCGTGCACAGATTCTCTCCATCAACCTCTCCAATGCTCCCGGCAGGAAGTACAAGGAGGTGTGGATAGGTCTTGGCGGAGCACAGTCGGCAGTCTATGCCACGGAGGTATCTCCTGAAGAGTACTACTGCTACACTACCGAGGAGACCGAGAAGCTGGAGTTGCAGCGGCTCACCGAGAAGTTGGACGGCAATATCGAACTCGCCATCAAGCAGCTTGCCGAGAGCAAGCGAAGCAAGTAACCCATTTTATTCACCATTAAACATTTGAAGTATGTATAGTAACTTAAAATCAGACGAAAAAAGACGCCAGGAGGTCATCTCGTGCCTCTATTGGTCACTGATGCAGAATTGGAATATTCCGCAGTCGATGCAGGATTACTTCGGACTTACGGAAGATTACCGCCTGTATTATCAGTTGGAAGATATGGATCCTGCAATCTATCGACAGAAAAGAGCTGCGGGAGAGATACCCGATGTGCTTGAGGTGGATGCAAAGCTGACACGAGCCGTGGAGAAGATCTTCGAGAGTATCTGTGAACGCCCTCCCGTGCCTTATCTCAACAAACTGAACGAGGAGCTGGAGAAGCTGGGGCAGATTGCACATTTCCCTGACAATGTTCACGACACTCTCCACATCCGTCCCGATTTCCTTGCCAAGTATGGTATTGACAGGAGGGCTTCTTCGGAGGAGTGTTCCGCCAAGGCTGAAAAGGCATATCGGGAACTCGATGCCCGATTTGTCAGGATGACTGGCAGAAGACCTTATGCTGATGAGCTTTTCAACGGAATGAAGAAGAGGCAGAGCGACTCTTCCGAGGAGAGACCGTCCCGAAAACAGCATATCCGGCATAAGCCCAAATCAAGAGGTCGCAAGATGGGACTATGATTTCAGTAAGACAATGATTAAGTATTCACCCTTTAATTCGTAACAGTATGAGATTGAAAATTTTTATGCTCTGTCTGGTGGCTCTCTTTGTCAGCCAGACATCGAGGGCGCAGTGGGTGGTGACAGACCCCGGCAACCTCGCACAAGGCATCATCAATGCCACGAAGAACATCGTGCATACATCCTCTACGGCAAGTACGATGATTCAGAACTTCCAGGAGACAGTAAAGATCTATAAGCAGGGCAAGGAGTACTACGATGCTCTGAAGAAGGTGAAGAACCTTGTACGCGATGCACGCAAGGTACAGCAGACCATCCTGCTTGTAGGCGACATCACCGACATCTATGTGAACAGCTTCGAGCGTATGCTCAACGACCCCTATTTCACGGTGGAGGAACTCAGTGCCATTGCTCTGGGCTATACGAAACTGCTCGAAGAGAGTGCTCACCTGTTGAATGATCTTAAATCGGTGGTCAACGAGAACGGGCTCTCGATGAGCGACAAGGACCGCATGGATATCATCGACAAGTGTTACAGCGAGATGCTCCAATACCGTGGGCTTGTGCAGTACTATACCAACAAGAATATCGGGGTATCCTATCTCAGAGCGAAAAAACAGAACGATGTTGACCGTGTGATGTCCCTCTACGGTTCGCCGAGTGAACGCTATTGGTAAATCTGAAACACTACGCTTATGGTACTATTAGCAGTAAACTTTGACAATCTGCATCAGATACTCCAGAGTCTGTATGTGGATATGATGCCCCTCTGTTCGCAGATGACGGGTGTCGCCAAAGGACTTGCCGGATTGGGTGCTCTCTTCTATGTCGCCTATCGTGTCTGGCAGTCATTGGCAAGAGCCGAGCCTATAGATGTCTTTCCGCTCCTGCGTCCCTTTGCTCTCGGACTGTGTATCATGTTCTTTCCGACATTAGTGTTGGGCACGCTCAACAGTGTGATGTCGCCCATAGTGACGGGAACGCACAGAATCCTTGAAACGCAGACCTTCGATATGAACGAGTATCGCAAGCAGAAGGACAAGCTGGAGTTTGAGGCAATGAAACGCAATCCCGAAACAGCCTACCTCGTGGATAAGGAGTCCTTTGACAACAAGCTCGATGAACTGGGAGCGTTGGATGCGATTGAGGCTTGCGGAATGTATGTGGACCGTGCTATGTACAATATGAAAAAGGCTGTTCAGAACTTCTTCCGCGAACTGTTGGAGCTGATGTTCAATGCCGCAGCACTTGTCATAGACACGCTGAGAACATTCTTCCTCATAGTCCTCTCGATACTCGGGCCCATATCCTTTGCGATAGCCTGTTGGGACGGCTTCCATGCCTCACTCACGCAGTGGTTTGTCCGATACATCAGCATCTATCTGTGGCTGCCCGTCAGCGACCTTTTCAGTAGCGTGCTTGCACGCATACAGGTACTGATGCTACAGAAGGACATCGAGCAGTTGTCCGATCCCAACTTCATCCCTGACGGGTCGAATGCGGTCTATATCACCTTCCTCATTATCGGCATCATCGGATATTTCACCATTCCGACAGTGGCCAACTGGATAATCCAAGCTGGCGGCGGTGCAGGTAACTACGGTAGGAACGTAGCACAGACAGCGAGCCGCACGGGATCGATAGCAGCAGGTGCGACAGGTGCCGCAATCGGCAACATCGCAGGAAGATTACTTAAACGATAACCTATTAAACAGTATTCAAATGGAATTCAAATCACTTAAAAACATCGAGACCGGCTTCAGGCAGATACGCTTCTTCGGCATTGCCTACCTCTTTGTCTGTGCTTCGCTTGTAGGTTTCTCGCTTTGGAAGGCATACAGCTTTGCCGAGGCACAACGACAGAAGATATATGTCCTTGACGAGGGCAAGTCGCTGATGCTGGCTCTATCTCAGGACTTGGAGCAGAACCGTCCTGTGGAGGCAAGGGAGCATGTGAAGCGTTTCCACGAACTCTTCTTCACGCTTGCCCCCGATAAGAGTGCCATCGAGGGTAATATCCAGAGGGCAATGTTCCTCAGCGACCGCTCGGCATACGAGCACTACAGCGACCTTGCGGAGCAGGGATATTACAATCGTATCATCTCGGGCAATGTATCGCAGCGTATCGAGGTGGATAGCATAAACTGCAACTTCAACCACTATCCCTACGAGGTGGTGACATACGCAAGGCTATCCATCATCCGCGAGAAGAGTATCACCGAGCGCAGCCTTGTGACCAAAGGGCGATTGCTCAACTCCACACGCAGCGACAACAATCCTCACGGATTCATCTTCGAGGCGTTCCGTGTGGTGGAGAACAAGGACCTGAGAGTCTATGACAGATAACCCAATTATTCACCATTAACATTTACAGCGATGAAAAAGTACATTCAGAGAATCAAGGATTCAATCAACAAGTCTTGGAACAACAAGACATCTAAGACCAAACGCCTTATCATCTACGGCCTCCTGCTGGCATATTCGGGATTTGCCCTCTATGTGATCTTTTCCCCAACTCCCGATTACGGGTATGAGGAGTATGTCAGAAGTGAGCCGCCTGCCACCAACCTGATTCTCGAGGAGGAGGCAGCTCCTGCCGACAGCCTCTCGGATGAGAAGATAAGGGAGATGGAAGAGTTCTTTAACCAATTTAATTCAGAGAGCTATGAGTAACGATGCAAACGCTCTGAAAAGAAAGGAGCAAATCAAGAAAATTCTTGTGTATGGCGGAATGGTTATGCTATGCCTTGTGTCATTCTACTTCATCTTCAAGCCATCGAAGGAGCAAGTACAGGCAGAGCAGCAGAAGGTGGGCTTCAACGCTGAACTTCCCGATCCGCGAGGTGCAGGCATCGAGGCGGATAAGATTGCAGCCTACGAACTGGAGGATATGCGTGTTAAGCAGGAGCAGAAGATGCGTACCCTTGAGGACTTCACGGCAATGACCACCGATGACGAGGAGGAAGAGGTGGTCGAGATACCCGAGGAACCGAGATACACAGGTGGCGGTGGCTCGTCCTATCGAAGTGGCAGTAGCAGTCGGAGCAACTCGTTCTCTACATCCACTTCTGCCTACAACGATATCAACGCCACGCTCGGCAGTTTCTACGAGCAGCCGCGTGAGGATCCCGAAAAGGAGGCTCTGAAAGCGGAGCTTGAAGAGTTGAAGCAGTCGATGGCACAACAACAGAACAGCCAACCGACATATGCCGACCAGGTAGCACTCTTGGAGAAGTCATACGAGCTTGCAGCGAAGTATATGCCCGGCAATACAGCCGCTACTTCCGAGGGCGCAGCCGAGGAGGTGGAGACTACCACACGAAGCGGCAAGGCGAAGGCACAGCCCGTAGGTCATGTAACGACTCCCGTAGTATCGGCATTGGCTCAGCCTGTGAGCGACTCGGTGATGATAGCACGCTTGTCGCAATCCGTAGGCGGTGGCTTTCACACTGCGGTAGGAGAAGCACCACAGCAGACAGCACGGAATACCATCAAGGCGTGTGTGCATGGCGACCAGACCATAACGAGCGGTCAGAGTGTGCGGCTCAGACTCTTGGAGGCGATGCGTGTCGGAAAGTATGTACTGCCACGAAACACCCTCATCACGGGTGAAGGCAGCATCAAAGGTGAAAGGCTCGACATCGAGATTCTTCAGGTGGAGCATAACGGAACGATCATTCCCGTAGAACTTACCGTCCACGACAATGACGGACAGGCGGGAATCTTCATACCCGGCTCCATGGAGGCAAGTGCGGCAAAGGAGATGGCGGCAAATCTGGGGCAGAACCTCGGAACGAGCATATCCATCACCAACCAGTCTGCCGGAGACCAACTGCTATCCGAAGTAGGTCGCGGTGCCATACAGGGCGTGTCGCAGTATATCTCCAAGAAGATGCGTGAAGAGAAGGTACACCTCAAATCAGGATATACCCTGATGCTTTATCAAAACAATCAATAACCTATTAAAACATTAAAGACATGAAAAAGATTTTTGTAATGCTTGCCCTCACGATGGGCGTTGTAAGTGCCAATGCACAGTCGGTTGATTCAACAGCAGTAACTAACACAGTAGCCGGTGATGTTATCCTCACTACAGACATCTATCCGCAGCAGGAGGATGGCGACATCTATCACGGTCTGACAAAGAAGCTGACCTTTGACCGTATGATACCTCCTTACGGCTTGGAGGTGACATATGACAAGACCACTCACATCATCTTCCCTGCGGCAGTACGCTATGTCGATCTCGGCTCGCCTAACCTTATTGCAGGTAAGGCCGATGGCTCGGAGAATGTGATTCGTGTGAAGGCTACGGTAAAGAACTTCCGCGATGAGACCAATATGTCGGTGATTACCGAGAGTGGCAGTTTCTACACCTTCAATGTGAAGTACTCGGATGAGCCTCTGCTCCTGAATATCGAGATGAAGGACTTTATTCACGATGGCAGTGAGGTAAACCGTCCTAATAATGCTCTCGACATCTATTTGCAGGAGCTTGGCAGTGAGTCGCCTAAGTTGGTACACCTTATCAGCAAGGCTATCCACAAGGACAACAAACGCCACATCAAGCACATCGGCAGCAAGGCGTTCGGCATCCAGTATCTGTTGCGTGGACTCTACACCCACAATGGCTTGCTCTACTTCCATACGCAGGTGAAGAACACATCGAATGTACCATACGAGGTGGACTTTGTGACTTTCAATATTGTGGATAAGCAGGTGATGAAGCGTACAGCCATTCAGGAACAGGTCATCTTCCCACTGCGTGCATACGATTATGCCACAACCGTTGCGGGCAACAAGGACGAGCGTACCGTATTTGTTTTCGATAAGTTCACCATCCCTGCCGACAAGGTGCTTGTGGTGGAGATGCATGAGAAGAGCGGTGGCAGACACCAGACCTTCACCGTGGAGAGTGAGGACATCGTGAGAGCAAAGGTAATCAACGAACTTAAAGTGAAGTAATCATGAAGAAGTATCTGTTTCTACTTGTTGCAGTCGTATCGCTTGCCCTTTCATCAGGGCAGGCATACGCCCAGCGTTATCTCCCGAAGATGAAGGGTGTGGAACTCAGAGGTGGCTTTGTCAACGGCTCGAAATCTCCGCTTAACTACTACACGGGAATAGCGATGTCGGGATATACCAAGAAGGCTAACCGCTGGGTGGTGGGTGCAGAATATCTGCTCAAGAACTACGACTATCGTGGTACATCCATTCCGCGAGCCCAGTTCACTGCCGAGGGCGGTTACTACCTGAAGTTCCTGTCCGATCCTACAAAGACCTTCTTCCTCTCCATCGGTGGCTCTGCATTGGCAGGCTACGAAACGGTGAATTGGGGTGATAGACTACTACACGACGGCTCTACGCTGCTTGCCAAGGATGCTTTCATCTATGGCGGTGCCATTACCCTTGAATTGGAGAGTTATATAACAGACCGTATAGTCCTACTTGCCAATGTGCGTGAGCGTGTTCTTTGGGGAGGCTCACTCGGTAAGTTCAGCACTCAGTTCGGTTTAGGTATCAAGTTTATTATCAATTAAAATTAAAAGCGTTATGAAAAAGTTATTTTCCTATATGATGGTTTGCGGTGCCATGATGACCGCAGTATTGGGCTTCACATCTTGCGAGGATGACCTCGATGTTCAGCAAGCCTATCCTTTTACAGTTGAGACAATGCCTGTACCCAAGCGATTGGTACAGGGCGAGACAGCGGAGATACGCTGCGAGATTGTGCGTGAGGGGTATTTCTCCGATACTCGCTACACGATTCGTTACTTCCAGCCCGATGGCGAGGGTACATTGAGAATGGATGACGGTATGGTGTTATTACCGAATGACCGCTATCCGCTTGACAGAGATGTGTTCCGTCTGTACTATACTTCGGAGTGTGAAGATCAGCAGACGATAGATGTATATTTCGAGGACAATCACGATCAGCTCCATCAGCTTACATTCACTTTCAATAACGAGGTAAAGGAGGAAGAGGATACCACAGAGGGTAACACGATTACTCCCATAGGAACTATCGTCTCTCCAATCAACATCAATCCTTAACCAACGGTGGCAGGCACTCGCTTGTCGGGTGTCTGCCGCCATAACCAATCACTAAAAGAGAATCTATGAGAATAAAGTTGATGATTATTTGTCTGACATTGCTTTGCGGATATGCCAAGGCACAGACACGAGGCGGCGACTCTTCGCCACCGCTGCCAAAGGAGATTTCAGCGGAACTGTTCGATAAGGCGGTAGCACTCATCAAGGAGTTTGAGGGGTGGCATTCGGCAAAACACTATCCATACATCGGTTATGGGCATAAACTGCTCCCACACGAAAACCTGACAGCCGATATTACCGAAGCACAGGCCGATTCGTTGCTCAGAGCCGACCTATTGGAGCGATACAAATATTTCCGACGATATGGGAAAGATGCTCTGCTACTAACAGTGTTGGCTTACAATGTCGGTCACAGCAGATTGCTTGGCTATGGCAAACGCCCGAAGAGTAACCTTATCAAGAAAATCGAGTCCGGCGACAGGGATATTTACGAAGAGTATATCTCGTACCGTTGCTACAAGGGCAAGCCTATCCCCAGCATCGAACGCCGCAGAAAAAGAGAGTTTCAATTGCTGTATATACCTTAAACGTAAATGGCGGCTGCTTGGTTGAGTAGTCGCCATTGGTATTATTATTTATTCAGTCTTGAGGCTTATTGTATTGAATATGGTTTATTCCATAAGTTCATTAATAATTTCTCTTATTTCTTGTGTCCCGGGTTTTGATGCATTGGTGTCTACTAGCTTACCGAATTTATCATATAGTAAATATTGTGGAATATGTCTATTATCAATCTCCTTGAGAAACACTGCTTCTTTCGGATTTAACACAATATAGTTTATATCATCGTATGTTGAAGTGTGATATTGCTCAACTGCACGTTTCCAAGCCTCTTCATTATCGTTTACGGCGAGATAAATGAATACAACATTTTTATTCTTATATGTTTTACGTAACTTTTCAGCATCTGGCATTGTTGCCCGACAAGGGGCACACCATGAAGCCCATAGATCTACATAAATTACCTTGCCAATATGCTCTTTTAGTAGTTTGTCAAATGTTGTAGTATTACCTTCTAAATCAGCAATAATCATACTTCCCGCTTGAGTATCTGCGACAATATGTTTCTTTTGGGGGGCAAATGTGTTGCCTGTTAGTTGTTCATAGGCCTCATTAAGAGCATCTACAATACTTGATGAAAAGGCTGACCCATTTTCTTTATTGATTCTTAGCATGTAGTCAACTACTGACAGCCGAGCCTTTGGTGTGATGGTAGAATCTTGGCTAAATACTAGAATTTCTGAAGGATTTTTTGATATCAAGAGTCCCTTGATTGCGCTATGTGATGATGGGTAAAACAAGAGTGAATCAGAGAGTAGAATTTGCTCAACACAATGCCTGTCTGCTCCTTTTCGATAGAAATCAGCATATAGACTAGAAATCTTACCACACGACTCCAATGAATCAATATATCTTGTTTGAGCTATTTGGTATTCAGATAAGATTACTTGTAAAGAATCTATATTGGGACAAATATTGCGGTATCTATTTAGCATTTGTTGCTTACTCTTGTCAGATCTATATTGGGGATTATTGAGAGCAAACCACATTGCGCCGTAAAGTCGTGATGTGCATAAAGTCTTAATACTATATCCCGTCTGCTTATGAATTAATCGCGAGTCATGTTCAGGTATGGTGTAAAGCCAAGTTCTTTCTTCAGATTGAAGACTCTGGAGCTGTGGTCTAAGATTATCAGTATAAGTGAACAAAATTGTATCACCCGCTTCTATTAGGTAGTAGTTATCCTCAATGGATTGGTTGCGATGCATTACTTCGGCATAACCATAGTGTGATGGGATGATGAGGGTGTCACATCCATGCATTTTAGGTAAATAGTATTGCAGTTCACCTTGCTCATTTACAAAATTAAATATCGTTGATGGTAGCGTCGTTGAATGTCCGATGCCTCTATTTGTTGTTTCGTGTTTGGGCGTATTTTGGAATATAACAACGATATTTGAATTCACCTCTTGGGGAGAACTTGGGTGATTACACGAACATAAAAATAATGTAATGATAATAAAGTGTATAAAAGAGATTATTTTCATATTAATTCATTGCCAAATAAATATTATATATTGATTCATATAACTTCGCTTTAATTTTTCTGCAAAGTTAATGGAATTCTCCCAAATACGCCTTTACACAGCCGTAAAAGTACGTTTTTGCGATATACAGTAATGGCGACCACTCGTAATAAGCGGTCGCCATTGTTAGATTCATATTAGTTTATTGTAGTTTTGACTTGCGAAGCATTAAATCCTATAGTTTTGAGTACAACCGTTCCACTTCTGTCTATAACAAAACATGTCGGAGTGGACTGTACACCATACTTTATCTTAAATGGGGAATAATCAGACATTAATTCAGATATAAATATATAGTCATCGGAATATTGATTGCGAAATTCTTTGAGTTCATCAAGTGTACTAACAGAATAATAGACAATTATTGCCAAGTTCTAATGCTTCTATCTCCTGCCATTCATAGAGGCTATTATATGCCATACATCCGATAAGAATGGAGATAAGTATATATCCCAACCGTATTGCCTTATAGAAATTTCCTGACCGCTCCATTATTTTGATGACATTGATTTTTGGAACATGAATAAAAGTTTATCTTTTTCGTTCATGCGGATATTATCAGAATAATCGCCTTTTGTTATTTGATACCCGCATGGCTTGACCATAAAAACGCCTAAGCCCTTAGTGTATGAACTTACTTCTGAGGCGTAGTCTTTACTTGTATTTAATGGAACTTTCCCTTTAATATGACACCACTCATTAT
>ERZ779843.3105-NODE-3105-length-14514-cov-11.286673_pt1 | contig 14514 bp, 18 predicted proteins | sample MGYA00511560_ERZ779843 | MGnify/ENA primary metagenome ERZ779843 (study PRJEB29588, sample SAMEA2158062) | human gut metagenome | biome: human gut; feature: human-associated habitat; material: faeces | place: Denmark | collected 2008/2010 ... | reverse complement strand
TATTTATTTTTATAACATATATTAATAATTTAAAAAATGTGCGATAATCGTTTTTACCTAAAAATACTTATTTTTCCGAGAAATGTAAGCGACTGCTCAACTACATCTTGTGTATTCGATTTATCTGTAAGATGCACTCCATTGTAAGTGCATCTTAATTTTTATATACCAACTTGTCTCAGGGTTGTTTTTGAGTGGCAGTCTCGTTTTTTCCTGCATTTTCCCGGAACTGTCCCGATTATTTCTTCCATACATCCGGCAGCAGCTCCTTCAGGTCTCTATCTGATTTGAGAGCCGGATAATAAGGAGGTTTACCTATCATTGACATCACGTTCCTTACATGAACTCAGTAAGGAGCAGGTTATAGCCGTTTTCTCAGCCGCTTTGCGGTTTCCACAGAGCGCGTGTTCTTTCTTGATATGACTAGTGATTATAGGGAACTACAGCGGTCAAAGACAAGCGCATCAAAGGGAAAGGGATACTTGGGAAAGCTGAAAGTTTAGGGTATCCTTGAAAAGCCATGTCTTCAATCCTCGTGATTCCCTGCGGTATGGTTACTTCCTCCGGTTCATTGTTGAATGACGCATCTGCATTTTCCGAGAAGTAGCATCCAAAGCCAGCCTTCCAAAGTGGTCATAGGATATAGGATAATGAACGGAGGCACATTTCCGGAGGATCATTCTTAAAAATATACTGTTTCACAACCAAAAAAAATAAGAGAAACCGGGCATTAAACCCAATTTCTCTTGTATTTATCGATTCTATGTCACTATCCTGATTTCATGGAAGGAATATGACATATCCTGATTACTCGGCAATCTCATATATCCCTTCAGGGCATTGTTTATAGCCTTCATCTTAGAGGGCACCCTTTTCCTCACTATCCCGGAGACATGTCGGGCGGCCTCTCCGATAGTCATGAAAAACTCCGGTTGGTTGTCAAAGGAGGCCAAGCAGTAAGGTTCCGGAAAATACATGCCGGTCGTATCATTGGTAGAACAGACACAATTTGCGGGCTCACAGTCACGGTAATACACCTTGACGGACGGAAATGCCCATTCAATGTTTTCTCTGAGTCCGGACTGCTCGCACCATGCCGTATAATGATTGATCGTGAGCATGTTGCCGTCCAGCCTATAACCGGTTATCTCCCCACGGCAGTTGAACGTCGTCCAGTCCCCGTCAAGCCTGTCAACCAGATTCCCCAGCCACCATTTTCCAAAATCGTTCTCTATGATTGAAGTCTTACGGTCGTCCATATACTTCAACACCTTATGCAGCGACCTTACTTCCTTCGGGTCACCGACACACTTGTATTCCACATCAGCCCAATTCGGCATGGCGTACCTCCTTTCTCTTTTGACCATATAGAACTCCGGTATCTTTGCTGACATCATTTGTCAGCTCTGTAAAATTTGGGTGCAGTGGAATAATCTTCCCGGCACCTCTCTGATTTTTAGTATTCTCTTTCATTTTCAAATTATTAATTAAGTTATTGTTCCCAAGAAAGCACACCTTCAGGAAGTGGTGAAATTCTTCATGTCCAGCACAGTATCCAGTAGGGTGTGTCTCTCCTATTATAAGAATATGAAGCTTTGCAACCTCCCTTTTTATTGTCCGGATTGTTATCTGTTTATATCCGATATGGTATTCAAGGTACAATTCTATTATTGCAGCAATACTATCTGAACATAGTATATTCTATTATGAAAAATGTTGCATGGCAGTGGTTGGACAGTTGACCGGAGGCAGATTGTATGATAGGATTCACTATTGTTTATATCTTAATAATACCCACTCAGGCGGCGTGAGCCTACAACTGACGAAAGAAGAAAATATATTATATTCCAAAATCAACTTTTTTTGCTAGAATTGAGATTTTTACTTAAAAGAAATAGATTGCATAAGGAAAAAAATTGATTGATGCGTTCCGTTAACTCCCAAAGCATGAAAAGGAGATATAAAAATATTGCAGGCTTGACTTGTTATATCCAATTAAACAGTAAACAGACAAAACGACCTCCTCATCTTCTCCACTGTAGAAAGGAACGAAGTACCCTGACACCTTTCTCTTTCCAATTGATATTTATTCTCTGTCCTCAAGTATTTCTGTCTAAAAGTAATGTCCCATGCCATCTTGTCTTCAGCCGATAAAATACAATGGTTTTCTGCTGTCCTATCCGATATTTGCAGCAGGTCAGGATTTATGGTATCTACGGCTGGTCATAAAAAAGGCTATGAAAATATGATACTGTATACTTCCGGATTATGGACTTTTAACCGGACTCTCTATTGTAAATGTTCATCATGGACCGGAACGGATACATAGCGGGTTATTGAATATTTTATCAGCCTTTCCATGCCGTATGTACCCAATGAATCATGAAGTAATCGGTTGTCTCTATGTCATATATGGTGTGTATGCGTTTTACACACTCTAAGGATAGATAGTTTTTTGTTACGTAAATTACTGATGTATAATATAATAACCATAGTATACTGAATTCTGCGACAACTGATACTTTGAACGTTTTACACCCCTGAAAGCTATATCTACCTCCTTGGAATTGGCATTTACACCCCTAATACAGAATATCCCTGGTCTTATCTGTAAACATTGGCAGCTTCTTCGTGTAAGAGTAAACTGAAAGCCAATTGTATAATAACTATACTATAAGATATCCATTATACTACTCACTCAGGCGGCGTGAGCCTACATCTGACGAAAGAGAAAAAAATTATTATATCCTAAAATCAACTTTTTTTGCTAAAATTAGGGAAATTACTTATAAATGATATGTTTTAAAGGAAAAAAAATTGATTGCGTTCCGTTTACTTTTCATTGGTCAAATTGAATACCCGAAAATGTTGCATGGAAAAAAACAATAATAGACTAATGAACCAGCATGACACAATTCATTTACTTCAGAACTTAATAAAATAATTCATATCCGATTATAACCAACATTGCCCAGCCAGAAATAGGTTCAATAGTTCACTTCCAATATACCTCATTTGCTTAAGGTGGCAATTACAAAACAACGAACTATAATCACGATCTCTATCCGACTTTCTGTTTATGATTCAGCAGTTGTTTGTTTCTTCCTACCCTCAAGAAGAAAGAAGCGGGGAAAGCAGGGCGGGAAACTATAAGACCTGTTTTTTGATAAGGTAAAATTGAAAAGGTTATACAAGCACCATTTCCGCCCACATTTTTCCGCTTCTCTATTTTCTTGAGGCAGGGAAAGGCAAGAAAGATATGAACCAACCCCTGACAACTATTACCAACCGACGACAACTATCAACCACCAACAAAAAACGATTGGATGATACCTTACCCTATACCATTCCACCAACAACATCATAGATATCAATCAATGACCGGAATGATAAAAGTTCTCCGGTCATTTTTGTCTTAATATTCCAAACCCAATGTATATCATGTTTTTCCGGTATAGAAAATGATATGATACGGCCGGGATGTTAATGTGGTGACTGATAAATGAACTGTACCGTAACTCTTTCACATTGTTTTACACTCCATTCTTTTTTGAACAGGGGTAAGTCAGAGACAGAGGTGATACGTAGTATTGAAACATAACCGTAGGATGGAATAATTTATCTGCATAAATGCTTACTCTTTAAGCTTTTGTACATCATTTGCACACTTATTTATTCCACCTTGTCTTCCAGTTATGTATAACATTCCACTACGTTCCATACTTCCGGCTCTGCCAACTCCTGATTATATCTTATACCTGTACCTGCCCCCCAAAGAACTGTTTTAAAGCAGGGTATCGAAAAATAGGAATCAAATGCTATTCAAAATCCGGATAATATCTCTATCTTTAAGGAAGTTTCATGAATCAATGGGAGCTACCATTAGTGCTATAGACATATGAAAACAGAGATGCTATATATTCTAGTATGTTGTCTTTTTCTGACCGGTTGTAATGGAAAAAGTAATAAAGAGAACCACGCTGATGTTACTGACACGGTTTTTGAGGAAATATCTCCTGTAGATAATGAAACGGACAGTCTGATAAAACTTGAGAGAGAGAATTTATGGAAAGAGGCGAACAGGTATAAGGCTTCTATAACCGATACCACTTTCCTTAGAGCAAGAGGGACAATGTCCTATGCTGCAATAGATATGTATACAGGAGAAGGTTTCAACAAGAACTACGCCTTTAACCAGATTGTTTACCTGAAAGCGTTGGATAGAGCCAGGAAGTTTCTTTCTGTGGAGAATGACAGATTGAAATTCAATATCAAATCCGGTAAAGAAATCCATATTTCAGAAGATTTGTACCTGTTCATATCCGATTTGTTCAATGAATGGAATAAATGGTTGGAATCGGGCAGTCATAAAATATTGAAAGATGAACAGGGACTCTATACTGTATTGCCTAAAGAATACAATCGGACTCAACCCATAATAGTTGAAGAGGGTCCCAAACAAGATCCGAAAGACACAGGAGCCATCGAAATTGAATATATTCCTCCTGTGGATGCCGCTCCTCCTGCAAAGAATACGAGGCTCGTAAAATGGGGACATTTGATAGATGATACAGAAGGAGTGGTCAAAGCTTCTTTCGATAGGCATAACAACCGGATAAACCGTGAAAAAAGTGAGGATATCATAGTAAATGGTACAAGCATTTCCGGAGGCAAGGTTTATATTTCCATTGTCAGTCCTAAATATAATCTGATATATAAAGGTGAAGCTGATTTCTATCTGGAGGACAAACAGAAGAATTTACATAAGATTCCCGATAAGGACATGGATAAGGAGTCTGTCGCCCTTTGTCTTGAAAAAGGGGAAACAGCCGAGATAGGTGTTGATTTCCCTGATAACTGTCAACCGGGTGATTATCTTTTGAAAATCAGGGCCTATAATGAGAACGAGGAATGTTATTATACAATCCATCAATGGTTTGAAGCCTATACCTCTCATCGGGTTTCATCCAGGGACAAACCTATTCCAGTAGGTCCCGCACGGTCTTCGGATTATAAGGCACTTTCAGGCGAGGATGATATATTTGATGTTGTTCAGAATATGCCTGAGTTTCCTGGTGGTATGCCTGGACTGATGGAGTTTATAAGACAGAATATCCGGTATCCACAAGCTGCAAGACAAAGCAGACTGGAAGGCAGGATTATTGTACTGGTTGTTATAGACAAGGATGGAAGTGTGATACAGCCCAGAATTCTCCGTAGCGTCAATCCTGTACTGAGTGCTGATGGCGCTTTATGTGAGGAAGCATTACGTATCGTTTCGATAATGCCAAAATGGAAACCCGGCAATCAGCATGGAGTAAATGTGAAAGTAAGGTTTGCGTTCCCTATAAGGTTTGAATATTCTGAAAATTAATTGAAGTATAAAGAGAACAAGCCATGAATATAACCGTAATTTCATATCTCTTCTTTTCTGTATTCTTATTAACAGGATGTACGGGTAAAGTGGCAAAGGAGAATGGGTGCATCGACATTTCTGACACTACCATAGTGAATGATGCAGAATCAAAGCTCATTGGCTTTTATGAATTGGGAGCCACAATCGCTATGAAAGTAGTACAAGGAGATTATACATCAGAAAGCAGGGAGATATTTGCAGTCATCTTGAATCCTGAAAATCTAAGGTTAAGTTACGGTAGGGACTGGAGTTTAGAAAAATGGGAAAATGGCCAATGGATTAGGCCCAGGAGAAAAGTTAATATATTGTTTTTTGATGATGAGATCATACTTCCCGAATCGGACTTTCTTTGTTTCAGTTTCCCTATTGAATATTATAAGATTACTCCCGGTAAATATCGTATATCCAAATCGTTATGGAATGACAGGGAAGAGATAAAATTAGCTGCTGAATTTGAAATACAATGAAAGTTATGAGAACAATATTTATAACCATACTCAGTGTCTTGATGGTCGGATGTACAAGCAAGCCTAAACATAATCCAATTGTAGACACTATAAACAATAGCATAGGAATAAATGATACCCTCGGATTGTCATTGCATCCCGAATACCCTGTATATTCCACCAGACAGAAACAAGTGACTTTTGTATTACATAACAATAGTGGTACTGACATTAGCTTTGGAGGATATTACAGCTACACTTATGAGGATGAAAAAGGTACATGGAGAGAAGTTCCTATGCAGCTTGTCGTATTTGCCGAAGAAATCATGCTTCAGCAAGGCAATACATATTATTATAATGCGGATTTGTTCAGGCATGCTCCCGGCCGTTATCGCTTCTTTCTTACAATAAGAAGATATAGCAGAAAATATACTTTAATGGCTGAATTCCAATTGCAAAATAATGCTGTTGGACTTTTAAAAAGGCATTCCGATAACCGGCAGAAAGATACTTTACCGCCGGAAGAGGAAATTGTTGGGCGACCAATCTATAATGTAGTCGACCAAATGCCTGAATTTCCCGGTGGTATGGATAAACTATTGCAATTCATCAACGATAATATGCAATATCCAGCAGAAGCACGGAAGAAAGGAATACAAGGAAGGGTTACTGTTCAATTTATTGTAGATGAAGACGGTCACATAACAGAACCTAACATAGTGAGAAGTGTTGATCCTTTTTTAGATAAAGAGGCATTACGTATCATAAAAACGCTTCCCCAATGGAAACCCGGAACATTGAAAGGGAAAGCTGTAAAGGTGAAATATACAGTTCCAGTAACTTTCAGGCTGGATAAGACAAAAGAGATCCCCCAAGTCCCACAATTAATGGCACAGACATTGCATCCGGTACCCCGTAATATTCCAATCGGGAAAAACATGAATCCCGATTCGCTTTCCATGAAAACTGAATATGCCTGCTATCCGCCGCCAACTACGGAAGTGAGAATATTTGTCACCAATCACTCCCGGCAAAAGTACACATGTGGAAATGACTACAGCCTTGCTTTTTATAATGGCAGCAAACGACAATGGGAAACAATATCTGCCAATCCAACTATTGAGGATATTGGTTGGGTATTGCTGCCCCAATATCCCCCTCATCGGCAGACAATCAAACTCCATGCTTCTGAAATATCCAATCGTCCGGGGAAATACCGAATTTATAAAACATTCTATAATAGAGATGCCAAAGAAGTAGCCTATGCGGAGTTTGAAATAACTTCATCCGAGTGACATCAGAAATAACTTGATAAGGCGATGTGATATTAACCCAATGGAAGATAACGATGAAATATTTACTCTTTATATCGTTGATACTATTTTGCTCTTGCCATTCCGATTCTTCCAGGAAAGGACAGGGGGATAAAACAGGCAGCATTCGTTTACAAAAGGAACTATACGCTTTACATCGGTATGTGGACAGCATTATTAAATCCGATGCCATCCTGCAACAACGCTTTCATTGTTCAGGGGCAGGTCTGACCAAAGACAAAGTGTCCATTGACTTTCTGGATATACCGGAAGATTCTTTTGAGGCCTTTAAATCGGCATTCAAGAAAGATGTTTTTGATTCTCCGTTGTTGGAATTCAATATAATGTCGGATATCACATTTGGTCCTGAGATCATTCCGATAAAAGAGGATTCTCTCGGACAGGCTGTAAATATAGTGCTGAGTCCTATACCACGGGATATTCCTCAAGGAGAAGCCATAAACCCTGATTCCCTTTCAATGCGTGCTGAATATGACTATTATCCGTTATCGACAACGGAAGTAAAAGTAATCATAACCAACCACTCCCGTTATGAATATGATTGTGGTGAAGGTTACAGTCTTACCTATTACAATGAAAGGCAAAAAAAATGGGAAGCGCTACCGACCAATCCGATCAGGAATGATGTTTTATGGATATTTCCACCGGACTGTCCCACCCATGAGCAGACAATCAGACTTTATACTTCTGAAGTGCCCAATCGTCCAGGGAAATATCGTGTTTACAAATCCTTCAATAGGAATACAAAAGTGGCTTATGCTGAATTTGAAATGGTGGATACGAAAGGAGTGGAACAAATCAGAAAACGGATTGATGATTATTGGATGGACAGAATGGATGATGAAAAAGATACTACAGCACAAAACATTCAAAGTACAGGTATTTATGACAATGATACTATTGGAGTATCATTAATGAACAATTCACTGTATTTTCAGGAAATGTTCAGGCGAAAAGTTGTTAGTTATTCGGCTATCAATCATGGAAGAATTCAATCGGCAACACCTTTTACAGCACCTGCATTCTTGGATACTCTGCAAATATCTATGAAAACAGATAGCGCTGTTTATCCGGTAGGCACGAAAAGTGTGTCGGTGGATCTGAATAATAATAATTCCGAAGTCCTGTTCTTTGGAGAGGATTATATGGTGGCACGTAAAGAAGGCAATCAATGGCTGTTACTGAATGGCGACAATGCTTGGACTGATATAGGCATTAGAGTTGGACAAGGGGAAAAATATCAATTTACAGCAAATCTTTATCCTCTTTTTAATGATAACAGACCTGGAAACTATAGGGTATATAAGGAAATAGGTTTTTATGATTCTAAAGAAAAATGGTTTATGGTGGCAGAATTCAGAATAGAGTAGGCAACCCCCTTATCATATCCGGATATTTTCTGGTATTGGATGAAATTCAGTATCTTTGCAGCCCTTTAATATAAAAACGGATAAGATTATGACTAAAGCGGAAATTGTGAATGAGATCTACCTGAAAACGGGAGTTGACAGAAAAAGAGCACTTCAGATAGTGGAAGGATTCATGGAGAGTGTGAAAGCGTCCTTGGAAAGCGGAGAAAATGTGTATCTGAGAGGATTTGGCAGCTTCATCTTGAAACACCGTGCTGAGAAAGTGGCCCGGAATATTGCTAAGAATACTACTATGATTGTTCCGGCCCATGATATTCCCCACTTCAAACCGTCCAAAGACTTTTCTTTAGATTAATTGATCTATGAAAATAGTTTCGGTGGATGACTCATTGCTTGTTTTGGGTCGTGGAATAGGGCAAGTGATGTTCCAGAATAATGCGTTTTCCGGTCTGTTGATGCTGATTGGAATATTCCTGAATTCATGGGAAATGGGAATATTGGCTTTGAGTGGTAATATAATAAGTACATTGACAGCTTATTTCTCCGGCTATGGACGTGATGATATAAAGAACGGACTGTATGGTTTTAACGGTACATTGGTGGGAATAGCAGTCGGAGTTTTCATGGAACTGTCGATAGGTTCCTTATTATTGATGGCTGTGGCTTCATGTATTTCAACCTGGATATCACGACTTTTCAACCTGCAACGCCCACTTCCCGGATTTACAGCACCTTTTATCCTTTCTATATGGGGATTATTGGGATTTTACGCCTGGATAATGCCTGATGTTCTGTTGGTTTCTGATGCGGTTAATGATACTACACAAAGGATTAATTACTTTCAGACCCTTAGTTTTAGTATCGGTCAGGTAATGTTTCAAGGGAATATCTGGACTGGCCTGTTCTTTCTTGTCGGTATTCTTGTAAATTCACGGACTGCTGCTTTCTATACTGTAATTGGAACACTTCTTCCTATCCCTTTGGCTATCTTGCTAGGAATAGACGCTGATACGTTGAATATGGGCTTGATGGGTTATAACGGTGTATTGTGTGCCATAGCTTTAGGAGATAAAAGCTGGGAAGGTCTTGTATGGGCTTCATGTTCCATCTTGCTGTCCGTTATCTTGCAGATTATAGGGATGAACTTGGGGATTGCCACTCTGACCGTACCTTTTGTCGTATCTGTATGGATGATAATGGGAATACAGAAATTGGTGAGTGTCAAAATAGAAAAGATTCACAAATAATATAAAGTATGGTTTTTTACCACGAAATTCCTTTATTTTACATTCGATATATTGTCCCTTTTCCAACTTTTCATTTGAATCTGAAAAAAGGTAGCTTGAGACGATACACCTCTTCACTAAATCTGAGATCTTCAAGTTCATAATATTTTAGATTATCCCGTTTTTGCTTAACCTTAAAAAGATATGTCTTATCCGAATCATTATAGAATGTGTCAGTTATGGTTTGTAAGTCCTGTGTTATCCGTCCATTTTCAATATTGCAGTGAATTTGTTGGACATCAGAATTCTCTTTTTGAAAATTAAACATTACAACTTTAGCCTCACGTCCTTCATAATCAATTATAAAAGCCGATCTCTGCTTGCCTAATCCCTTCTCTATTCGAATAACCGAAAATGTTTTCTTTATCATATTGGAATTATATATATAAATATGTGATAGTGAATAGTCTATTGTGATTCAAATATAAGATTTTTTTACAAATATTCTTTCATTCTCTCTATTTCAAGATAAAATAAATCAGTCAAAGATAATGGTCAGAGTAAATATAAAATCCAGCCTTATTGCAGTTGTTATTTTCTTATCTTCTTCCCGTCCTCAAGAGAGAGAAGGGGGGAAAGGGGAAAGCGGAACCTCTAAAACCTATTTTTTACTGATTTTGGAATGGATGAAATTGAAAAAGTTATAAAAAATAGTACTTCCACCCCCTTTTCCCCCATTTTCCCTTTGAGGCAGGGAAAGAAAAGAATAAAACATCTGAATAATCCATAAATTACAAACTAGAATCTATTATTCCCTCCAATAATACTAATAATTCAGCTTCCACTTTATATTATAAACAAATTAAACTCAGCCTCTTCTCCGGTCTTGATACCTTCTTACCGATTTCGATGAAAGGCAAACAGCTGAAGCATGTGGGGGAAGGAACGCAGACGAAAACTCACGATCAAAAAGGCAGAGGTTCAAGTGCTGAAAAGCCCCACGGACAGGATTTCGGTTTCTCGGTTGAGATGAAAGGCAATGACACCGATAGTTTATTACAGGAAATCGAAGAATATTACGAAGGCTTCGACCCTGACAATGAATCCTGCCTATGGATTGGCAAGAACGGCGCACCTTACCGAATCAAAGACATCGTGAACGATATGGAGCAGGCAGAAGCCATGATAGAAAAACTTTATGAAACATTAAAAATGACCATGCAATGAAAGCGAAAACCCTCTACACACGAGACACCGAAAAGGCAGGGATAAGCCGTTCCCCAAACTTTCACTGCACGGGGTTTACAACGTATCGAGCGAACCCGAAATTTACTACAACACGGCTCATTAAATTGATATTCATTATGAAAAGAACAAGTTACAGGAAAGATTTTCAGAGTTGGAAAGGTATGGTGGCTCTAAAATTACTCTGTTGCAATATAGTTGCAGGCCGTTTTGATTGGAAGAAGTACGCTGCTATGACAGAGGGTTGGCAATGAAATTATTCAAGGAATGGCGCATGCTGTGTTTAATATTCTTACTTTTGGCTATATGTCTTTTCCTGAATTTTTGCAAATTCTTTGGAAAAACCAACCGCCATACAATAAATCTTCGTAACTTTAACCTCTGAAAACATAATGATAATCGCTTAGAATGTCAGTTGAATACTACAAACATATTGCTTTTATTATTATATTGCTGATTTTCAAATGAATAAATTTAATATTTATTACCGACTCACATTATATTTACAGAATTAGAAGCAACGGAATATGGCACAGACTTTTTATACCAAATGGCAATCTTCTGTCCTTGCAGACGCAGGAGCTTATGTTTCAGAGGAATACAGCAATTTTCAAACGGCATTGTTGCGTGAAATATCCAAATATGCAGAAGCCGTGGGTGCGGCGGTCGTATCCGAGAATAAGGGGCATTACTATACAAGTTGCTTTATTGAACGTAACGGTAAGTTCGTATACCTGAATCATTCCGCAGATATGCGGATGGATGCTGGGATAAAGATAGAACTCGGTTCGTTCCTGATACGGACTGCCCGGCACGCAAAGGATTATGTCGGCGGAAGCAATCAATATTGCGATATGCCGCAGTTACAGTCAATGATTGACAAACTGTTGTCGTAATGATAACATATAGCCCGTAGCGGAATGAAAACCGGTAGGGACTATAAGAATGTGGAGCGATTTCACTTACTTTACTATGACACTTTTGTCTTCCAGTTATGTCATACATTCCACTTACGTTTCACACTCTTGTCTCCGACCAACCCGAAGAAAGAAAAAAAGAAACCAAGTATTACCTCAGTTTCTCTTTTTGGTTTGACTATAACAGATTGAGTTCTGTCTCTTCTCCGTTCTGATAGCAATGGATGTCCAGATTTTCAGTAGTCATCCATTGGCAACTATTAAGTCTGAATCCGTATTTCTCCTCGATGGTTAAGAGAAAATCTTCAAAATTCTCATAGTTCTCCGATTCTCTCAGTTCTTCGTCCGTCAGCTTTATGATATTCAGACAGCTGACAAAAAAGTCTAGAATCAATACATACTTGGGTTCCATAATTTCAATCCTCTTTTAAGTTATACCTTTTCAATAATATACTCACCTGCGAAGCTCTGAACTCCTTCCCCATAGCTGTAACAAAACCTTCACTGTTCAGGATTCTAGCCATTTCAGACAAACTCCTGTCTTCTTTTACCAGATTTTTCAACAATGCTATAGCCCTCTTGTTATTGGGATTGTCAAGAGCTTTCTGATGATTGGTCTTGTTGCTGTTCTCTACCGCCTGGACTAATCTTGTCAACAGGTTTTCAGATTTCCCCAGTTTATATCCCCTTGCTTTCTTGGCTTTCAGGGATTGTCTGGTCCTTTGGCTGATCAATCCGGCTTCATATTCTGCTATACTACTGATGATATGAAGTACAAGTTTGTTAGCCTCCGGAAAATCACAGAATACTATCTCCACATCACTCTCCAACAGTTTGCTGGTGAAGGCCACATTTCTGCTCAGCCTATCCAGTTTTGCAACAATCAGGACAGAATTTGTTTTTCTGCATAATTCCAATGCTTCAGTAAGTTTGGGTCTGTCAGATTTACGGCCGCTTTCCGTTTCAATATATTCAGCAATCGTTTTTTTATCCTTCAGGTAATTCTGTATTATTTCTCTCTGTGCCTCTACGCCTAATCCTGATACTTCCTGTTTCACTGTGGATTGTCGCAGGTAGGCAACATAATTTTTCTGTTTCATAATTAACACTTATTTAACGCTCTTTTCGGTTACTAAACGACCGTTCAATAACCTTTAAGCAGGTTCATAAAAAAGGCTTTCCATGAGATTTCGAGTTCCTATAAAATCTACTCCCTCACAGAAAGCCCGTTGTCACATTTCCCGATTTTTCAGAGAACCGCTAATACCTTATAATATTATATATTTCAGCAATCCTCTTTTCATAGTCATCGGTTTTCTCTACAAGTTCATCCACCTCAGAAACAAGCATGTCAAAGTAGATGTCTTCCCTCTTGTCCCTGATTTCTCCATCCTCACCAATCAGACAGACTTCAAACAGGTCCGCACCTTCATTCAAGACTATCTGAACTTTTCCGGTGTGCTTGAATCCGTTGACCTTGAATTCAATACCACACTTTATCACTTTCACTGTCTCAATCTCAACTCCCCAGGACATAAGGACGGGGAGATCGGATTTCAGGATTGACCAGATATACCTGGCCGGTTCCAAATCGTAATTCATGTCTCTTTCCATACTTCCAAAGTTTTTAGGTCCGTACTTTTTTCTTCATATATATCTTCTTCATCATCACACCAGAACATCCGGTAATCCTCACATATCTTTCTATAATCCTCCAATCCGAAATGAGGAAAATTGGTGGAATACATGTCATAAAGGTCTTCAGGGGTTAAAGTCGGGTCATGGTTCAGCATATCATAAACCTCATCCTCAAATTCATAGGGGCTGAAATATGAATCAGTCAGTACATGAGGATATACACCGGTACAATCCTCCATGATATGCTCTACAAACAGCAGGCATTTCAGCAGGTCTTTCTTTATTGTTATCTCCTCGTCAGAATGGGCATTGTAGTAACCGCATGAGACGTTGATACAAGACACTCCAAGTCCGTTTTCTTTCAAAGTCAGAACATCGGTCATCAAGCCGCTTTCTTCCTTATAGTTCCATTTCTCAGGTTCTATCGCTTCAATGAACTCGTCTGAACACAACCCGGAATATCCGATACTTGTAATCAGATCCGAATTACCTTTCCGGTCAGGCTGGATAACGAACCTTACGTCATCGAAGAAGGACATCACCACTTCAGAACTTCCCCTGCATCCGGTCTCCTCCTCTCTGAAAAACACTACTTTAATAGAATCATACTTCTTCAGGCATTCAAGGCAGATGAACACTCCGTTCTTGTCATCGGCTCCCAAGTTCTCAAACCTCCTGTTCTTTGGCGAATAACCGAATATGATGTCTCTGGTCTCTACCGCCTTGAAATCCTTTGAATGCTTGCAGTGTGATACCTGGTCGATATGGCTCACTAAGCAAGCGTAAGTTTCTGATTCTCCCTTTACCACATACAGGTTCCCGAATTTATCCTTTGATACGGATATGTTTCCGGGGAGTTGTTTTATATAGGAACAGAGGAACTTCACCATCTTCTGTTCCTTTCCGCTGGGGCTGTAGATAC
>ERZ779843.3094-NODE-3094-length-14571-cov-2.719689_pt1 | contig 14571 bp, 9 predicted proteins | sample MGYA00511560_ERZ779843 | MGnify/ENA primary metagenome ERZ779843 (study PRJEB29588, sample SAMEA2158062) | human gut metagenome | biome: human gut; feature: human-associated habitat; material: faeces | place: Denmark | collected 2008/2010 ... | reverse complement strand
CGAAGTCGAGCAGATCGCGCAAGCGAATCGCGCGCCCTTCCTGATGCAGATGATCGCTGTATTCCTTGAACATCTCATAATTGCCCTCACGGCAAGCATGTTGCAGCAGGTAGATGGTCTGCGGATCGATAAGATGTTCTTCACCGCCCTGCGGACGCCACTTGGTAAGGCCCAAGGAAGGCAGCTGCTCAGGCGCCGGCGTGTTGAGGATAGCCACGGCATCGTCGTAGCGCTGATCCTCTTCGCGCTGAACATCGGCAACGCCCAAGCCGCCCACACGGGAAACAGTGCCAGCAAAATACTGATCGACGAATTCCTGCTTGAAGCCAACAGCCTCAAAGATCTGAGCGGAATGGTAGCTCTGAACCGTGGAAATACCCATCTTCGACATGATGGAGGTGATTCCCGCGGTTACCGCCTTGTTGTAGTTCGCAACGCCCTCTTCGGCAGATACGGACAAAGCGCCCTTTGCCGCCAAATCAGCGATGCACTCATGGGCCATATAGGGGTAAATGCCCGAAGCGGAATAACCAACCAAAGCAGCGAAGTCGTGTGCGGAAATGGCATCGCCCGTCTCAACCACGAAATCGGCAAAGGTGCGAACGCCCACACGAATAAGGTGGTTGTGAACAGAAGAGACCGCCAGAAGCGAAGGGATAGGCACTTCGCCTTCTGCAGCACGGTCGGAAAGCACGATGATGCTTACCCCGTTGCGCACGGCCTTTTCAACACTGCAAGCCAAGTTTTCCAGTGCCTCTTCCAAGGCGTTCTCACCATCTTCGCGACGATACGTAGCGCTGAAGCGCTGGGCTTTGAAACCAACGCGATCAACCGCGCAGATGCGATCGAACTGATCCTTCGTCAGCATAGGGCCATCGAGGCGAATCAGCTGGCATGCCGTGCGGGAATCTTCCAGAAGATTGCCGTGGTTGCCAATATAGAGCACGCTCGAAGTAACCAGGCTCTCACGCAAAGCATCGATAGGTGGATTGGTTACCTGAGCAAACAGCTGGTAGAAGTAATCGAAGAAGGAACGGTTCTTTTTCGAAAGGCATGCGAGAGAAGCGTCGATTCCCATGGAAGCCAGGGGCACACCGCCCTTTTCAGCCATGGCGCGAACCACCTCATCCACGTCATCCCAGTGATAGCCCAGCTTTGCCATGCGTATGGTCATGGGAACCTCTGCATCGCGTGCAGCATCGTTTTGAACAGGTGCGTCAAGATCGGAAACTTCGATCTTTTCTTCCTTTACCCAATCGCTGTAGGGCTTTTCCTTTGCATAGCGGGCGCGCAGTTCATCATTCCAAATAACGCGATCGGCCGTAGTGTCGATCTCCACCATTTCGCCAGGACCAAGGCAACCTGCGGTAAGGATGTTGGAGGGCTCGATTTCGATGGTTCCAACCTCGGATGAAAGCAGGAAGCGATCGTCACGCGTGACGTAGTAACGAGCAGGACGCAGGCCGTTGCGGTCGAGCGCAGCACCGAACGTGGAGCCATCGGTGTAGGCGATAGCAGCGGGGCCGTCCCACGGCTCCATGAGCATGGACTGGTACTCGTCATAGGCACGGCGACGAGCGGGGAGCGTTTCGTTGTGGTCCCACGGCTCGGGCAGCAACATGGAAACGGCGCGGGTCATATCGCGACCATTCATCACCAAGAACTCGAGCACATTATCGAGGATGGCGGAGTCGGAACCTTCCTTGTTGATGATAGGCAGAACAGATTCCAGATCCTTGCCCAAAACCGGCGAGTACAGGTTTGGTTCGCGGGCGCGAATCCAGTTCACGTTGCCCTTCAACGTATTGATTTCGCCATTATGGATGATGTAACGATTCGGATGGGCACGTTCCCACGAAGGGGTGGTGTTCGTGGAGTAGCGCGAATGAACCAATGCGATTGCGGTCTTCACCGCTGCATCGGAAAGGTCCAGGTAGAAACGGCGCATCTGGGTAGCAACAAGCATGCCCTTGTACACGATGGTACGTGCGCTGAAAGAGCACACATAGAAGATATGACCCTTCAGCGCATGCTCGGCATCGGCGGCCTTTTCCACCATACGGCGACATACGTACAGGCGGCGCTCGAACGCTTCGCCGCGCTCAACGTCTTCGGGGCGACCTACGAATGCCTGCAGGATAGTAGGCATGCAGGCGCGTGCGGTGGAGCCCAAATCGTGGGGATCGATGGGAACCTCGCGCCAAAACAGCAGGGGCAAACCAGCCTTCGCACAACCTTCTTCGAAAATGCGCTTGGAAACCTCTACGCCACGCTCGTCTTGGGGAAAAAAGAGCATAGCCACGCCATAGTCGCCTTCATCGGGAAGGAGGTGACCGTACTTCTGCGCTTCCTTACGGAAGAAGTGGTGCGGAACCTGGAACAAGATACCGGCGCCATCACCCGTATTATGCTCCAAACCCTTACCACCGCGATGCTCCAGATTGACAAGGACCGAAAGGGCATCGTCGATCATCTGATGCGAGCGCACACCCTTCAGGTGTGCCAGCGCGCCAATACCGCACGCATCATGCTCGAACTCAGGACGATACAGCCCGCTTTGCGCAGGCACGTTCCGTGTTTGCATTCTGAACCTCTCACTCTCACAATCGAAAAGCCGCTGAGTGCTTGTCCTCTCCGCTCAACGACTTACGCGAACCGTTTGCCTTTCCCGTTTTAAGAAAGGTGGGGATAATTCGCTAGCAAACAAGGTACCGCCTTCGGCAGGCAGCTTTTGGCTTCGTTTCGATACGTAACAAAGCAGATTTCAAGAGTTAACACGCATGAAATAAGTGGTTCAAAGCATCATGCAAAGCTCGCAGGCACATAGGCACGACGGTAAAAACCGCGGGCGCCATCAGATACCACCTGGCATATGGCGCCAATGGCAACCATTGAAATAACCGTACCAACGCCCACGCCGAACAGGTGGCCCATCATCGCAAGCGCCATTACGCATGCAATAGAGAAACGCAACACGTCGTTGATGATCTTCGCCTTACCGAAGGGAAGATGGGTGATTTTCATAAAGGCCTGCGTGCAGCCATCGGCGGGGTTCAAAACGAAATTCATAGCCACCATGGCGCTTACCCCTATGCCAATAAGTGTGATGCCGATCGTGAACATAATGCAGCTGGTTAGCAGGCTTGGGTCATGGCAAAACCAGAAGAAATCAAGCCCCAATACGAAGTCAAATAGGTCGATCAGGCAACCGAACGCAAAGGCAAAAGGAATCTGAAGAGCGATTTTGACATTGAGCATTCGAAACACCAGAACCTGAATAAGGATATCGATGCAGTATAGGCATATGCACGATTGCCCCAAGGTAAGCAGATGGGTGCCTTCGCTGAACACCAACGGTATCGACTGGAATGCTGGCGCGCCGAAATCACTTCGCGCACTCAAGACAACACCAACGCCCAAAATCAAAATGCCACCAAGATATATGGCTACGCGCAAAGGCATGGAGCGGGTTATGGCAGCCTTGCCTCCCCCAGCTGCGGTACTTCCCATGGTAATCTTCCCCCTCAATCCGCCGCTCCAAACCTTCCCTCCGATGGAACGACGATTTTCATGCCAGTGTAGCACCATGGTGCCGTTCGGTACATTTGAAGCATTTCATCGGGTATGCTGAAGGAGCGCATCGGCGCGAGGGGAAGGAACCGAAATGGCAAAGAAAATCACGAAGAAGCAGGCAAGGAAAGAGACCGCGGCAGCGGTTGAAAACGCCTTGGAAAAATATCTTTCAACAACGCTTAGCGCCGATGAAGGAAAACAGACCGGCGACGCTTCGCCCCTCGGAACGCCCTACCGCCGTGGCTCGGTAACCCTGCGCGGACCACAGGAAAGCTGATCAGCGAAGAGCCGGGCACTGATTGGCGCGATGCCGACCCTTGGCGCACACTACGCATCCAGTCTGAGTTCGTAGACGGCTTTGACGCTCTTGCCAAATTAGGGCCGGCGGTATCCATATTCGGATCGGCTCGAACCGAACCAACCGACCCTTACTATGAACACGCCATGCAAATTGCAGGCAAGCTCGCCAATAAGGACATCGCCGTCATTACCGGCGGCGGCCCCGGCATCATGGAGGCGGCCAACCGCGGAGCAGCGCTTGCGGGAGGCACTTCGGTGGGTCTTTCCATTGAGCTCCCCTTCGAAGAAACCACCAACGATTGGGTAAATCTCGGAATCGAATTCCGCTATTTCTTCGTCCGCAAGACCATGTTCGTGAAGTACTCTTCAGGCGCAATCTTCTTCCCTGGAGGCTACGGCACGCTTGACGAGATGTTCGAAGTGCTGGTGCTGGCGCAAACACATAAGATCGGGAACATGCCTATCGTGCTATTCGGTACCGAATATTGGCAAGACCTGGTCAAGTGGATCAAAGGGCCCTTGCTTGATCAGAACATGATCAGCGAATCCGACATCGACTTGTTCACCGTTACCGACAGCCATGAAGAAGCCATCCGCATAGCAACAAGCGGCATTACATCGAAATAACCTGTCCCGAAAGGAACGTTATGCCCATCGAACTGGTTGATTGCCATACCCACACCGTGTTTTCCGACGGGAAAAGCACTTTCCGGGAAAACATGCAGGAAGCCCTAGCGAAGGGAATAACAACCATAGCCTGCACCGACCATTGGGGCAGGCCAAGCTTCATCGATTGCTCCATCGAAGAAGACAAGCTCAAGCAGTACGCTTTCGCAATCGAGCGCGTGCGGGGCGAATTTCCCGAACTCGAAATTGTGCATGGCTTGGAAGCAGACTGGTACCCGGGCTGCAGCACCGATTTGACGGAAACACGCGGCAACGCAACGTTCCTTCTCGGATCCATCCACTACCTTCAAGAAAAGGCGCTCGACTGGGATGAAGACATGCGCATCTGGGAAGAGCTGGGGGCAAACGAGCTTTGGCGGCTCTACGCTGAAGAATGGTGTAAGGCGGCAACAAGCGGCCTGTTCGATTCCATGGCGCATCCCGACTTGCCGCGCCTGTTTAGCCTTTCCGGCTATGCGCCTTCGCTCGACCTTGCTCCGCTATTCGATTCCATGGCGCAGGCAGCCCGCGAGGGCAAAGTCCACGTTGAGATCAACACGACAGGCTTGACCAAGGACTTTGCCGATTTTTATCCGCAGGAGCCCTTGCTGAATCGCTTTTTCCAGGCTGGCGTGCCACTGACCGTGGGCTCTGATGCCCACCACGCAAACCGCATTGGCGATAACGTCCATGAGGCCTATCGCTATGCTCGCCGCATAGGGTATACCTCTATTGACGCGCCAACCGCCCAAGGGGATTGGCGCAGCATAAGCATCGAAAGCGTTTAGCCCACTATCAGCATGCAAAGAAGTGGCATCCATCAAGACCAGATGCTACTTCTTCTCTGATATTCTGCAATTTCAACAGTGCTGCGAATTGTCCGGCGGTAACGCTTTGAGCAACCACCCATTCCTGCAACTAGGCGTTTCCGTCATAAGCAAAAAGCTTATTTGTGCAGGTCTTCCACTTCCGCAAGGTTACCAAACGCCCTGATATAGATGCGCAAAGCGCGCTTCAGCTCTTCTTCGGCAATGCCCTCGTTGGCAGCATGCATGCCCCCTACCCAACTCGGTACGGGATACGCCCCCTCTTCTGCAGGGCCAAAGCTTACGGCATTGGAGAACTCGCGAGCATAGGTGCCGCCTCCCATGGTGAAAGGACGCACCTTTTTGCCTGTGGTGGAGCAATACGCATCCATGAGCGCACGAACGGGGGCCGTATCGGGGTCCACCACAAAAGGATCCTTGCATGCGGTAACGGCAATCGAAGCGCCTTGGACATGTGACAATGCCTCAAATGCAGTGCTGAGCTCGCTGCCGGTAATTGCCGCGGGGAAGCGAATGTCCTCGGTCATGACAAAAACGCCGTTGACCTTGTTCATCATGCCAACAACGCTGGTCAAATTGCCAAAATCAGCATCTGAACAGGCAACATCGGCAATTGCCCCATCGGTGCATTCAGCCATGCCGGCAGCAAATTGCAACCATGCATTTTCTTCACCAGAACACACACCAGCAGAAACAAGATAGCGGCACAGAATACCGATGGCATTCAACGTGCCTTCAGGGAGCGAGGCATGCCCCGCAATACCCGCTGCAGTAACAAGGGCCCCTTCTTCGCAAGAGGAAACTTCTATGCGGTCGGCCTTTGGCAGATTTTCCGCATCAACGCAAACCACAGCACGCGCTATGCCGGGCACCGCATTGGGGGCTGTTCCTGCTGTAAAAGAGGTAATGGCTCCCTCAATGATTCCGGAGGTTATCGTTGCACCAAATTGCCCCTTCTCGCCATAGCACAAGGGGAATTCGGCATCGGGAGTAAACAGGAAGTCGGGGGCATCGTTGTACTCCAAGTAGTAGGGGACATCGCCCATCCCCGACTCCTCATTGCAGCCAAAAATGAAACGCACCGCATGGCGCAGGTTCGCACCGCGATCAAGCCAGAATTTCAAGCCATACAACGCCGTGAGCAGCGGAGCCTTATCGTCGGAGGTGCCGCGTCCAACAAGCACGCCATCCTTGCAAGTAAGGCTGAACGGATCGAAATCCCAACCCTCCCCAGCGGGAACCACATCAACATGGCCGATAACGCCAATCTGTTGCCCGCTTTCGCCTGGCAAATCGGCAAAACCGGCGTACCCATCTCCATCATGAGGCTCCAACCCCATCCGCTGGGCAATGGCAAGCGCTTCGTCAAGCGCCGCACGAGGCCCCGGGCCGAAAGGCGCACCGAGTGCCGCGTGCTCGGCATCAAGCGAGCTATCAATGGAAATCAAGCGTTGGGCGTCGGTCAAAAATGCCGGCCACTGCTCTGCAACAAATGCCTCGATGTCTTCCTCGGTTGCCCGCATAGTGCACCTCTTTCGCCATGAAATAAAAATGCGGGCTGGCAAGTGCCGGCCCGCACATAATCTTATCGCTCTTTAGAACCTGAAATCGTTTCCCGTTCCTGCAAGAATTTCGCCAACATGCCGCTCGGCAATACGTCGTGTCTTTTCGTTGGGGATGTTCAACAGTTCACGCTTCACCATGGCAAGGCCCTTTTCCTTGGTTTCGGGAGTGGCGTAATCGGCCAAGTACTCCGTGAGCGTCATCAGGGCATTCGGATGGCAGTAGTTAAGGATCTCACCGTTCTTGCAGAAGCTCATAAACCTATCGCCCGTGCGCCCTGCACGATAGCAAGCCGTGCAGAAGCTAGGTATGTGGTTGTTGTCCATCAACCAGCTGATAACCTCATCGAGCGTGCGCTGATCCGATACGTCAAACTGCTCGGTATCATGCGGGCGCTCCGGCTCGTTGTAGCCGCCAACACTGGTGCGGGACCCACCGGAAATCTGGCTTACGCCATACTGCAAAGCGTGCTCACGCACCTGCTGACCTTCGCGAGTAGAGATAATCATGCCGGTATAGGGCACGGTAATGCGAATGAGGGCAATGATCTTCTCGAACATTTCGTCAGGAATACCGTTATCGAACACCTCAGGGTCGATATCCATCGCAGGCTTAACGCGCGGGACGCTGATGGTGTGAGGGCCCACACCGTGCACTGCTTCCAAGTGCTCAGCATGCATGATCAGGCCGGCAAACTCGTAGCGATATCCCTGCAATCCAAACAAAACGCCCAGGCCCACATCGTCGATGCCGCCTTCCATGGCGCGATCCATCGCTTCGGTATGCCAATCGTAATCACGCTTCGGCCCTGTGGGGTGCAGTTCCTGGTAACCCTTTTTGTTGTACGTTTCCTGGAACAGAATGTATGTGCCAATCTCTGCTTCTTTAAGCATGCGGTACTCTTCGACCGTGGTCGCGGCAATGTTCACGTTAACGCGTCTGATTGCGCCATTGCGGTGTTTGATGGAATAGATGGTTTCCATGCTCTCCAGGATGTATTCGATGGGGTTGTGCTTCGGATCTTCGCCTGCTTCGATGGCCAGGCGCTTATGACCCATATCTTGCAAGGCAATAACCTCAGCGCGAATCTCTTCCTGAGTGAGCTTCCTGCGGGGGATGGTGCGATTCTTTGCGTGATATGGGCAATACAAGCAGCCGTTCACGCAGTAGTTAGAAAGATACAGCGGCGCAAAAAGAACAATACGATTACCGTAGTAGGCCAGCTTAATCTGGTGCGCCAGTTCTTTGATTTCCCTATTGATCTGCGGATCTTCGCAGGCCAGAAGAACGCTTGCCTCACGATGGGTTATAACCGCACCATGATCGGCAGAAGGATGCAGATTGGCACGTGCCTTGTCCAAAATGCGGCGGCACAACTCGATATCGTCTTTATGCGCATCAGCGTAGGCGATGGAATCGAGGATCTCCGCGTCGTTGATGAACTCGTCGGCGCGAAGCGATTTCGGATCGTAGCGGAATTCCGTCATTAGTTCTTCTTTCGCTTTGCCTTTATAGAAACAAACGGCAAAAGCAAACGGGCATCACCTTTGCCGGAGATATGGTTATCGCACGTATGCGCAACTGTGTCTAATCTACTGCTAATTGAGACAGCCCGCTCACCAGAAACCACGCTCATCTACAAACGGCACCATAATCTGTTAAAGAAACGAAACAATACAATGGGAACATTCCTAGAAAGACGCACGGGAAAGGGTTCATATGGGCATCGCGCAAAAAAGACACCCACAGGGGCAAACGTCACAATCATCTTCCACAGGCACGCCTCCTCTTGCCGAAAGCGGCCCTGCACTCATGCGTACCCCAAAGGGCATGCGTATGGCGATCGGCCTGTTCGGGCGACGCAATGTAGGCAAATCGAGCGTGCTGAACGCCATTACCAACCAGCAAACCAGCATCGTTTCCGCCGTAGCAGGCACCACCACCGACCCGGTAGACAAACCTATGGAGCTCCTGCCTTTGGGCCCCGTGCTGTTCATCGACACTGCAGGCATCGACGATGACCAGGAAACCGTTGGCGAGCTACGCACTCAACGCACCAAAAAGGTATTTGACCGTTGCGATATGGGCGTCATCGTAACCGAGGCTGGCACCTGGGGTCCCTATGAAGAGGAAATTGCCTCCCAGCTTTCCAAGCGAAGCATCCCCTTCATCATTGTGTGCAACAAAACAGATCTGCTTCCCGTTGGCGCCCAAGGGTCTAATTCCGACTCCCCCAGCTCGGCCGAAAGTCGCACACCGCGAGGAACCGTCGTCGACCCCCAGCAAGAAGCGCTTATCGCAACATGCCGCAGCACCCTTCCCCGTGACCTCCAGCAAAAACCTCTGGTTTGCATGTGCGCGGCAAAGCGAGAGGGCGTGCTTGAGCTGCGCCAAGCCCTGCTCGACAACGCGCCCGAAGAGTTCGTGAACGACCCGAAAATCATCGGAGACATCGTTGATCCAGGCTCGGTGGTTATCTTGGTTATCCCCATCGACAAAGAAGCGCCAAAAGGGCGCCTTATCCTCCCTCAGGTTCAAGCCATCCGAGATTTGCTCGACTCCAGCTGCCTTTCACTTTGCGTTACCGACAAGGAACTGCCGCACGCATTGGCGGCGCTGAAAGAACCGCCCGCCTTGGTGGTTACCGATTCCCAGGCGTTCGACAAGGTGGCGGCAATCGTGCCGGAAAACGTTCCCCTTACTGGCTTTTCGGTTGCGTTTGCCCGCTTCAAAGGAGACTTGCCCACCCAAGCCCTAGGAACGCTTGCCATCGACAAGCTCACAGAAAAATCCCGCGTGCTCATAGCGGAAGCCTGCACCCATCACCCCATTGAAGAAGATATCGGCACGGTGAAGATCCCCCGTCTGCTTCGCGCTCGTATCGGGCAAGGGCTTACCGTCGAAAACGTGCGGGGCGTAGACTTCCCAGAAGATCTTTCCAGCTACGACCTGGTAATCCACTGTGGGGGCTGCACATTCAACCGCCGCGCCGTGCTCTCTCGCATCCAAGCATGCGTGCACGCGGGCGTGCCAGTATCCAACTACGGTTTAACCCTTGCCTATTTAATGGGCGTATTCGATCGATCCATCAAGGCATTTCCTGGCATGGAACAATTCCTGAAAGAGAACCAGCGCTAAAACCACAACCTTGCAGTGGACAATTGCACCCATGGACACCAGATTTCCATGGGTGCAATTTCGTTTTATTGCCGTTCATCGGTTAACCAACCCCGCTCACCCTTGCCCGTTGCTATACTTTGTATAAGCATGCGCGCTCATAGGACAAAGCGCCGATTCTTTTCGGCGGAGCCGTATGCGCAAGGCTGGAAAATACCAGCTCAACCATACAGACCGAGGAGAATTCCATGAGCCCATTGGAAATCCGCACCTCGAGCGAAGCGGAGAAGACCGTGCGCGGCGTATGTCAAGATATGGCCCGTCGTCTTGTTTCGCATCCTCAAGGTACCTGTCCCGTTGATGTGACACGCGGCCTTATCGCCTTGTGCCGCACGCAAACATGCGGCAAGTGCGTTCCCTGCCGCATTGGCTTGGCACAGATCGAATCGCTGCTCGACAGCGTGTTGGAAGGAACGGCAACCGAAGCCGACCTTGCGCGAATCGAGGCACTCGCTGAAAACGTACGCGTTTCGGCAGATTGCGCAATCGGTACCCAGGCTGCCGAAATGGCCCTTACCGGAGTACGCGCTTTCCGCGAAGACTACGAGCTCCATGCAGAAGGCCGCTGCCTGTGCACGTCCGACCACCCTGTTCCCTGCGTTCAGGGCTGCCCCGCAAATGTCGATATCCCTGGCTACATCGCACTGGTAAAAGCTGGCCGCTTCGACGACGCCATTGAGCTCATCTGTAAAGACAACCCCTTCCCAAGCGCTTGCGCCTATGTTTGCGAGCATCCCTGCGAAAACACCTGCCGTCGCAGCTTCGTTGATTCCGCCGTCAACATCCGCGGCCTGAAGCGTTACGCCTGCGATCACGAAACGCCCAACCGCCCCACTACGGTGGCAGAACCCACCGGTAAGAAGGTTGCCGTTATCGGTGGTGGTCCTGGTGGTCTTACCGCAGCGTATTACCTCACCCGCATGGGCCATTCCGTAACGGTATACGAGCAGCGCGCCAAGCTCGGCGGCATGCTCCGCTACGGCATCCCCAACTATCGCCTGCCCAAAACCCTGCTCGACACCGAAATCGAGCACATCACCTCTTTGGGCGTAGAGGTTAAGCTGGGCGTTTCCGTTGGCAAGGACGTTGTAATCGCCGATCTCGAACGCGACTTCGATGCCGTTTACGTATGCATCGGCGCTCACTCAGACAAGAAACTCCGCATCGAAGGCGAAGACGCACCGGGCGTAGTTCCCGCCGTTGCCATGCTGCGCGAAATCGGCGACGGCAACATCGCCGACCTCTCCGGTCAAGATGTTGTTGTCGTTGGCGGCGGCAACGTTGCCATGGACGCCGCTCGAAGCGCACGCCGCATGGGCGCCAAGTCGGTAAAGATTGTATATCGTCGTCGCCGCGCCGACATGACAGCGCTCGCTGAAGAAATCGACGGAGCCATCGAGGATGGCTGCGAGCTTATGGAGCTTGTTGCCCCTGCACATGTTGAAGTCAACGATGAAGGCCATGCTGTGGCACTCTGGGGCCAGCCCCAGATGATCTCCACGGTACGCGGCGGCCGCCCCTCTCCCAAAGCAGCAAACAAGCCCGAGGTTCGCATTCCCGCAACCACCATCATTGTTGCCATCGGTCAGAACATCGACTCTGGCGCATTCGAGGAATTTGGTTTGCCCTGCAAGTGGAACGAAATCCAAGCACAACCCGATTCCAGCATCCCTGAAAAGCCTGGCTTCTTCACCGGCGGCGACTGCAGCTGGGGCCCGGCAACCGTCATTCGCGCCATTGAGGGCGGCAAAGTTGCAGCGCGTGCAATCGACACCTATCTGGGCGGTAACCACGAAATCCGTTGCGACGTGGACATCCCCACCCCTAACCTGGCAGATCGCGTTCCCTGCGGTCGCGTAACCATGAAGGAGCGCCCTGGCGCAGAGCGCAGCTGCGATTTCGAGTTGTGCGAAATCGGCATGTCTGAAGAGGAAATGATGCAAGAAGCAGGCCGCTGCCTGGGGTGCGATCACTTCGGCTACGGTGCATTCAAGGGCGGAAGGAGCCGAGCATGGTAACGTTGACCATCGACGGGAAGGAAGTCTCCGTTCCCGAGCACACCACCATCTTGAACGCCGCCTATCAGGCAGGCTCCATGATTCCCACGCTGTGCTACCTGAAAGACATTAACGAAATCGGCGCCTGCCGCATCTGTGTTGTAGAGGTGGAAGGCACTGACAAGCTCGTTTCCTCCTGCAACAACGAAGTTGCCGAGGGCATGGTGGTAAACACCATGAGCCCCCGTGTCGTTGCCTCCCGCCGTGAAACGATGGCGCTTATTCTTTCGCGCCATAAAAGCGAATGCACCACATGCACGCGCAACGGCAACTGCATGATCCAGCGCAACGCAGCTGCACTGAACATCACCAACATCCCCTACCCTGTCGAATACGACCAGCAGAAGAACCCCACCGATTTCCCGCTCGTTCGCGACGCTTCCAAATGCATCAGCTGCATGCGCTGCGTAAGTGAATGCAGCAAGGTTCAGAGCCTGAACGTGTGGGACCTCACCCGCACAGGCTCGAACGCCCATGTGGGCGCTGCGGGTTGCCGCGACATATCCGAAGCGGCATGCGCGCTGTGTGGCCAGTGCATCACGCATTGCCCCTGCGGTGCTCTTTCCGAACGCGACGATACCCAGAAGGTATTCGACATCATCGCCGACCCTGAGCGTATCGCCATCGTCCAGATCGCGCCCTCCATCCGAACGGCCTGGGGCGAATCCGTATCCCTTTCAAAGGAAGAAGCCACGATGGGCCGCATGGTTGCCGCCGTGCGCAAACTGGGCTTCGATTATGTCTTTGATACCGACTTCGCAGCAGACATGACCATTATGGAAGAAGGCACCGAGCTTCTTCATCACCTGAAAGAAGAGCCTGGGCAGCCCATGTTTACCTCGTGCTGCCCTGGTTGGGTGCGCTTCCTGAAGGCAAAGCATCCCAGCCTGGTAAAGCATCTTTCCACCACGAAATCGCCACAGCAGATCTTCGGCGCCATTGCGAAGAATTACTACGCAGAAATCCTGGGCATCGATCCTGCGAAAATTGCCGTAGTGTCCATCATGCCGTGCGTTGCCAAGAAGGCAGAATGCGCTTATGAGGACATGGACACCACCGGAACCGGTCCCGATGTTGACGTAGTGCTTACCACGCGCGAACTCGGACGCATGCTGAAGGCTCAGTTCATCAACGTAAGGAACTTACCCGAAGAAGAGTTCGACATGCCCTTGGGCGAAGCCACTGGCGCAGGTCACATCTTCGGCGCCACCGGCGGCGTAATGGAGGCGGCTCTTCGCAGCGCCCACTTCCTGGTCACCGGCGAAAACCCCGATCCCGATGCTTTCAGCGCCGTACGCGGTTGCGAAGGCTGGCGCGAGGTAACCTACAACCTGGCAGGCAAAGAACTTACCGTTGCCATCGTCAGCGGTCTCCAGAATGCTGACAACCTGTGCAACGCCATCGAAAACGGCGAGGTTGATTACGATTTCGTCGAGGTTATGGCATGCCCTGGCGGCTGCGTTGGCGGCGGCGGCCAGCCTTTCAGAACCACTGCCGCGATCCGCGCGCACCGCATGGATGGTCTGTATCAGGTGGACAAAAAGCTGGCGGTTCGTCAGTCCCACAAGAATCCGGATATCCAGACGCTGTACAGCGAGTTCCTGCATGAACCGAACAGCCATCTGGCGCACGAACTGCTGCACACCCACTATGCTGACCGCTCTGGAAAATAGAGTTAAAACAAAAAAGAGGAACCTCAAACGAGGTTCCTCTTTTTTGCGTGCAGCAGGCAGGGAAGGGATTCTTCTATTCAGCCGGCAGTGGCTGTCCGATGTGCGGGGCCTGCTGGACGCCGGTCTTGATAAATTCCTGCATTGCCAGCGTGACATAGGCGCCGCTCTTGTAGTAAAAATAGGCGGAGCGCTCGGTCAGGCTGGAATTGATTTTGTAGTAGACCATCTGCGGCACCGGAGCGGTGCGGGAGATCAGCGTGTCGCTCACCAGCGTCAGGCCCATGTTGCTGCAGACGATGTTGTAGGCGGTGGAGAGCTGGTCCACCTCCAGCTGGATGTGCGGCACAAACCCGGCCTGTTCGCAGAGCTGATCCATCCGGATGCGGGTGTCGTTGCCATGCCGCAGGGCAATGAAGCTGCTGTCCCGGAACAGGTCGATCGAGACGGCGGGAGCATCCGCCTGCAGGTGCCGGCCATGCAGAATGTCCTGATGGCTCAGCGCGCCATCGGGCAGCGTTTTTCCTTCGGCGGGGACAGCCAGCAGCAGGTGCTCGGTGAAGGAGTGCTCCTTTTGGTAAACCTTTTCGTCCATCGGGTGGTTGTCCAGCACCAGGTCCACCTCGCCGCGGGCAAGCAGCTCCTCCAGGTAGTAGATGTTCCCCTCGGTCAGCCGCACCTCCACGCCGGGATACAGGCGGTTAAACTCGCTGATGATCTGCGGCAGCACCAGCGCCG
>ERZ779843.3090-NODE-3090-length-14582-cov-4.427411_pt1 | contig 14582 bp, 20 predicted proteins | sample MGYA00511560_ERZ779843 | MGnify/ENA primary metagenome ERZ779843 (study PRJEB29588, sample SAMEA2158062) | human gut metagenome | biome: human gut; feature: human-associated habitat; material: faeces | place: Denmark | collected 2008/2010 ... | reverse complement strand
AAAGGAGAGTAGAAAAATATTGAGCGTTCATCATCAGCTTCTAGTCGCCGTCGATAATTCGGCTTACAGAAACCAAGTAATGAACGCCCACAACTAGCACCAATTAATCCTCCAATTTAGAGCCAATAAAATAATCACCCCGTATACAAGAAACACAAGCACTATGGCCCTGTCGTTGTCGTTCTTTAGCATTCCTTACCATCTCCTTTCCACATTCACGTGCGCATTCACGATAAAACCGGCATTTTATCGTGCACACTGAACTCCGATAATTCCGTTTATAACAATCAACTTGCATAACTAACCACACATCCTCATTATATCCCTGAACCAGTTCTTTAACTTCATGCTCTCATAGTAAACAGCGCCACATTCGTATGCTTCCCTTAAATGTTTAAGCCATGGGAGTTGTTTAGCGGCCTTAAAGAGCATGACGTTTGGCTTATGGTCATCTGTAGTAACAGAATAGTAAGCACTACAAGTTGGGTCAACGTTAAGACTGATATAGTACCTCCATTGTACAGGGTCAACCCATACACCAATGTCCGTTCCTTTGTAGTGTAGGGTAAGCCTATACTGTGAGCGTTGGGTTTTTTTCTCGATAAAGTCCTCGTTATCCAAGAGCCATTCATTGTTGACAGCATAATCAAGGTATTCGCTATCAGCGTTTAACTGGTAAAACTCTGTGGCTAGTTTAGCCTGGCGCACCTTTTCGCAGACCACATTCTGCACAAGGATATTCTTGTTATTTCCAAACCTCTGTATGTCGCCGTTGTACGGTTTATCCAGATGGTAGTAATCGAAGTACGGATTAGTGACGGATACAGCATTAGACAAGAACAGCACGATCACTCGTGGGTGGTCAGTACCAGGACGGGCTATTGACTCGTACAGATCATTGAAGATACGCACTTCGTCAGTAAGATAACCACCGTTGCCCTTTTTAGCTGTGATGAACTCATCGAAGATGATGACCCTAACATTAGGGAACGAGTCACCTTTAAGAGCCTGGTCTGCACACGACAGCTGCACAGCATATCCCATAACCTCGCCATCGCAGTAGAGAGTATTGCTTTCCGCCGACAGTGTGTGTTCTGGGAACTCGCGCTGAACTGCTTGAAAGATTCGCCCGTGTTTCTGCTTAGTGATCTTCCTCAACTCCTCTTCTCGGCGGCGTACATAGACGAACTCCCACGCAATACCCTTGCTCTTCCATTTAAGGTACTGCTCTATGCAGTATTTCAGTGACCCGTAGGTCTTGCCCGTACCTCGCGGCCCGATAAAGAAGTTGTAAAGGCAGTTGTACGACAGAGGACGCATAATGTCCCAGTAGTCCTCTGATCTTACCATGTTTCCTCCTTTCATACAGAGCGCCCGTGGTGGAGCGAATGCAACACCACGGGCAAATGCGAGCCGCCACACAACGCCAAGTTCACAATCAGTCACGACCAAGGGCTTCCGCAGAATCTTCCATCTGTGACTCGGCTAGCCGCGAGAACAGTCAAGCATTGTGCGCTGCGCTCGCGGCTATCTTACTACTGCTTGGGTGTTATGGCAACCCTGTATTTGTCATCTTCCACAGTGATCGTGGTAAGAGGTAGGGTGGTGTCCGCTTCTCCCCGATCACCTCGCGCGTAGGCCCGCCACTGGTCTGGACTACCATAAAAGAGGTCACCATCGACAACTCCTGAATATCCCTTCAACCTGATGGACTCGGAGAACTGCCAGCAGCAGAGCAGCCCGTCCACCTTGTTAGTCCACTTGGAGAGGTCTGCGTTCAAGCTTGTGACCTTGACAGGATATCTCGCCACCCATCGGTCGCACTCCTTGTTCACTGTTCCCTGGTCGAATCGCCAGGCGTTGGCGTACACCCAGCACCATACGCGCGTCTTGTCGTAGACCCGTTGCAGGAACCTGTTCACCCATTCCACGCTTTGATCTTCCTCCCAGTCCAGAACGGGGATGCCCTCGCCGAAGTAGTTCCAGCACGAGGAGACGAAGAAGTCCGCCTCCGAAACCGCGTCGTTGTTCCGCGCATAGTGGTAGAACCCCCAGGGGAGTCCGGCCCTCCGGCACAGCTGCACCACTCGGTCGCACTCGGGGTTCACATAGGTTCGCCCTTCCGTGGCCTTGGTGATGCAGAACTCCACCTGGGGGAGCTTCGTCGGGTCGATCTTGCCCTGGTGGGAGGACACGTCGATTCCTCGCATGGTTGCCATGAGTGCTCCTAACGGACACCGTAGATAGGCCAAAAAGCGGGCCCGATGTTGAAATAGGTACGGGTGGTAGAATCACGCGCACTGTGTGTCATTAGGATAACACCATCAGGTTGGTAGGTGACATACCCAACGGCTTCACCACCAGAGCTGAGGACAGTTGTTTGATTGTATGCTGGGCGGATATTATTCGGAAGAGTTCCGATATTCACATCTCCACCTGCATCGCTCACATTTGTAATTTTATATCCAGGCAGGAACACGAAGCCGTTTTTCAAATAGTACGTTTTCTTATCCCATTTGCCAAAGTCGCTTGTAAACGAGTTGATGTATCCAGCAGTATTAGCACTACCGAGGATAGAACTAATCATTTTAGCGGCCCATACAGCATAACCTTTATTGTTAGGATGCACATTGTCGCTGGTGTAGAACTCATATCGGCCAAGCAGCCACGTATAGCTGTCCTCGTCCATTTTTACTCGTGGAATAGCAGCCTTGTTGATCTGGTCGCAAATCTCTACAGTAGTATCATAGGCAGTATATGTGAATAGCGCTTTATCCCAGATCATCGGGATAACATAGATGACAGCATTAGGGAACAAGTCGCTGGCCTTTTTAGCGCAGAGGGTCGCGGCAGCGCCGATTTGCTTCGAGGCAGTCCCATGGGATACGTCGGTTGAAGTACCAGGAAGTACAACCATCGCCGTGTTCTCGCGCTGTTCCTGAGTCATAGCGTCGTAGGCATTCTGCACCTGGGTGATGTAGGGGGTATTGGAAGTGGTTCCCCAAACCCATCCCGTTGCACCGACGCCGTAATTGAACTCGGTCATGCCCATGGCATTGCAGAATACCGTTGAGACGCGCTTGGTTTTAGGGTCTGCACCTACGCCAGTAGTGAACGAATCTCCAACCCATACGCAGTTTTTACCCTTGTACAGGGAGAGAATGGTCTGCTTATTCATAGCGGCGATTGCAGCGCTCAAATTTTGATGAAGCTCCGCGTCCGCACTTGCACGGGCAGCGGCCTCGTCTGCGATTGCAGCGCTCAAATTTTGATGAAGCTCCGCGTCCGCACTTGCACGGGCAGCGGCCTCGTCTGCGATAGCCGCCTTGTTGGTCTTAATATCTTCGGTGTTCTGCGTGATTCGCCCGCCGAAGCGAAGAACCTCCTCGCGGTACGCTTCGATCTGGGCGTTCCAGTTCCCTGTCTCCAGCCAGTACTTAGTGTTGCTGATATCAATGCCAGTCGGCACGTACTGTGTGGACGTGAACGAGTTGCCTTTGTGAAGCACGATGGTGAGCGGCTCGTATCCGCGCGTATCGTTCCACTCGGGAGGATTTGCGAAAACAGGCACGTAGCGCGCTCCTATGTACTCGCGCACTCCGCTGTAATCGGTAGCAGCGGGAGGTGTCTGGTTGTCTGCCATTACTGTTCCTTTCTATTCGGATTGCTTCTTCTCGAATTCCTCGATATGGTCTAGTCTCTTGGCAATTCCATCGAGAGTAGCGTCAACCTTAGTGAGAGTAATTGTAAGGTCTTTGATAGTGCGGTCATAGAAATAGAACATAGCACCACAGGCGACGATAGGAAAACCCACAGTGCTAATTGCCTGAACAATCTCGTTCACTCCTATTCACCTCCATCGACAATTGGGCGAAGGTTCGCTGTCTGAGTCGGGCTTCCGTGCGGCTTCTCCGAAACCGTCTCGGGAGTCCGGTTAACAGTATATACGGAATCCACGTCCCAACGCAAGATCAGCCGACCGTAGGTGTCCTCGTTGAAGTTCCACCCTGTGTCGAAGATGATGTCTTTCCACGACGGAGGAATATAAGCTACGAAGTAGCCTTCCTGGTTCAACCCGAAGAACACCTGTTTCACCAAATGAGTGAACACATATTCCAGGTTATCGGTAATCCATTGCTCTACTTGGTCTTTGTAGTAGTCATCGAACCCCGATTCAACGAAGTCCTGGAACAAATCCTTAAGTTTGTTGATCTCTTCCGTATTGAGATTGATTCTCTCCAAAAGGGTGTTCCAGACTCCCGTATCCTCGTTGAGTCGGGCCACTACTTTGCAAAGCACCTCGTAGTAAGACAGGGAATCATCATATACCGCGGGAAGTACCGTCTGGCAGAATACGCGCAGAGGGCTGTACCTCTGTAAAAGCGGAATGGACATTCTCACCTCCTAACCGATACCCATGAACAGGTCGGCAAGTTCACGGATTATCATCATATCGATATTCAAGAACGTCTCGCGGTACTTTTGGAGCATATCGGCTCCAGGAATGTCGTAGCCGTAGTCGTGCTTCTCGCGAGTGCCGTCCTCGTTCTTGTCTCGGTCGCCAGTCTCCTTCTTCTTCTCGTCGGCGGTGTTCTTGCCGCTTCCTGTTGATGAAGTAGTCTGGTCTGTGCCAGTAGTCCCATGATCGTAGGTTACAGTAGTCGCATACTCCAAGTTGGATACAGGGTTGCTTCCAGGGCTGTCCAACATACTCATCGGTGTATCCTGGAATACTTCTCGGTCATCGGTAGTTGTATTGCTGTTCAGAGTGCCATTCTCTTTACGCGTCCAATCGTCCGTTTGATCTCGGGTGTTGTCCACCGTCCAATCGTCGGTATTGTCCACCGTCCACTTCTCATCGTGCTTCATATCGCGCGTGGACAGAGGGTCGAACTCAATCAGCTCGGATTTGTACAGTTGATTGTAATAGGGCATGATCTCCCACATCTTCATTCGCATGAAGTAGCGGAACAGCTCCAACGTCTCCAGCCCTATCTCCCGCATGAAGTAGTGTCGGATGATCTTGTTGTTAAGAACCACGCGATGGGACTCGTCGAAGATAGGGTAATCGTCAAGCCCCAGACGATTGTAGATTTTAGGCCAGTTGGACTCCGTGGGCGAAAGTTTCTGATCTTTCAGAAGCTGCTCCACGGGCCAGCGAAGCTGTGTGGTGAACTCGCTCATCTTAGATGCCCAGTACCTTCCTGATCTTGGCGACCATGCCGCCCTCGTCACCCACGGGATATCCCGCTCCCTCGTTGCCAGCCAAGCCGCTCTGCATACCCTCCACGGGAATGGGCTGCGAGCCGTATCCCTCTGCCTTGACGTAGGTACCGCTGCGGAACGTCACGGAAACGTCGAGACCGAACATCTCGTTGATTTTGTCACACGCCTGTTCGCGCGCGTTAAGGCGAGTGAAGCGTGACACTTCCACGTCGCCCATGTTGGACATTACCTCGTCGGAGATGAGACGCTCCTTCTTCTCGGTGTTGACGTTCTCAACACCGATATAGGTAAGGGCCTCATTCCAAATCTGGTGCTTTACGGTCTGCAAGTCCTTCGCAACGAAGGGCACTGTCAAGTCCAGAACTTCCATCTCGAAGTTCTGGGAGTCCTTGTACGTCCACAGCCAAAGGCGGTTCTCCTCGATTTGCTTCATCATGTTCAATGCCGTAAGCTTGTTCTGCTCGTTTCCTCGAAGAATCTTCGGGGCCTTCTGGTTGATGACGTTGATGTCGATTGTACGGTCTAGTTCTGCCAGTCGTTTTGCGTAGAGCATGAGAGAAGGCATCATTGGGACTCGCAGGTAATCGTTAAAGATCAGGACGCTGTCTTCGTCCGTCAGCTCCTTGTTGTACCCATCCGTGGCATAGGCCCTTCGGTCTACAGGGTAGTTGTAGATGTTCCATTCGCCGTTTATCATCGTCGGGAGTACTGCGTAGCCCTCTTCGGAAACGCTTGTCCCAGCCAGCATATCGTCCTTGAAGAACACCACCATGCCGTTTTGAAGAAGCCAGTACTCCATCATTCGCTCGTCCACTCCCTCGGGAAGGTCATGCCACTCGAATACGGAGATGGCATAGTCCATCAATCGGTACAGGTACATCTGGTACGAAGCGTTGTTCATCCAGTTGCGCTCTACATCCTGATGAATGTTCTTGTTGTTGATGACGGACTCGGGAGGTACCCCGCCGTCAGGCATATAGAAACCTGTGTACATCGTACCTCCTAGATGATGCCGTTGCTCGCCGAATAGTTCCCGATGGCCGAAGTATGCCAGAACGTGATTCCGCTGTCAAGGATGGAATTGATCGCGGCCATATCCTCAGACGGAACCGAACCCCTCATACACGCGTTCGAGGTCTTGACATAGTTCCAGGTGGAGCGGGAGTGGAAGTTGGGAACCTTCACCAAATCGACCTGATACCCGTACATTGACATAAACTCATCGGCTATCTGCGCGTACTCGTAGGTTACGGCCACCACGTCCACATTAAAGCCCATCTTGCCCGTGCTGTAGATTCCATTGCCGCTGGCACTTCCCCGCACGGTGTCAGGTTGTCTCATCATCCTGTCCCATTCGCCTACCTGGTTGGCCATACCGTAGGCACCCGCGGCCATTGATAGCCCTCCCACACCCTCCGATGCAGCGGAAACACCCCTTCTGCCAGCGGTGCGCGCAGTTGCAGCCGCCACCTTGTCGGCATTGGCCTGTCCTCCCCTCTTCGCCAGCCAACGTGCACCCGCGCCAAGAGACTTGGCCGCAGTTCCCACTCCCTTTGCTGCTGGTAGCACCATCATGGCCGCATTGATTCCGAAGGTTAGCGCATTGGACAGAGTGTTCTGGCTGGCCCAGTTCTTGTACGCGCTGAACGGCCATGAGCACTGAACCGCGCATGAAAAACTGATTCCCGCATTGTAGTTATGCGCTATTCCCTGGTAATTCTCAGGATAAACGAACACCTCCCCGCTAGGCTCCATTGACCCGTCGTAGCTTATGCCGTGCCCCCCACTGCCGAACATTTCAAACAGGAGATCTGAAGAAGCCCCGTTATTATCACTCAATCGGCAGAAACAGTAGGGATAGCAGTACATCTTATTGTTCTTAGGCGTATAACCGTTCAGAGTAGACGGCCTTGAAACTCCAACGCCCCCGCCGCCAGGTGCCGGGGACGACTGATTGTTAAGCGCTTGCCCTGTATTGGTTATCCCACCGCCGCGAATGAACATTTTGGGCACCATGTATACATTGGCTATCGCATCGCCGGCCCCAGCTTCCTGCATTCGGGCAAAAAACCTGGAAACAACGTTGGTCACTTCTTCTGACAAAAGGTCTGCGGCCCAATACTGGCAACCGTTGTACACACCGCAGTAGATTCCACCGTCAACTCCCTTGCTCGTCGGGTTATTGGGGAACAGCCATGAACCCTCGACTTTCACATCCTCAGCAGACCGTTGGACAATAATGGTCATAGGGCCGAAGTCAACGGCATTGCGGCTCATCGTGTAGTACCTCAGCGGCATATCTGGCTCGGGGTTGGTATGAGCGCCTATGGTATCGTCGGAAACGTGCTCCCTTTCAACGAAGCACTCCGTGCGCGACCAGTCGAACAGCCACGTCTGCATAACGTCAAGCTCCATGACGATCTCAGTCACATTCTCATTAATGTAATTGATTCCAACTACGAAGGCGTAGAACCACTTGCTCCCATAGTTGCGGTTCTGGAACATGCAGTAATTTACGTTGCACACCTTTTCTCGGTTTACCTGAACTTTGACTGAGTTGTTCTGGCGAATATAAGTGTAATCGTTCTCCGTGTACTGCGACAGCATACAGCTTGAGAAGTAGTCGTTCTGCGCACTCTTTGACCCGAACCAGCGAGTGTGCTTGTAGGAATTGTCGAACGGAACATAACCCATTCGGAAGATTCCACTCGGTTGAAAATCTGCCATTTTCTCCTCCATAGAGAAGAGGGCCGCTCATCGACGGCCCTCTAAACGGTTATTGATATATAGGTTTAGGCCTGAACCACGGTGATCTTGGCCGTGCCCTCAGTACCGTTGACGGCAGTGGCCGTTACGGTGATCTCTGAACCCACCGTCTCGTCCTTTCCGACGTGCAGAACGCCGCTCATTGCGTCGATATGCGTTGCCGTGGATGTCTGACCAGTAGCAGACCAGGTGATCTGCTTGTCGTACATACCAGTTCCAGTGACTGCGGCGGTCATCTGCAAGTTCGCGCCCTGGGTGACGTTGGCTTCCGCAGGGGTCACGGCGACAGCGGTGACGGTGCTCGTGTTGCTGGAAACGCAGATCGCGTTCGCGAACGGCGATGCTGAGAAAATGCGCCAGACATGGTAGAAATACTGCCAGTACAGGCCCTGGCCGTTGTAGTTCTGCGTGAACGTGTCGAACACATCGAACACCATCCACCAGTCCTTGTCCACCATGGCCGCGATAACACCGGCCAAAACGGGCTTCTCGGTATCGGTGAACAGCTCGAAGTTCTCATCGTCTCCGAATAGTTCCATCAAGCGCACCTCGTCGTGCTCATCGAAGGAATCAACCTCGATGAGATGACCGAGAAAGTCCGTCTTGTCCATGTTGAAGGCGACCGCCAGCACGTCAACGTCGATGAGCGCGCGATTCGCGGCACTGATGATGACGTACAAGTCCTCGCGCGGAGTATGGGTCATCACACCCGAACGGTTGTACTTGGGGGACATAAAGTCCAACTGGCCCACCAAACCGCGAACGGAGGTCATCACATCCGAAGCAGTGTCCTTGGTCAGGGCTGCTGTTTCCTCATTGTAGAACCCCCCGTTTAGCATCTCGCGGCAGATCATGTACTTCATGGTAACGTACTCGTCGTAGCGCATCCCGGTGTAGAGCGAATCCACGATCTTTGCGATTAGGTCGGTGATGCCGTTCCAGGAGAGGAACGACTGGCGCAACTGGTCATTGGAGATGGTCACCTTGTAGAACTTCTGGAAGTCCATGCTGTGAAACGCCGCGCGAACGTCGGGAATCTCCCGCTTGTATACCTCCTTCTCGGCAGTCGCGGGGTCGAACGAGTGCGGTTTGGCGAGGTTGACGAAAATCTCTTCAACCGTCTCGCCGAACTCCAAGCGGCCCTTCTTGAACACAGACCAGGGGTTGTCCCACATCTTCGACGTGATGATGGTCATGCCGATACGGTTCACCAGAGCGGTGAGATACGCGTTCTGCATCGCTTCGTACTGCATGACGTACTCTCCGATAGCATGAAGAGCTTCGGTGTTGTCGGACACGGAAATACGATTTGCCATATTTATTCCTCCACTTCCTCGACCAGCCCAGCCTTGAGCAGATCGTCCCGCAATGCGGGTGTCTCGTTGATGACCACTTCCAGTACTTCTCGTGGGTCTAGCTTAACCTTGGCGGCGTTGATGACCTCGCTGGTTGGCTTAGTAGGCACCGTATTCCCCTTTCGTTCTAAACAAATCCGCGAACGTGGACGCTCTACCATCCTCGCGCACGTCCCTGTTCTGGTCTTCCTTCATCCGCTGCGGAGAGGTGATGAACGCATCGGCGTATTTGTTGCGCGCATCGCGCCATCCCTTCTCGGCGGTTTCCGCCCGATTGATGAGCGTGTCGCGCTGCTCAATCAGCCCGTCGCGCTCGGTCACGATCCGGTCGTAATCCTCACGCGCCACAACATCGCGCACGTCCGCTCCTTCCTCAGGTTCTTCAACCCATACATAGGCCATGGGCACTCCTTTCTAACTGGCTACGACTTCGCAGTTTACCACACCTTTGATAGCGTGTGCAACGATAGAATACATGCACTCGCCCCACCCGCTGTCGTACACCGTTCTTAAACAATTTGATGGAAGTCCCATCCAGCATATAATGAATGTCCTCCATGTCCTCTACGGTCTCCATGAGTTCTGTCGGGAATAGGGCAACAGGAACTTCTGACCGCCCTTCGTCGCGCCAATGTAGAGACTATCGATCTGGTTAGTCACCGTGTACACCATCTTGCACGGTGCCAGTTGCTTTAGAACTTCCGCGCTGTATTCTGCTATGTTGACTGCGTAAGGGTGCCGTCCGCGTACTTTATCGAGGTGTTTCCCTGCTCGTCTATCTCCACTATGCAACTTGTCGGTTCTGCCATTTGATTTCCTTTCTCTAGAATGCCAACTCCGTGAAGCACTGCGATGCCGCTATGAGCGTCATAGCGCACACCACTATAGCTCCTGTTATCCAGTCTTTCTCTTCCAACATCAGCTCCTTATCTCCTTTGTCCCCTCGTACAGCACCACGCCGCCTGGAACCTTCCTCGCCGTCAAGTTGCCCTCGTACACAGCGCCGAACTCGAAGTTCTCCAACGTCACGTTCTCGTGGCAACGGGCGGGAAGCCCCGCGACGTGGACGGTGAGTTCGTCAGCCCCCACCTCGTGCTCTACATAGGTCTTGGCACGGAGAAACTTTCCATGGTCGAAAGTCGATTCGTGCTTCCACGCTCCCAGGCGAACAGCGTCCACGTCCAGGCAAACGGGGATATCCGTTCCTACCAGATGAAGCGAGTCGGTGTCTGCGTAGATGAACCTGTCGTATACCGACTGCGCGGAGGTGATCGTCTTGTACCTGGCGTAAGAGGTTATGAAAACACCGCAGGGCAGGTAAACGCCATCCCTCTGCTCTGGCTCCAAATCCACGTAATGGACTACACCATCAACCAACACAGGTTTGCGCGATTTTACCGTAGTCCGTGTTGCAAATTTGCCGTACAAGCTGTTCAGCATCAGTTTCGCCAATGAACGAAGCCCACCATTCCCCGATATAGTCGCCTGGTTCTTTATATCCACCCACTTGCATACGTAATCCTGGAACATATGGGGTGATGCGTGGAACATGTACCCTCCGATGAACTCCACATCCCAGACATGGTACTGCTTGTTCATGAGTTCCCAATCGACATTGGTGACAGTGATGCACACACGCCCTTGAGAGTCCTCCACGTACTCCGTCTGCTTGAACATCATGTTTCCCTTCAACTGCAAACATGGAATATGCTCCTTCCTTCCCTTGAAGCTGCAAAGCACACAGGCTATCCACAGCGGGTGCCGTTCCGTCGGCTGCGGAACACCGTCGAACCATACAGGTTTTCCATAAGGCAGGAACTGCCCGTCACAAGCCGCCATTACGGAGGGGTACAGGCTGTTCACGTCGAACACTATTCCCTCTCCCACGTCCCTGCCCTGGAACTTGGGGTTCACGTAGGTGAACCCTCCCCGATAGGCCTTGCGGATGAACGCATCCTCTTCCTCCGACAGCAGGGGAAAGACGTTTCTGAACTTCCTGTGACCGCCCAATCTTCTCTTGTAATCGAAGAGTGCATTGCTTCCAGCCGTCATCTTGGTAAGCTTCTGCTCGAAGAACGTCCGCAGAGACTTGGCGACGATGGCAACATCATTAACCAGGTAGGCCCTCTCATCGTCGGTGATCTCGTGGCCTGGCTCTCGGTACTCATCGTAATCTATGCTTCCCTTCCTGATTTCCAAGCCATAGGCTTTTGCCATTGCTTCTACCGACAACGGTATAATTTTCAGGGAATCTTGAATAGTCACGTAGCGCGTCTTGGTAAAGTACAGGGTTATCTGGTAAACCTGGTTCATGTCGCTTATCAGTGTTGTGAACGTCCTGTCCGTTGCCTTCTGCTTCGAGTCCACCCAAAGCCACCCGCTCTTGAGCAGATGGTCTATTATGAACACACCATCGAACCCGAGATTATGAAAGTACCCCTTGCAGTTCGCCGCACATTCCAGCCATTCTATGAACCCTTCTATGCTGTTCCCGTCTGTAATGTATCTGTCATCGTCTATGGAGTAGATTCCGTAAGCCCATACCCTGCAATCTTCGGGGTCTGTCGTGGTCTCGAAGTCGAAGGTGTACGATCTCATTCAAGATACTTCTCTTCCATCAGATTCCAAAAATCAATTACCTGCTGCCTACGGCCCTTGTACTCCTGACCCCTGATCGTGTAGTTCTGGAAAGAAGTCATATTGGCCGACCCTTGCTCGTACACGAAGTTTAGGGTTGTCACATCGTCGTACATGGGGTTCTCGAAAATCTCCCTCAGTACCATGGGGTTCTCGTCAACGAGACGTTCCAATATGCGGGCCACATCCAACAGCTCCCCGTCATTTCCGAACAGGTCTTGCAGGGTATCGGAATAGCGGGTGGCATAGGACGCATCACTTTCCTCGTACCGCCCGAACTTCCCAAGCCTGTCCAAGGGGTTCTCGAAGTCCTCGTTATACGATACGGGGAGTATGTTCTTGCCAGCGGCCTTCATCGCCAGATCGTAGAGGGGCGAGGTGTCCGTAGTGGTGTCGAAAAGACCAGAAGGGTAAAGCTCTTCAACGACCTTCTTCCTCTTCCTGTTCTCAGCGCGAACCCAACGCTTGCGCTCCTGCACGAAGTACTCTGGAACCACCTCGCCAGTCTCCAACGCATGGGGTTTGGTAGACCCTGGCCGCTTGACCTCGTTGAACCGCTGCCATTGCCTTATCATCTTGTTTAGATCGTCAGCTGTCCTGACAGGTGAGTCCAATTCGCGATCTTTGGAAGAGCGGATGATCTCCGCTGCGGACACTGTGGGAGGTTGTCCATCGTACCCGTATCTCTTCCAAGCCCTTCTCAACCTTCGGTTGTAGTTTCGGGCTTCTCGCTTGACTCTCTCAAGTTGGCTTGCAGTCCACTTAATGTAAGGCTTTCTCGGTCTCGCCATTTCAAACCCCGTATCTCATCGACGACGTAGAACCCTCGCGTCTCCACCTGGCAGTAAAGCTGGAACACGGCGATCTGCGACACGTCCACCTCGAACTTGAATCGCTTGCTCATGGAATCGTTCAGCCATGGTATGCGAACTTGCAGCTTGCTGTCAAACGACTCCTTGTGCTTAACGGAGGAGAAGTGGAAGGTGTACTTGCCCCACTGGCTCTTGAACGGGGTGCAGGCGAGGTTGTAGCACACGCCGAAGGGAGTCAACTTAGATTCCCGCATCTTCAAACAACTCCAATCCCCGGAAAACCTCATCTTCCATCTTGTCCTTGACTTCTCCATCGGGAAGCAAGTCCATAAGTTCCTTGGCCCTGCGCTTGCGCTCTGAAAGCATCTCCTTTCCAGCCTGGTACTCTGCTTTCTGCTCGACGGCGATTAGCGCCCTGCTATATCCTGCGCGGAAGTACGATGAGCACACCATGAATATTTTCATGTCCCCAACAATGTTTCCAGCTACTTCTCTAGCTTCCTGATCGTTCAGCCCCCAGTCCCTTGCGGCAGCATAGATATCAAATGAGCGCATGATTGAGGGATTGTCCCTCAACGCCTTGATAATCTTCCTTAATCTTGCTTTTTTCACAATTTCCTCACTTTCTCACAAACCAGGAAATGGGAGGGCCTAGGCCCTCCCGATCATCTGCTACTCGGCAACGTCCAGCGTGAGCATGGAGCCGTTCTTTACGGTGACCTGCTTCACCGTGAACTCGATAGGCTCGTCCCAGGTAGGCTCGCCGAAAATCTGAATGGCCTTCTTCACGGCGTTGAAGATGCCCATGGAAACGGCTTGGTAGGCCTTCCCCTTGTCATCGATGAGAACGACGCGCGGAGCGCGCTCCATTTCTCCCGTCTCTTCGTTGACCAGCTCGATAGCTTCGACGAGAACGTCCTTCACCTTGATGTTCTTGTTGATGAAGTCTCCCACCTTGTGGTCGGGGTTGTTGCTGGCGTTGTACAACTGCGCCTTGGTCTTTCGGTCGCCGCCCTTGATAGAGCAGTAGGTGCTCGTGCTCTGCTCGGAAAGCTCGGCCGATACGTCCAGGGTCATCATCGCGTTCTCCATTGCGAGAACTCCTTTCTTTCAGTGGGTCGCGCCCGTTGACGCGATTAATTGCCCACGTGGGAGGGTTCAGAGTTGACGGTGAGCCCTCGCCGTGGGCAATCGCCTAACTGATTAGCTCGTCAGCTTCCGCTTCGTGAGCATCCTTGACGGACACGACCTGGGCTTGGGAGAGGAACTTGTCCAAGTCCATCCCGTAGGTGGTGACGGTCTTGGCCGCGATCTCAATCTCGACACCCTTCGGCAGCGTCTTCCCCGTCGCGTCGGCGATGGCCTTTCGAGCCATGGTCTTGTCGCAACGGGTGCCCTCGACCTCGGCAGTGCCGATTTTCTCTAGCTTCGGCACTCCGTGATCGGCGTACAACTTGTAGGCGGTCACTTCAAACTTCGTGATGGAACGGGTAATCATCATGATTCTTTCCTTTCGTTGCTCGTCCCTATGGGACTAATTTTACCATGCCAGGGAGGGCCGGTTATCCCGGCCCTCATATTCTCTCTTGTTTCACAAAACCTTCATACCAACGGCAAACCCCTAGAAGTCGATCATCCGGCGAACAGGGCAGTGGCGACGGGCGTAATCCCGGTAGCCCGATCTGAACACCCACGTATGCCCCTCCAGGCCGCTTTCTGCTTTGATCTTGACGAACTTGCGCCCGTGGAAAAAGCGGTCGCGTCTGGCCCTTCTCATACCCTCGTC
>ERZ779843.3089-NODE-3089-length-14584-cov-3.054099_pt1 | contig 14584 bp, 10 predicted proteins | sample MGYA00511560_ERZ779843 | MGnify/ENA primary metagenome ERZ779843 (study PRJEB29588, sample SAMEA2158062) | human gut metagenome | biome: human gut; feature: human-associated habitat; material: faeces | place: Denmark | collected 2008/2010 ... | reverse complement strand
GTTACAAAGGTTTCAGAAGTCAGGTTTAACCGCTATAACTAAAAAATGGATTTTTTTAAAGATTAATGCTGTTTTTTGGTAACTGAACTGAAAATTATAGGCCTGGAACTAATCGGGAGTGAAAGTCTATAGGCGTTTTCCCGGAAAGCCGGAAAATTGCGTTTTAATTACTACTTTTGTCCACCTAATTCGAACTGAATCTATATATGGCTGATCCGATCATTATATATACCGATGGTGCTGCAAGTGGAAATCCCGGTCCGGGAGGGTTCGGCGTTGTGTTGAAAGCCGGAGTGTATCGCAAAGAACTGATGGCCGGATTCCGGAAGACGACCAACAATCGGATGGAATTGCTGGCTGTCATCGTGGGATTGGAAGCACTGAAGCAACCCGGGTGGCAGGTGGTCGTTTATTCGGATTCCCGGTATGTGGTCGATGCTGTTGAAAAAGGCTGGGTGTTCGGATGGGAGAAGAAAGGATTTAAAGATAAGAAAAACCCGGATTTGTGGAAACGCTTTCTGGCTATATACCGGCAACATCAGGTGAAGTTCGTCTGGGTAAAAGGACATGCCGATATCCCCGAAAACGAACGTTGTGACCAGTTGGCTGTTCAGGCTTCTAAAATGCCTAATCTCCAGATCGATTACTATTATGAAGCGGAACAGGATAATAACTTAAAACTTTTCATTTAAACACTGAAAAATATTTCAATTTTTAGTCTAACGGGTGATTTTATTATATACATTTGCAGAGAATAAAGTGGTGTTCTACCCGATTGTTTGAAACTATTATAACTCAATCTGCAATGAAAAAAATATTGATTGTCGGTGCTGGCGGGCAAATAGGTTCTGAACTTGTCCCTCATCTGAGATCCATTTATGGAAATAATAATGTTGTAGCTGCTGATATCAGTGCTGAAAAATGTAAAGTTTTGGCGGAAGCCGGTCCGTTCGAAGAGCTGAATGCGCTGGATGGAGAGAAATATACGGCAATAGTCAAAAAATACGGTATCGACACGATTTTTAATCTGGTGGCTTTACTGTCGGCTACCGGAGAGAAAAATCCGGTGTTGGCCTGGAATATCAATATCGGGGCGCTGACGAATTCTTTAAATATTGCGAAAGATAACGATTGCGCTGTGTTTACTCCGAGTTCTATCGGTGCTTTCGGTAAAGATACGCCGAAAGATAAAACTCCTCAGGATACCTTGCAACGTTCCAATACTACGATTTACGGAGTATGTAAGGTTACGGGCGAGTTGCTGAGCGATTACTATTTCAACCGTTTCGGTGTAGATACCCGTAGCGTGCGTTTTCCGGGATTGATTTCTTATGTCACGCTTCCGGGAGGTGGCACCACTGATTATGCTGTAGAAATTTATTACGATGCTATCCGCCGGGGAGCTTTCACCTGTAATGTGAAGGCCGGTACTTATATGGATATGATGTATATGCCCGATGCGCTCAATGCAGTGGTACAGTTGATGGAAGCCGATCCTTCCCGTTTAAAACACCGCAATAGCTTCAATATTGCCGCTATGAGTTTCGAACCCGGGCAAATTGCTGCCGAGATCCGTAAGCACTTACCTGATTTTAAGATGGATTATCAGATCGATCCGGTAAAACAAGCTATTGCCGATAGCTGGCCTAACAGTATGGACGATTCTTGTGCCCGGGAAGAATGGGGCTGGAAGCCGGAATACAACCTTCAGAATATGACGGTCGATATGCTGGTTAAAGTGAAAGAAAAATTCGATAAGGGATTGATTAAATAAGGGATTGATTAAATAAGGGATTTATAAAAACGACGAGCGGCCTCTTTCCGGGGCCGCTTTTTTGTTTCGTTAGCTCCGGTAAAACAAAATAACGGCCTTGGCCGGGAGGAAAATTATAATTCATTGCCCGGATTTTTGTATAATCAATCGAAAAAAACACTAAATTAGGGCACTAAAATAAGAGGTATGGGCAAAAATAAAAAGAAAAGCGAGCCGACCATGAGTAAGCCGGAGTTGAGTAAACGCCTTTTGGCACTGATGAGTAATCACCCGGGTGAGAGTTATAATTATAAGCAGTTGGCGATGCGGTTGCAGGTGAAGAGTATGGATATGAAACGCCAGATCTCGGAAGTGTTGCGGGAATTAGGAGAAAAAGGAGAGTTGGAAGAGATTTCGACAGGAAGATATAAAATGCGGCAGAGAGGGGCTTATATTACCGGTGAAGTCGAGTTGACAGCCAAAGGTTCGGCCTATATCATTTCAAACGAGAGTAAAGAGGATGTGTTTGTTGCTTTTCCTAACCTCAAACACGCCCTGAACGGAGATAAAGTGAAGGTTTTGGTATATGCCCGGAGTCGTGACCGCCGCCCCGAAGGAGAGGTGGTCGAGATCCTGGAACGGAAGAAAGGTACTTTTGTCGGCGTAGTACAACGGTCGGCGAATTACGCTTTCCTGATACCGACCGGTAAGCAGTTGCCCTATGATGTGTTCATCCCGACGGAACATTTGAATGGAGCCGAAAACGGGGATAAAGTGGTGGTAAAAATCAAAGATTGGCCTGAAAGTCAGAAGAATCCTGTGGGAGAAGTGATCGAGGTGTTGGGGCGTCCCGGGGATAACGATACGGAAATGAATGCGATTATGGCTGAATATGAATTGCCGGTGAAGTTCCCGCCCAATGTGTTGAAAGCGGCTGAAAAGATCCCTTTGGATATACCTGAAGAGGAGATCCGCAAGCGCCGCGACTGCCGCGAATTGACCACTTTCACTATCGACCCGAAAGATGCGAAAGATTTCGACGATGCCCTTTCTGTCCGTACGTTGAAGGAAGGTGTGTATGAAGTCGGTGTGCATATCGCCGATGTCAGTTATTATGTCAAAGAAAATACGGTGCTCGATAAAGAGGCTTATGCGAGGGCGACCTCGGTATATCTTGTCGACCGGACCATCCCGATGCTACCGGAACGCTTGAGTAACGGGGTTTGTTCATTAAGACCCGATGAAGATAAGTTGTGTTTTTCTGCTATTTTTAAATTGGACGCTAACGCACAGGTTTTGGACCAGTGGTTCGGGCGTACGGTGATCCGTTCGAATCGCCGGTTTACTTACGAAGAAGCTCAGGAGCGGATCGAAGGTGCCGAAGGGGATTACCGGGAGGAAATTCTGCTGTTGAACCGGTTGGCTCAAAAATTACGTCAGGATCGCTTTAAAGCCGGGGCGATCGATTTCGACCGGGTGGAGGTGAAATTCAACCTGGATGAAAAGGGACATCCGGTGAGTGTGTATTTCAAGCGTTCGAAGGAAGCCAATAAGCTGATCGAAGAGTTTATGTTGCTTGCGAATAAGAAAGTGGCCGAACGGATCGGTAAACCCAAGAGTGGAAAAAAAGCACCTGCTTTCGTATACCGTATTCACGAAAACCCGCTGCCTGAAAAGTTGGAAGAATTCAACCGTTTTGTGGCTAAATTCGGGTATGGATTGAAAACAGGTAGCCGCAAAGCCCTTACTTCTTCGATGAATAACCTGATGGCCGAAGTAAAAGACAAACCCGAACAAAATATGATCGAAACCCTGGCGGTACGGACGATGGCTAAGGCTGCCTATTCGACCGATAATATCGGACATTATGGTCTGGCTTTCGATTATTATACCCATTTCACCTCACCGATCCGGCGTTATCCGGATGTGATGGTGCATCGGTTGCTGCAACGTTATCTGGACAGTGGGCGCTCGGTCAATAAAGAAAAATACGAAGAATATTGTAAGCATTCGTCCGATATGGAACAGGTGGCGGCCAATGCCGAACGTTCGTCTGTCAAGTACAAGCAGGTGGAATTTATGGCGGATAAAATCGGACAGGATTTCGAAGGTACGATTTCGGGTGTCACACAATGGGGATTTTATGTCGAACTGGAAGATTCGAAATGTGAGGGATTGGTGTCGATGACCGAATTGGACGACGATTTTTATGAATTCGATGAGAAAAATTATTGCATTGTCGGACGTCATCACCATAAGATCTATCAACTGGGAGACCGGGTGACGATCAAAGTGGCTAAAGCGAATCTGGTGGCTCGCCAATTGGACTATGAGTTGGTTAAGGGAGCAGACGAAGAAGGGGTGATCAGGCCTTTGGGAAAGAGCCGGGAAGACATCGGCCGGAAATCAAAAACGAAAGGCAGGAAAAAGGAAAATAAACCGAAAGGAAAAAAGAGAAAATAGGGATGTAAAAACTTGATAAGCTATGTATTCATTTACAATTTGTTTGCTGATTCTGGTCGTCGGCTACTTTGTATATGGCCGTTATGTAGAGCGGGTATTCGGGCCGGAGGCGAAAAGGCCGACTCCGGCATTGACAAAGGCCGACGGAGTGGATTATATCCCCTTGCCGACCTGGAAGATCTTTATGATTCAGTTTTTGAATATTGCCGGTTTGGGACCGATCTTCGGTGCTATCATGGGGGCTAAGTTCGGGACGGCCTCTTATTTATGGATTGTCTTGGGGAGTGTGCTGGCGGGGGCTACGCACGATTATTTTTCGGGGATGTTGTCGATCCGGCATGGAGGTGAAAGTTTGCCTGAGATTATCGGACGTTATCTGGGGATGACCACCAAGCAGGTGATGCGTGGGTTTACAGTAATCCTGATGGTGTTGGTGGGAGCGGTTTTTGTTGCCGGGCCTGCCGGTTTGCTGGCTAAGCTGACGCCCGATGCATTGGACACCTCTTTTTGGATAGTCGTCGTTTTCCTTTATTATATTTTGGCAACCCTGTTACCCGTAGATAAGATTATCGGAAAGATTTATCCCATTTTTGCTATTGCTTTGTTGTTTATGGCTGTCGGGATTTTAGTCATGCTGTACGTCAATCATCCGGTTTTACCGGAGTTGTGGGACGGCTTGCAAAATACCCATCCGAATGTGGCGAATCTGCCTGTTTTCCCGATTATGTTCGTGAGTATCGCCTGTGGGGCTATTTCCGGTTTTCATGCCACACAGTCGCCGATGATGGCCCGTTGTATGAAGAGTGAGAAATACGGACGTCCCGTTTTTTATGGGGCAATGATCACGGAAGGTATCGTGGCTCTGATCTGGGCGGCTGCGGCTACTTATTTTTATCATGAGAACGGTATGGCCGAAAACAATGCTTCCGTCATTGTAGATGCCATTACGAAAAGTTGGTTGGGATCGGTGGGAGGTATTCTGGCGATTTTGGGTGTGATAGCTGCTCCGATTACTTCCGGCGATACGGCTTTCCGGTCGGCCCGTCTGATTGTGGCCGACTTTATGGGCATGGAACAGAAAAGTATCCGCCGCCGTTTGTATATTTGTGTCCCGATGTTTCTGGCTGCTATAGGATTGTTATTGTATAGCCTCCGGGATGCTGCGGGATTCGATATGATCTGGCGGTACTTTGCCTGGTCGAATCAGACCCTCTCCGTCTTTACCCTTTGGGCCATTACGGTTTATCTGGTACAGACGGGTAAAAACTATTGGATTACTTTGATTCCTGCTTTGTTTATGACCTGTGTGTGTTCGACCTATCTGTGTATCGCTCCCGAAGGTTTCGGATTGACTCAGATCGTATCTTATTATATCGGGTTGTTCTGTGTTCTGATCGCTGTCGTTTGGTTTGCTGTATGGAAAAGCAAAACCCCTCAGTCTCCCGGTGATTTAGTCTCCCGATAACTCAGCAACTCAGCAACTCAATAACTCAGCAACTCAGCAACTCAGCAACTCAGCAACTCAGCAACTCAATAACTCAGCAACTCAGCAACTCAATAACTCAGCAACTCAATAACTCAATAACCAATGTCAAAGAAAAAACAGATTATCTTTTCATCACTACTGGGAATCGTGTTGTTAGTAGTGATTTTTATGCCCAAGAAAGAGACTACTGAACCGTTGGATGAGATCGAAGTGACGGATTCGCTTGAAGTGAAGGAGATTACTTATAAATATGGTATACCCATCGATGATTACGATGTGGATTATGGTATTGTCAAAAGGAATCAAAGTCTTTCTACGATATTGCAGAAACATGGCTTATCGGTGGGAGAAGTGCATCGGCTGGTAGAAAAATCCAAAGATGTCTTCGATGTACGTAAGATCAGAAGCGATCAGGCTTATGCGGTATTTACCACCAGAGACAGTATACCGGAGACCTGTTATTTCGTGTATGAAATCGATCCCAAATCTTATGTCGTTTTTGATTTGCGGGGAGATTACCGGGTGACGATGGGGGAAAATCCGGTCGAATGGCGCAGGAATGAGTTGCATGGTGTTGTTGAGTCTTCTTTGTGGCTGGCCATGTCGAAATACAATGCCGATCCGCAATTGGCTGTCGTATTATCGAATATTTTCGGGTGGACCATCGACTTTTTCGGTCTTCAAAAACAGGATGAGTTCCGCGTGATTTATGAGCAGGAGTATGTCGATGGGAAGAGTTTGCTTAATTTTAATGTATTGGGGGCTGCTTTCCGGCATGGTGACAGTACTTATTATGCTATACCGTTCGAACTGAACGGAGAAAAGTTATATTACGACAGAGCAGGAAAGAGTTTGGAGGGGGCCTTTTTGAAAGCTCCTTTGGATTTTTTCAGGATTTCTTCCCGTTTCTCGAACAGCCGTTTCCACCCTGTGTTGAAGCGTTACCGGGCTCATCACGGTGTAGATTATGCTGCGCCGACGGGTACTCCGGTGTATGCCATCGGGAAAGGCCGGGTTATTGCAAAAGGTTATCAGGCCAAGGGAGGTGGAAATTACGTCAAAATCAGACACAATAGTATTTATACGACGACCTATATGCATTTGTCCCGATTCGAAAAGGGAATCAAAGTAGGGGTAGATGTTGCCCAGAAGCAGGTCATCGGATATGTCGGGGCTACCGGTCTGGCCACAGGCCCGCATTTGGATTTCAGGGTATATGAAAACGGTAAGCCGATCAACCCGCTGACAATCAAATCGCAACCTCAGAAAACATTGAAAGACGGAGATTTGAATCGGTATGAGGTCGTCAGGGATTCGGTTATCCGCATGTTGACTCTTATTCCGGATGTCCGGCAGGAAAATACAGAAATACCTGTCGATACAACCGGTTTTGAAGATAATGAATCAATATAATTTGCTGCGTTTTAACAGGTAGGGGAATAATACTTCGTGGAATTCCCGGTCGATGTCGGCTTCGACAAAGTCGATCCGGAGTTGTCCGCAACGTAGTTTTAGTTCCTGGTAAAATTCGGCCATTTTCTGCTTATAAGTCTCCCGGATTTCATTTGGAGAAAATTTGATTTCCCGGCCGCTTTCCAGATCGATAAAGAGATGGGGGCGGTTCGAAAATTCGAATGCTTCTTCCATCCGTTTGTCTTTGACGTGAAAGAGGATCACCTCGTGTTTATTATAGCAGAGGTGGTGGAGAGCTGAAAAGAGTTCTTCCGTATCTCCGTTCGAAAACATATCGGTGAAAATAACGACCAGCGCTCTTTTTTGTATGGTATTCGCCAGTTGGTGGAGCACCTGGGCTGTCGATGTGGGTTTGTTCAGGGAAACCGAATGATTTTGCAAAATCTCCTGAAGGTGGGCGTACATCGTCTGTATGTGGGTACTGTTCGATTTAGCATCCGTCAACACTTCGATCCGGTCCGAGAACAGACATAATCCCGAAGCATCCCGTTGTTTCCGGAGCAGGTGAATCAAGGCTGCTGCACAATAAACCGAAAACCGGAGCTTAGAGACTTTCGCCGACGGATAAGGAAACAACATCGAGGAAGAAGTATCCAGCACCAGATACGACCGTAAATTCGTCTCTTCTTCGAATTGTTTGACGAATAACTTCTCTGTCCGGGCATAAAGCTTCCAGTCGACGTGTTTGGTCGATTCTCCGGTATTGTATACCCGGTGTTCGGCAAATTCTACAGAAAAACCATGATAAGGACTCCGGTGCAAACCGGTGATAAAACCCGCAACAATCTGAGAGGCAATGAATTCGAGATTGTCGAATTGTTCATAGCGGATAATATCTTCGAGCTTGTTCATGGCTATAAACCTGAAAAGATAAAGAAAAGGCTTTAGAGCAACGATTAAAAAAATTGAGAATCGAAAAATCCGATTCTCAATTTTCAATTATTTAAAGAAGTTTGTTGATTTTCTCGACCAGTGAATTCTTAGGTACTGCACCTACTTGTTTATCAGCAACTTTGCCGTCTTTAAAGAACAGGATAGTCGGGATGTTACGGATACCGAATTTAGCTGCTGTGCTTGGGCTGCCGTCGACGTCAACCTTAGCAACGGTAATTTTTCCTGCAAATTCTTCAGAGATTTCTTCAACAATGGGAAGCATCATTTTACATGGTCCACACCATTCTGCCCAGAAATCGACCAGGACAGGTTGTGCTGATTTCAGTACAACCTCTTCAAAATTAGAATCATTAACTGCTATTGCCATAGTATTTATCTTTTAAAAGTTGGTATTTCCATTTTGCTCCGCTAAGTTACAACAATTTTATTGTATACGAAGTATTCATCTTATAATAGAACGTTAAAATTTATCCTAGTTGATCTTCATTTTGATCGAATCGTTGTTTTCGAAATATTCGTACAATTCCCGGGAACGCCTGATCTTACAAGTGCGGGAGAACATTTTCACACTGTTTCCCTGACGGTCGAACAGCATGAAATTCAGGGGAATATCGTTTTGTACCGTTACCGGTTCTTCAAAATTCTCCGGATCGCTGTTCTTCTGTGTCCTTTGTTCGGCCGCTTTCTGCTGGGCTTCTTTATAACTCTCGCTGTTCACATCGGTTGTAAAGAGCTCGTGTATTTCAGTGACCGTTTCCAGGGTCAGTTTTTCAATATCGACCTGTAAAGTGATCGAACGGATTGCATTTTCGGTCAGTGCTTCCAATAAGCCCACTTTTTGAATGGTGAAAGTAAGCTCGTTTCCTTCTTTACCCCATTTGGGCCCTACTTTCCCTTTCACATAAATCGCCGTCTCGTCGATAAAGTATTGCCGGAAATCGGTATAATCTTTTCCGAAGAAAGCCAGTTCGTAAGTGCCGCTGAAATCCTCCAGGGTCAGGATACCGAAGTCTTTCCCGGTTTTGGTTTTACCTTCCCGTTTGGCGGTAATGATACCGGCGATATTGATTTCTTTGCCTTTAAAAGTTTCAAGGCCACTGTTGAGTTCTTCTACCGGCGTGCAAAGCAACTGCATTTCCAGTTTATAAGGATCGAGGGGATGGGAGGTCAGGTAAATACCGATCAGCTCTTTTTCTTTTTTCGATTTCTCATAGTCGTGCCAGGGTTCGCAGTCGGGGATATTCGGTTTGGTGACTTCGAAGCCGTCCAGTTCGCCGAATAGGGTGGCTTGCAGGTTCATGGAATCTTGCTGGTTTTTCTGGCCGTAGTTCACCAGGTTATCCAGTACTGTGGTCGTTGCGTCTACCAGGTGCAGGTATTGGGCCCGGTGGTATCCGAAACTGTCCAGTCCGCCGGCAGTAATCAGGTTTTCGATTGTTTTCTTATTGACCGATTTATAGTCGATTCGTTCGAAGAAATCGTATACATCTTTATAAGGTCCGTTTTTCTCCCGTTCTTCGATGATTTTTTCTACGGCAGCTTCACCCACTCCCTTGATGGCGGCCATTCCGAAACGGATCTGGCCATGTGAGTTTACGGTAAAGTCATTGTAAGATTCGTTGACATCCGGCGCCAGTACACTCAACCCCATTCGCTTACATTCGTCCATGAAAACCGTTACTTTGGTGATGTCCGAGAGGTTGTTGCTTAAGTTGGCAGCCATGAATTCTGCCGGATAATGGGCTTTCAGGAAACCGGTTTGATAAGCGATGTAGGCGTAACAAACGGAATGCGATTTGTTGAAGGCATAAGAAGCGAAAGCCTCCCAGTCTCCCCAGATTTTGTTGACCAGTTCTTCGACATCTTTTCCTTTTTCTTTGGCTCCCTGGACAAAATCGGGATTGTTTTTACAACCTTCGACGAATTTGCCTTTCAATTCCGCCAGCAATTCGAACTTCTTTTTACCCATAGCTTTACGGAGGGGATCCGATTGGCCCCGGGTGAACAGTCCCAGAGCCCGGGATTGGAGCATTACCTGTTCCTGGTAGACGGTAATGCCGTAAGTGTCTTTCAGGTAGGGCTCCATCATCGGATGGTCGTATTCAATGGGTTCTTCGCCGTGTTTGCGCCGGATGAAGGAAGGGATATACTCCATAGGCCCCGGACGATACAGGGCGTTCATGGCTACCAGGTCCTCGAAACGGTTGGGCTGGAGGGCGCGGAGGTGTTTTTTCATTCCGGGCGACTCGAACTGGAACAGCCCGGTGGTATCTCCGCGGGTGAAAAGCTTGAAGGTTTCTTCGTCGTCCAGGGGAATTTCGTTTTCATTCAGGACGATATGTTTCGATTTTTTGATATTGTCGAGACAAGTCTTGATGATCGAGAGGGTACGTAAACCCAGAAAGTCCATTTTGATCAGCCCGATCGGTTCCACGAAATGCCCGTCGTATTGGGTAGTCATCAGACTTTCTCCTTCGGTAGGCATGATCGGGATATGATCGGTGAGCGGATCCCGGCTGATGAGGATACCACAGGCATGTACTCCGGTTTGACGGATAGAACCTTCGAGGGTTTCGGCAAATTGTATTGTTTTGGAAATCAGTGGATTAAGAGATTGCTTCTCTTTCTCGAGATCCGGGTTTTCCTTATAAGCTTTTTTCAGAGTCATTTTCGGAGCTTCCGGAACCATTTTGGCCAGCCGGTTGGCTTCTGACAATTCCAGTTTCAATACCCGGGCTACGTCTTTAATAGCCATTTTGGCGGCCATACTGCCGAAGGTTACGATGTGCGACACTTTGTCGGCTCCGTATTTCTCCGTTACCCACTCCAGTACCTGTTGCCGTCCTGCATCATCGAAATCCACATCGATATCGGGCAGGGAAATACGGTCGGGATTCAGAAAACGCTCGAACAGCAGATCATATTTTATAGGGTCGATATTCGTGATACCCAGGCAATAGGCGACGGCACTACCGGCAGCCGATCCACGTCCCGGTCCAACAATCACGCCCATATCCCGGGCAGCCTGGATAAAGTCCTGCACGATCAGGAAGTAACCCGGGAAACCCATGGTCTTCATGATATGCAGCTCGAAGATAATGCGTTCCATGATCTCGGGTGATGGATTTTCACCATAGCGTTTCACAACCCCTTTCATGGTCAGCTCTTTCAGATAGTCGGCTTCCAGTTTGATACGATATAAACGGTCGTATCCGCCCAGTTTTTTGATTTTTTTGTTGGCTTCTTCTTCGGTCAGTACGACATTTCCTTTCTCGTCGCGGGTGAATTCGTTGAAGAGGTCTTCCTGGGAAAATTTTTGCCGGTATTCTTCTTCCGTACCGAGTTCGGGAGGAATGGGAAAAACGGGCATTAAAGGATCGGAGTCCAGTTCGTATTCCTCGACTTTATCGGTGATCTCCTGGGTGTTTTCGATGGCTTCGGGCAGATCAGGGAAAAGGTCGATCATTTCCTGGGTGGTTTTAAACCATTCCTGACGGGTATACCGCATCCGGGTCGGATCGTCGATGTCTTTCCGGGTGTTCAGGCAAATCAGCAGATCATGGGCTTCGGCATCTTCTTCATTGAGAAAATGCACGTCGTTGGTAGCGATAAGTTTGATATTCAGTTTCCTGGCTATTTTGATTTTCTCCTGAATACAGCGTTGCTGATTGTCGTAAATCTCGGCTCTTTGTTTGGGATCCGCTGCCGGATGGCGCATCACTTCCAGATAATAATCTTCGCCGAACAGATTTTTGTACCATAGAGCTGCTTTTTCAGCTCCTTCCAGATCACCGGCCATGATTTTCTGATCGATTTCTCCTCCCAGGCAAGCCGAGGAAATGATCAATCCCTCATGATGTTTTTCGAGCTGGGCCTTATCGATACGGGGACGGTAGTAGAAACCGTCGCAAAAAGCCGTCGAACAGAGCTTGACGAGATTGCGGTAACCGGTGAGGTTTTTGGCCAGAATAATCAGGTGTTCCCCCGACCGGTCGACCGGTTTTTCTTTATTATATAAGGATACCCGTGCGACATAGGCTTCACATCCTAAAATGGGTTTGATTCCTTTTTGCCGGCAGGTGTCGTAAAACAACTTTATCCCGAACATATTGCCGTGATCGGTCAGTGCTAGTGCGGCCTGGCCGTCGGCTTTGGCTTTTTCGATCAGGCCTGGAATACTGGCTGCTCCGTCGAGAATAGAATATTGCGAGTGGACGTGGAAGTGGGTAAATTTCATCGTTTGTAAGCTGCTAAATTTGTAAACAAAAATACAACATCTTCCCGAACAATCCATTGCCGGATGATTTTTTCTTTCCGGGTCACTTCATTACATTCATGTTGTATGCTGTGGATGAGAGGGGATGGCACTGATCCGGAAATATTGACAATCCGAATAAGCGCTTCCGTCTTCGCGGGCAAAAAAGCAATACACGTGTGCGCCGTCTGTTGCCCGTTCCGACAGTGTGAATTCTCCGCACAAATCCTGCCGCCTGCCCGATACGCTCACTGCCAGCCGTGGTCCTAACGGCAGGGAATCGTACAATACACCTATTTGCAGGAGGTCGCTCCCTGTTGCTGTGGCCCATTCGCGCTCTTCCTGCCAACTCACCCGGAACCGCCTCTCTGTCCCCTCAACCTGTTCTATCTTCAATCCCCTTGGCAAAAGCAGGGACCCCTTCGTAAAAGTAAAATTGACGAAATCCACAAGCTTCCCCTCTCCGCTGAAACACCGGCAGTTCGTCGAGTTGAACAGGTTGTGCGCCATTTTTCCTTCCGCCCTGGCAGCTGCCCGCCAGATATCCCGTGACACTTGGCGGCAATAGGCCGCATAAAAAGCCTGTACGATGGCGAAACGTCCTGTCACTCCTTTTTGCTGATCCGACCGTTCTTTCTTCCGTTTTTTTTCCCGGTACTTCCGCTCGCCGGACACACTGCACCCCGTTACGGACATAATAAATCAGATTGCCCATCCGCCCGCTGAGCAGAGGTTGTGACAGATCCTTTACTTTCATATTTCCTGGATTTTAAACCTTTTCCTTGCTTTTTCCTGACTGTCAAATGTAAGTAAAAACATGATTATCTACAAATATTCCAATTATTATCTATTAATAAACTAATAGTTAATTAATAGATGAATAAGAAGTGAATAATAGATAATAGACATTTGAACTACATCGGTAAGTAGTTTATCTTAATCCGGCTCTTCCAGGGTGTAGGTCAGGAAAAAATCACTAGGTCCGGGGGAACAAACTTCGTCGATGTATTTGAATCCGGAAACCGAATGATCAGCGTTTTTTTGCATTTTAAATTTTACTATACACCCTCTCCACCAAACAAGGAGGACACCTTCTTCCGGTGCAACTAAAAGTCGCCTTGCTTCATCGAAGTCCGTTTTCGAAACAGGTTTTAAACGGATGTCCCGGGGAGTTTCCCGAATGTCATAGATTCGGAACCCGCAAGTACCCCAATAAGGAGAGAAAATGATCAATTCGTCTTTCCCGTCCACATCTATGTCTGTAAAACAGAAGGTAAGAGTTGTAGAAAATCCGTATTCTGTATATTTTTTTGCAGAATCAAAATGCAAATTGTAAGCTTTGAGGCAAATATCACGATATTCGCCTTCTTCTTCTTTCAGATATTTAAAAGAATGGGGGGTGATGGTGTTTCTACCCGGAACTCCCCAGTAATCCATACTGTCAACCCTGTGTGTTCTGTCTTTCGTACATATTTCCGCATATCCGCACCCTTTACCACCGACAAAGAATTTTTTGTTCCCTTTTTCAAAGCACAGGACATATGCGTTACAGCGATTACCGTTCAGGGCATGTATCTCCCTGACTGTATAGCCTTTTATGGGGCGGGTGTATTTTTTGAAATAGAGGGTATCTTGTGTTGAAAAGCCAGGAAAGTCGATGACTTTGTATTTGAACATGTCGGCAAAGCATTCGAACCCCGGGGGAAGGTATCTGAAACCGGTTATGAATTCCGGTTGTTTTTCCGGTGTTCTCTGTGTGTGGTTGTCTCTTTCGGCATGGAGAGATGTTATGTCTAATAACAGACATATAAAAAAGGTTGTAGTGATTCGTTTCATTGTTTGTTGGTTTTAAGGCTGATCATATTAACTTAAGTTGTTATTTTATATATCATGCTTCTGTTTCCCTTTTATAACTCCGATAATGACGATAACAATTCCTATGACGAGTAAAATGTTCCAGATTGATGCCACGATACCTTCCACCCATATTAACAATGGGAATAAGAAAAAAACTCCTATCAATAGGATTATCCATCCTATGCATCCCAGCGTATCTTTTGTTTTGCTGCCTTTATTTCCTTTGGCTATTACAAATACAAAAAAAAGTCCGATGAGAAGTAAAGGAATGGCTATCTTCAAAGAATCACCCATCTGCTCTCCATCCGGAAAACCGAAGACTTCAAAACTCCTTTGGTAACGTTGGGCAACACACACACTTGATGTTAGCAACATGGCTAATGTCGTCAAAATTGAAAATATG
>ERZ779843.3071-NODE-3071-length-14691-cov-2.797349_pt1 | contig 14691 bp, 13 predicted proteins | sample MGYA00511560_ERZ779843 | MGnify/ENA primary metagenome ERZ779843 (study PRJEB29588, sample SAMEA2158062) | human gut metagenome | biome: human gut; feature: human-associated habitat; material: faeces | place: Denmark | collected 2008/2010 ... | reverse complement strand
GGTTTGTAACCTTTACTTCTGTTGAAATTGCAGCGTGGTCTGTTCCCGGGATCCACAGTGCATTATATCCCTGCATTCTCTTGTAACGGATCAGGATATCCTGAAGTGTATTATCAAGAGCATGTCCCATATGCAGCTTACCGGTGATATTCGGTGGCGGCATTACCGTTGTAAATGGTTTCTTACTTCTGTCAACTTCAGCGTGAAAATACTTTTCTTCACACCATTTTTCATAAAGTTTCGCTTCAATCTCTTTCGGATTGTAGGTCTTTTCAAGATTCTTACTCATTGTTTCCTCCTCTTATAAGTCCACCGCGCACTTTTGCTCTCTCTATAAAAAATAAAAAAAGCCCTTTACAATATGTAAAGGGCGTGTATAAACGCGGTACCACCTTTGTTCCACGAAATAAATCCATCTCGTATCTCTCACAGTTCTATAACGGAAACCACCCCGTGATATCCTACTCGCCCTTTTTCAGATACCCGGCTCCAAAGCTACCTTCTGCAACCACTTCCCGTAAACCGTCTCTCAGCCTGTGAACGGTTCTCTCTTCTTCGGACCAGTCTGCATACTCCTCTTTCTCATTGCCTTTTCCCATAACTATTGATAATCATAGTATTCAAAGTCCGATTTGTCAAGAAGTTCATGAAATCTTTAGAACTTCTTAAAGATTAAATTTTTCACTTAACTCAAAAAAGGCGAAATCCCTCTGAATAAGAAAGATCCCGCCCTAACTTCCTAAGCCTCGTCAATCGCTTTTCCGATATCGTGGCGCATATATTTGTTATCAAATTTAACCCATTCGGTTGCTTTGTAAGCATTGGCACGGGCCTCTTTGAGCGTTGCTCCCTTGGCTGTCACACCGAGGACACGTCCTCCGTTTGTCACGATCTGGTCTCCGTCGAATTTGGTTCCGGCATGGAAGCAATAGTATCCTTCATGCTTCTTGAACTCGTCAAGACCTGTGATCGGAAGTCCTTTTTCATAAGCGACCGGATAACCGTCAGATGCAAGTACCACACAGACTGCTGCATTGTCTTCAAACTGAAGATCTACCTGATCCAGTGTTCCGTCGATACAGGCTTCGATCACATCGATCAGATCATTTTTCATACGCGGAAGAACAACCTGTGCCTCAGGATCTCCGAATCTGGCATTGTATTCCAGAACCTTCGGTCCGTCTTCGGTAAGCATCAGTCCGAAGAAGATGATCCCCTTGAACTCTCTTCCCTCTGCTGCCATTGCATCTACCGTCTTCTGGTACACATATTTCCGGCAGAATTCGTCAACTTCTTTTGTATAGAAAGGACTCGGTGAGAAAGTTCCCATACCACCGGTATTCAATCCCTGGTCTCCGTCTTTGGCTCTCTTGTGATCCTGCGCGCTTGTCATAGTCTTGATGGTCTTTCCATCTACAAAGGAAAGAACAGAAACCTCACGTCCTGTCATGAATTCTTCTACAACCATGGTATTACCGGATGCACCGAATTTCTTGTCCAGCATGATCTCTTTCACGCCGGCTTTTGCTTCTTCCAACGTATTACAGATCAGTACACCTTTTCCAAGTGCCAGACCATCTGCCTTCAGAACGATCGGAAATTTGGCTGTCTCCAGATAAGCCAGCGCTTCGTCTGCATTGTCAAAGTTCTCATATGCTGCGGTCGGGATGTCATATTTTTTCATCAGATCTTTTGAAAATGCCTTGCTTCCCTCCAGGATTGCTGCATTTTTTCTTGGTCCGAATGCGCGGATCCCGGCTTTTTCAAATTCATCTATAAGGCCGCCAACCAGCGGATCATCCATTCCTACGATTGCCAGATCAATCTCTTTTTCCTTTGCAAATGTAACCAGCTTGTCAAATTCCATCGCACCAATCGGTACACATTCTGCAAGCTCTGCAATCCCGGCATTTCCCGGTGCACAGTACATCTTCTCTACCTTGCTGCTCTTTGCTACACAATATGCAATTGCGTGTTCTCTTCCGCCACCGCCTACGATCAATACTTTCATTGGTGCTCCTCCTTCTCTAACGGGCAATTGACACTCTGCCATCTTTTACTGTTACTTTTCCATTTGCGATCAGGTCGATCGCATGTGGAAGGATCTTCCACTCCGCCTGCTCCATCACTCGTCTCTGCAGAACCTCCGGTGTATCGCCTTCTTCTACTTCAACAGCCTTCTGGAGAATGATCGGACCGGTATCCGTTCCTTCGTCTACAAAATGTACGGTTGCTCCAACCACCTTTACCCCTCTGGCAAGTGCTGCCTCATGAACCTTCAGTCCATAATATCCCGTTCCGCAGAACGACGGAATCAGAGATGGATGGATATTGATGATCTTATTTCGGTATCTGCTGATCATTTCTTCCGGAATCACAACCAAAAATCCCGCCAGAACGATCAGATCCGGTTTCAGTTCGTCTACCTTTTCAAGAAAAACTTTGTTAAACTCTTCTCTTGTCTCAAAATCCTTCGGCGAAACGCACTGTGCCGGGATCTGATGATTCCCGGCTCTTGTGAGTGCATATGCGTTCTTATTATTGCTGATGACACCGACCAGCTCTGTATTGGTGATCGTGCCATTTTCCACTGCATCAATGATTGCCTGCAGATTGGTTCCGCCTCCGGATACAAGTACAGCAACTCTTAACATAAAGTAACTCCTTTTTCTCCTGCTTCTACATAACCAACCACAAATGCTTCATCTCCAGCTTCTTTCATTGCCTTAATTGTAGCATCTACATCCTTTTCATCGACAGCGACAACCATACCGATACCCATATTGAAGGTATTGTACATCATCTCTTCTGCAATGTTGCCAGTCTTTGCGATCAGGTTGAAGATTGCAGGGATTTCATAGCTGTCCTTCTTTACCACTGCACGGATTCCTTCCGGAAGCATTCTCGGAATATTTTCATAGAATCCGCCGCCTGTGATATGGCTGCATCCTTTGACTCTTACACCGGCTTCTTTTACGTTCTTCAGTGCTTTTACATAAATTCTGGTCGGAGCAAGAAGTGCTTCGCCAAGTGTCTTTCCTAATTCATCATAGTATGTATTTAAGGATTCTTCTGTAATGTCGAATACCTTACGAACCAGTGAAAATCCATTGCTGTGAACCCCTGTAGACGGCATTGCAACAAGTACATCACCTGGCTTAATATCAGAACCGTCGATAATGTCTTTCTTATCTACAACTCCGACTGCAAAACCTGCAAGGTCGTAATCATTCTCTGGCATCAGTCCCGGATGTTCTGCTGTCTCTCCACCTACAAGTGCACATCCTGACTGCTTACAGCCCTCTGCCACACCGCTTACGATCGTAGCGATCTTTTCCGGGTAATTCTTGCCACAGGCAATATAATCCAGGAAGAATAACGGTTCTCCACCAGAGCATGCGATATCATTCACACACATGGCAACAGCATCAATACCGATCGTATCATGCTTGTCCATTACAAATGCAAGCTTCACCTTTGTTCCACATCCATCTGTTCCGGAAAGAAGTACTGGTTCTTCCATATTCTTGATTCCACTTAAATCAAATGCACCTGCAAAACCGCCAAGCCCTCCTAACACTTCCGGTCTCATGGTTTCTTTTACATGCTTTTTCATAAGTTCTACTGATTTATATCCTGCCTCGATATCTACGCCGGCTGTCTTATAATCCAACATTTTCTATATCCTCCTGGTATTTTCACTGACATCTGTATGCCTACATCTGCTTGATATATTCTTTGTGTCCGATTTTTTCAAGCTTTTCTGCTTTTTTCTGGACGGTTTCTTTCATTTCTGCAGTGTAATCCTTCAATTTCTGAAGAAGCTCAGGATCTGAGGTTGCAAGAATCTTTGCAGCCAGAATAGCTGCGTTTGCTCCGCCATCGATCGCAACTGTGGCAACCGGGATTCCAGGCGGCATCTGAACGATTGAATAGAGTGCGTCGACACCCTCCAGATTCTTCCCTGACATTGGGATTCCGATAACCGGCATCGGGAAAATTGCTGCACACATTCCTGGAAGATGTGCTGCCATACCTGCACCTGCAATAATTACTTTGAAGTCTTTTGCTTCTGCAGACTTCGCATATTCATAGAATACATCAGGCTCACGGTGTGCCGAGATGATCGTCATCTCATAATCGATTCCAAACTTTTCCAGCATGTCGGCAGCTTTTCCCATTACTTTCATATCTGAGTCGCTGCCCATTACGATTCCAACTTTTGGCATAATGATCTCCTTTTCTTTTATCTATAAGTATTTTAATAAATAGCTAACCACTTATAAGTTATTTTACTAAGTCTGTTGCGGTATGTCAACCGTTACTTATCTGACCATTATTTAATTTTACTTATTGGTATTATTGAAAATCCATAACTAATACTAATTCAGAGGTTCATTGAGGATCTCTGTTCCCGGAAGAACAAACCGTCCATCACGGATAATTTCTGTCTCTGTTCCGTCTTTCGCCACTACAACAATGCTTCCCAGCTCATCATAAGGGATGGTGATATCGGTATGGCACTGGAAATATGCTTTCGACGGATCCTCTTTTCTCAAGATCGATATGCTGTTGTCTCTTGCAATAATCTCTTTTCCATCCGGATTGTAAACCTTTACATCCTCTGCCCAGCTGTAGCAGGTATCCCCTACTGCAAAATGCGGTCCCGTCTTTTCAGCGATCAGAATCGTATATTTATCTGCAATATCATATTTCTTCGCAACCGCATAAGCTGTGGTATTGGTTCCGATCGCAAACTCGCCGATCGGAAGTGTCTGATGATTGTGCAGAATGTTATCGAAAATATATTTTTTATTTTCTTCTTCTGAATCAAAATTGGTGCAGGTATACTCTGTGATCTTTCCTTCTTTAAAACTGATCTTCAGATTGTAATACGGAAGTCCGTGAAGAAATACCTTGCTCACAAAAAGGGTACCTTCTGTTCCTTCCAGTACCGGGGAAGTGAACACCTCACCTACCGGGATATTGACATCGGCAACACAGTTTTCAAAGATCGTCTCTTTTGCCGGATCGGCAAGCGGATGAAGCATCACTTTCAGATCCGTCTGGTTTTCGCCTGAGCCTGTTACTTTTACATACTCTCCTTTATCCAGTGCATCGATCATTGTCTGCTGCACCTTCTGGTAAAGCTTGTAATCCAGAGTATTGATCTTGATCGTTTCATCAAAGATCTCATGATACTGCTCTCCGATTTCCGGAACCGGCCAGGAAATGATCGTAAAGCTTCTCTCATCTCCCGGAAGATATTCATTGGTCAGACGTCCGGCTCTTCCATTCATCGCAACCAGAAGTTCTTCCTGCTTTTCGCTTAATTTAACTGCCTCTGGTTTAGCCTGCGGAACAAAAGTCTTTTCTCCGAAAATGTCGATCACTGCCGGTCCTGCATAGCCTGCTGCAATCTCTTTATTCTGCTCGTAAGTGGTACGCATCACTTCCAGCTTTCGCTCTACATACTGTTTATCCATCACAAGCCCGATATCATCTCTGTGGTCATAGACATACTGCTTGTTGCCGGAAATATTGAAAAATCCGATCTGGCTGTTACGTCCTCTTGTGATCACGCTGTGACTTGTTCGGAAAATACTCGGCTTTAATCCCATTTTGGCAAAATTCTCAATGGCTTTTTTTACGATCCGTTCAAATCCCATTGCATAGTAAATGTTGACTACAGATTTTTTTGACAGGTCTTTTCCGGTATTTACAAAACCAATCCTGTATCCTTCACTGAAGGTATCTGCCATCTTATCAATCTTCTCCTGTGAAAGTGAATTTAAATATGCGGCTGTCTCTCTTTCATTTACCCCCACATATTCTCCCATACGGTAGAGATAACGCAGATCGGAAAGATCTTCATTCATGATCATATTCACAATGAAGCATCCTCTTTCCGGATCGATCTGGTCTTTGATGCGGTCTGCCGCAAATACATCACAGTAATCACTTGCATACCAGTAAAAGATTTCCTTCAGGCTTTCCGGCTGCGGCTGCTTTTCTTCTTCAAATTTGTTGTAGATTTCAATCAAAAGCTCTGCTCCGATCACAACATACTCCATACGCTGTTCCTGAACATAAGAAATGCTTCCGCGAATCTCGGTGTAAACCGCAGACAAAAAGCTTCCCAGTTCTCCTCCCAGCACCAAAACCGCATAAGCCGGATTTGCATAAGATTTCTCATAGTTTGCTTCCAGTTCGTCTGCATAAAGATCCTTCATCTCTTCCTGCAGCTCTTCTTCTGACATCTCTTTCTGCTTTCCGCTTTCCACATTCTGTTTCAGCTCATCAAGCTTTAAAATAAACCGAGCCACATGCTGGAAATACTCCCGATATGGCTCTGCTACTGTTTTTTCTTCTATTATTGCTTTTATTCTGTCAATTGCCAGATTATATCTTTCTTCCATTTATACACATCCTCTTATAAATACTAAGATCAGGGCAAGTAAAATAAATCCGTTTACAACAATTCCGATCTTGCAGGTCAGATAATTTTTATCTCTTTCTTTAAATCCTTTTACACCCGTTACAATACCGATGCAGGCAAGAATCATATCGAAAACCCCAAAGCTTCCTACCATTGCTGCTGATTTCCCTTTATTCATAAATGCCATTACAATCAATCCCGCTATCACTGCCGTAACAAGTACTGCCATCACACAGGACCAGATTCCCTTGCGGGAATGCTTTCTTTTTATCTGACCATACTTCCGGCTTCTTTTATTTCGATCTCTTTCGCGTGCTCTTTTTTTATCTCTCCTGCTTCGCATCGTGCCATCTCCTTATCATATTACAAATCGCGAAGACGATATACCCGATCACACCGCCAAGGGTGTTGAGCAGCATATCATCCACATCAAAACTCCCCACTCTTGTTACCAGCTGAAAGCACTCCACAAAGAAGCTCACTCCAAAACTGTAGAAAAGGGTAAGAAAAAAGCTGCGATACCGGCTTGCCATCGGCATAAAAAATCCAAATGGTATGAAAATCAGGACATTTCCGAACAGATTTGCATAAGATACCCATCCTAAAACATCTCGATACAGCCAAAATCTTTTTATTTCACAGAAAAGAACCAGGTTATAATGATATTCCCCGGTTCCTTCCCGTCCATACCAGTCAGAAAAAATCAGAAAGTAAAATAAAAATCCAATATACAGGACAAATAAAATCTTCCCAAGAACCCGAAGTCTTTTTCTGTTCTTTGCTTTCAACTTAAAGCGCCCTTCCTAAAATGTCAGTCCCTTTTTCGCACCAAGCAGCTTTCCACCGCTGACAAGCAAAATGATCCCGGTTGTCACACCAACAACAATAGAAATAATTCCGATCGCAATATTGGCACCGCCGGCAAGTCCCATCACCTTATATGTCTTTTCTGTCACTGTAACTCCTCCTTATTTTGCACCATACTGCTCATAGTATGCGTCGATTGCAGCCTTGATGTTGTCATCGATAACAATTTCACCATTGCATGGTTTGTTGTACAGATGCTCTACTACATCCTTCATGGTTACGATTGCATTAGTTTCAAATCCGTAAAGATCCTTTACTTCATCGAGTGCGCATTTCACACCGCCTTTTCCTACTTCCATACGGTCAAGGGATACCATCAGTCCAACAATTGTTACATCAGCGGCTCCTCTTACCTTCGGTACAGTCTCTTCCATGGATTTGCCGGATGTGGTAACATCTTCGATCATAACCACGCGGTCTCCGTCCTGAAGCTTGCTTCCGAGGAAGCTTCCCTTATCTGCTCCGTGATCTTTTTCTTCTTTACGGTCTGAGCAGTAACGGATCTCTTTTCCGTATAATTCACTGTAAGCGATCGCGGTTACAACTCCAAGCGGGATTCCTTTGTAAGCAGGTCCGAATAATACATCAAAATCATCCCCGTATTTGTCATGGATTGCTTTTGCGTAATATTCACCGAGTCTTTTGAGCTGTGATCCTGTCACATAAGCTCCTGCATTCATGAAGAAAGGGGACTTTCTTCCGCTTTTCAGTGTAAATTCTCCAAATTTAAGAACGTGGCTTTCTACCATAAAATCAATAAATTCCTGTTTGTAGCTTTCCATTTTATTTATCCTCCATCTCTTATCTGTTCTTTATTTTACAATTCCAACCATATCTTTCACAGACTCAAAGCCATTCTTCTTCATGTAGGCTTCAATTCCATCGATCACTTCCATCGTCACTGCCGGATTGTGAAAGTTGGCTGTTCCTACGGATACGGCACTTGCTCCTGCAAGAAGGAACTCGATCGCATCTTCTGCGCAGGAAATACCGCCCATCCCGATGATCGGGATATTCACTGCCTGTGCTACCTGATATACCATGCGGACAGCGATCGGTTTGACGATCGGTCCTGATACACCTCCGGTCTTATTTGCCACTGCAAATGTCTTGCGATTGATATCAATCTTCATACCGGTCAGTGTATTGATCAGGGAAACTGCGTCCGCACCGCCTGCTTCTGCCGCTTTTGCTATCTCAGTAATATCGGTTACATTCGGTGTCAACTTCATGATAATCGGCTGCTTTGCGATCTTCTTGATCTGTCCGGTCAGCTCTTCTACATGCTTTGCATCCTGTCCGAAAGCAAGGAATCCTGCATTGACATTCGGGCAGGAAATGTTGATTTCCATCATATCGATCGGTTCATCCGCAAGGCGTTCTACCACTTCAAGATACTCTTCCGGTGCATGTCCGCAGACATTCACAATGATCTTGGTATCATAATTTTTCAGATACGGAATATCTCTTTTACAGAACAGATCGATTCCCGGATTCTGAAGTCCTATGGCGTTCATCATTCCGCCGTAAACCTCGGCTACACGCGGAGTCGGATTGCCCGGCCACGGTACATTTGCCACACCTTTTGTTGTCACAGCTCCAAGCTTGTTCAGATCTACAAATTCAGAAAACTCTTCTCCTGATCCGAAAGTTCCTGATGCCACTGTTACCGGATTCTTCCATTCTACTCCGGCAATATTTACACGCATATCCATTAGATTTCCACCTCCGTAGAAAGAAATACCGGTCCGTCTTTACAGATACGTTTGTTGTGCACATTGCTGTGCGCATCCTTTTCCTTTGACTTGCACACGCACGCAAGACAGGCACCGATTCCACATGCCATTCTCTCTTCCAGAGAAATATAGCATTCGATTCCGTTTGTTTCTGCATACTGTTTGATCGCACGGAGCATCGGAGTTGGTCCACAGGCATAGATCATATCTGCTTCCAGCGCATTCTCACGGATTGCATCCATGACATTTCCTTTTGTTCCGACACTGCCATCTTCGGTTGAAATATAAAGCTCTCCTGCCTGTTCAAATTCTTCTTTCAGGAAGGTATGTGCATCACGGTATCCAACCACAATCTGCTTTTTCTCACATTTCATCTGTTTTGCAAGCTCCAGGATCGGCGGCACACCGATTCCTCCTCCCATCAGAAATACCTTCTTTCCTTCGGCCTTCTCAAATGGGAATCCATTACCAAGTGGTCCGATCACCGGAATGGTATCTCCTGCCTTCATCTGTGAAAATTCTTCTGTTCCGGTTTTTTCCCCTGTTACACGGTAAACCACACGAAGTTTTCCACCTTCTTTATCGATCTCACAGATACTGATCGGGCGTGGAAGAAGCTTGCTTCCATCATTGGTATACATGGAAATAAACTGCCCCGGTCTTGCACTCCCTGCTGCTTCTGTCTTGATCCACATACTGAAGATCCCATCTGCAAGCTGCTCCTGCGATACAACCTTTGCCTGTTCTTTTTTCTTTGTAGTCATCTTCTATTCTCCTATAATCCGGATTTGCCGGTATGTCAGAAGCTTCTGTCACACCGGCTCATTCTTTTCTCTTATCTGTTCTCAAGCGCGCCTTTGATATCTGCTACCATGGCTTCTACTGCTGCACGGGATGCATCTCCAAAGTTCTCTGCACCGTATTTTGCATAAGCTTCCTGCTTATATGCTGCAATGATTCCTCTGGATGAGTTTACGATTGCTCCAAGTCCATCTTCATTGAAGAAATGAACCAGATCTTTTCCTTTTCCACCTTGTGCACCGTATCCCGGAACCAGAATGTAGGATTTCGGCATTACTTTACGAAGGACTTTTCCCATCTCCGGATAAGTAGCTCCCACAACTGCTCCGATGTAGCTATAATCATCACCCATGCAGTCTGCTCCCCACTCGGCAACCTTTTCTCCTACCAGTTCGTAAAGCGGACGGCCATCGATCAGCCGATCCTGGAATTCTCCACTGGATGGATTGGATGTTTTTACCAGGATAAACAGACCTTTGTTTTCTTCTTTGCAGACCTTGATGAACGGTTTGATGCCGTCAGAACCGAGATACGGATTGACCGTAGCGAAATCCTCATCAAATCCTGCGAACTGCTGGGAACCTACTTTTACTTTTCCCAGATGACCTACCGCGTAGGCCTCGGAAGTAGAACCGATATCTCCACGTTTTACATCACCGATAACTACCAGTCCTTTTTCATGGCAGTAATCCACGGTCTTTTTAAACGCTTTCACACCTTCGATACCAAACTGCTCATACATGGCAACCTGTGGTTTTACCGCCGGGATCAGATCATAGGTAGCATCCACGATCTCTTTGTTGAACTGCCAGATGGCTTCTGCTGCTCCTTCGAGTGTCTCACCATACTCTGCAAATGCACGTTTCTGGATATGTTCCGGTACATAATTTAACATCGGATCAAGACCTACTACGATCGGTGCATGTGTTTTCTGGATTTTTTCAATCAATTTGTTAATCATCTGTTTTTCTCCTCGCCTTTTGCTTTCTGTATGTTGCCTTTTCCTGTTTTATTTATCTTCGTACACGACTCTTCCACCACAAATCGTCACTTTCACTTTACCGTTTACTTTTTTACCCTGGAACGGTGTGTTCTTACCCTTCGATACAAAATCTTTCACATCGATCACATAAGATTCTTTCGGGTCGATCACAACCACATCCGCATCTTTTCCTGGTTTCAGGGAACCTTTGTTGGTAAGATGCAGGATCTGCGCCGGATTGTAACTCATTTTTTCTGCCATCTGCATCGGTGTGATCCATCCTTTGTCCACCAGTTCAGTGATAGTCAGCGATACACTGGTTTCCAATCCCACGATGCCGAACGGCGCGCTCTTCATAGAAACACCCTTTTCCACCATCGTATGTGGTGCATGATCGGTGCTGATCACATCAAAGACATCATTTTTCAGCCCTTCCAGAAGTGCCTTCCGGTCTTCTTTTGTGCGCAGTGGCGGATTCATCTTATAATTAGTATCACCTTCCACGATATCATCCGAAGTCAGTGTAAAATGATGGGGGCATACTTCACCGGAGACAGAGATTCCTTCTTCTTTTGCCAGACGCAGCATCACTTCACTGTCTTTTGTGGAACAATGACAAAGATGCAGGTGGCATCCGGTATCTTTTGCGATCAAAATATCTCTTGCTACAATAGTATCTTCCACTGCGTTACAAATTCCAGGCAGACCAAACTTCTCGGAATTGGTATCTTCGTTCATACAGCCTCCGTTTACCATATGAATATCTTCACAATGTGCCAGTACCGGAATATTCATGCGTGCTGCAATCTGCATCGCTTCTTTATAAATCTGCGCATTCATAACAGATTTTCCATCCTCACTGATCGCCGGCGCGCCCGCCCGAACCATCCCTTCAATATCAGAAAGCTCCTCGCCTTTCATCCCCTGAGTGATAGCTCCTGCCTGCAGGACATTGACCAGATTACACTGCATTGCTTTATTTTTTACATAAGAAAGCCGTTCCGGATTATCAATGACCGGTTTTGTGTTTGGCATGGCAACCAGCGTGGTAACACCACCCCTTGCCGCAGCCTTCGATCCGGTAAATACATCCTCTTTATGTGTCAGCCCCGGATCACGCAGATGTACATGCATATCGATCAGCCCTGGCATGACGTAGCAGCCTCTGGCATCAATCACCCTGTCCGCTTTATCCTTGATGTTTTCTTTTACTTCCTGGATCTTATCATCTTCCAGCAGTACATCTGCAACCTGATCCAGCTTTGTATCCGGATCGATCACATGACCATTTTTTATCAGGATTTTCATATTGCATCCTTTCCTGAAGCTTCTGCATCTTTTGCATATCTTCACACTTTTTTTCGTTCCCTCTCTCTGTAAGGAACCCTGTTTTCCATCTACTATCATACACGAAAACTGTACTGAAATAAAGCCTTTTTCTGCTTGACTTTTACAAATATTCCAACTATAATGAGCATTGTAGAAGGAAATTGGATATATCTAATATTACCCATCGGGCTGAACGGGATTATTATTTATTTTATCAATGTTTATTTATACTTGTTTTACTTGCTCTTGTATAAAAACTTCTATTTTATCTCCTTCTTTTAGGTCATTATAGTTTTCTATTTGAAGTCCACATTCAAATCCTTTTGTAACTTCTTTAACATCATCTTTAAATCTCTTTAATGAAACAAGTTTTCCTTCATGTATAACAACATCTTCTCTTATTACTCTTACTCCTGCATTTCTTTCTACTTTTCCATTAAGTACAAAACATCCTGCAATTGTTCCAACACTAGATACTCTAAATGTTTGTCTTACTTCTGCTTCTCCTATAACTTTTTCTTCAAATACAGGGTCTAGCATTCCTTTCATAGCAGCTTCTACATCTTCAATAGCTTGATATATTACAGAATATTGTTTTACTTCTACTTCTTCTCTTTCTCCCATTTCTTTTGCTGTTGATGTAGGACGTACATTAAATGCAATAATAATAGCTTTTGCAGCTTTTGCAAGTTGTACATCTGATTCTGTAACAGCTCCTGCACTATAATGTATAACTTTTACCTTTACTTCATCATTAGATAATTTTTCTAATGATTGTTTTAAAGCTTCTGAAGTACCTTGTACATCCGCTTTTACTATAATATTAAGTTGTTTCAAGTTTTCACTTGCCATTTTTTCAAATACATTACTTAGTGTAACTTTGTTTACATTATTTAAGTGCTCTTCTCTTTCTTGACGTTTTCTTCTTTCTATTAAGTGTTTAGCTGTTTTTTCGTCTTTTACTTCATAGAAAGTATCTCCTGCTTCTGGAACATCTGTTAATCCCATGATTTCAACAGGTGTAGATGGACCTGCTGCTTTAACCTTTTGGCCTTTGTCATTTTTCATTGCTCTTATTTTTCCTATAGATTTACCTACAACTATAGTATCTCCAATATTTAAAGTTCCTCTTTGTACTAACATAGATGCGATAGGTCCTTTTGCTTTATCTAGTCTTGCTTCTATAACAGCACCTTTTGCTTGTTTATTAGGATTTGCTTTTAATTCTTTCATATCTGCAACTAATAAAACCATTTCTAGTAAATTTTCTATGTTTAAATGTTTTTTTGCAGAAATAGGTACAAAAATTGTATCTCCGCCCCATTCTTCTGGTACTAGTTCATATTCCATTAATTGTTGTTTAATTCTATCTATATTGGCTCCTGGTAAGTCTATTTTATTTACAGCAACTATAATTGGAATTTCTGCAACCTTTGCGTGGTTAATAGCTTCTATAGTTTGTGGCATAACACCATCATCTGCTGCAACTACAAGTATTGCTATATCTGTAATTTGAGCACCTCTAGCTCTCATACTTGTAAATGCCTCATGTCCTGGAGTGTCTAAGAAAGTAAGTTCTCTTCCATTTATATTTACTTTATAAGCACCTATATGTTGTGTAATTCCACCTGCTTCTCCCTCTATAACATTAGTTTTTCTAATAGCATCTAGAAGTGATGTTTTACCATGGTCAACGTGTCCCATAACAACAACAACTGGTGGTCTTGGTTTTAAATCTTCTTCCTTATCTTCAGAGTCATCAAATAAGATATCTTCTTCTTTTATTTCTTCTTTTTTCTTAGCTGTTATACCAAATTCACTTGCTACTAAATAAGCTGTATCAAAATCTACAGTATTATTAATTGTAGCCATTATTCCATAATTAAATAATTTTTTTATAATTTCGCCACTTGTTTTCTTTAATTCTATTGCTAAATCTTTTACTGTTATATTATCCGGAATAGTAATTTCTTTTAGTTCAAATATTTTTTGTTTATTCCTTTCTTCGTCTTTTTGAATTTTTTTCTTGTTTCTCTTTCCTCTAGCAGTTGTTAAATCGTAATAATCTAGCATTCCACCATCTTGTTCTGTAAACATATGTGATAGTCTGTCTTCTTGTTTCAACTTGTTTAGTTTACCACTATCAAATTCGTCAAAATCACCTTTTTTAGAGCGTGATGCTTTTTTATTTTTTTCTTCATAGCGATTGCTTTTAGCTTTATCGATAGCTCTATTATTGTAGTCTCTTTGATTTTCTTTTTCTACAATTTCTGTTGACATTATATCTTTAATATTTCTATCTATTCCTTTGCTATCTAAAGGCCTTTGTGATTTGTTAAAGTTTTGTCTTTGACCATTTCCATTTCCAAACTTATTTTGTCCATTTTGATTGTTTCTATTGTTAAATCTATTTTGTCCATTTCCATCACGATAACCATTAGCATTATTTCTGTAGTTATTATTTTGATTTCCATGATAATTTGTATTATTATGAAAATTATTTTCTCTTTGATTATTGCGATAATTATTTGTATTTT
>ERZ779843.3056-NODE-3056-length-14745-cov-11.631042_pt1 | contig 14745 bp, 6 predicted proteins | sample MGYA00511560_ERZ779843 | MGnify/ENA primary metagenome ERZ779843 (study PRJEB29588, sample SAMEA2158062) | human gut metagenome | biome: human gut; feature: human-associated habitat; material: faeces | place: Denmark | collected 2008/2010 ... | reverse complement strand
GCTACAACCGTCTGCTGGCGGCCAAGCCCACAGGCGGCACGCTGGAGGCGCTGCTGCCGACGATTAACGAGAGCACCGGCGTGCTGACCGACAGCACCGACGTGAAAACGGCGGACGGCGAGGTCACCCTTGCCAACTTCTGGAACAAGCTCAACCTGCAGGCCGACATCTACGTCGGCGGCATCGTCGGCGCAAACGACGCCGATACGAAGCTGACGATTCAAAATGCAACCAACGGTGCAACGCAGAACGCCCTGTCCGTCGGCGGCCTGAACCCGTCCAACAACGGCGCGTTTAAAGGCGGCGTATCGCTGAACGCGCTGGCCGATGGCCGCTATGATTTCGACGACGTGCACGGCGCACTGGCGGGCGGTATCATCGGCTATGCCACGCCCAACACGAAGCTGGAAAACTGCACAAACTACGGCACAGTGGCTCACAAGTGCGCCGCGGGCGGCTTTGCGGGCTGGAACGAGGGCACGATCACCGGCGGCAGCATGGCGGCGTCCCTCGGCAACCGTGAAACCGGATATACCTATCTGGGCGGCGTTGCGGGCGTCAACGGCGGTCTTATTCAGTCTGCCTACCCGGCGCAGGGCTGCGCCGTGCGCGGCGACAGCTATGTCGGCGGCATTGCGGGCGTCAACCTGGGCGGTGACGCTACGGCAAGCAAGGGCCTCATCATCTGCACAGAGAACAACAGCACTGGCACGGTGGAGGCCAACCAGTACGCGGGCGGCGTGGCCGGTGCCAACGTCGGCAATATCTCGCTGTCCGGCCAGCTGCAAAGCAGTGTCACCGCCACCGGCTATGCGGGCGGCGTGGCCGGTATCAATACGACGTATAACGCCTATAAGGGCAGCATTTACGGCACTGAAAACGCCAACGGCGCGGTCAGGGGCAGCGTCACTGCCGCCAACTACGCGGGCGGCGTGGCCGGTACGAACAGCGCCGAAATCACCCGTGTGGATAACTACGCCTCAGTGCGCGCCAGCACAAAATATGCGGGCGGTATTGCGGGCGTGAACGACGCGGGCGGCACGATCAGCTATTGCAGCCATGCGTCCGGCAATGCCGCCGCAGTCTACGCCACCAACGGCGAGGCGGGCGGCATCGCGGGCAATAATAATAAAAACGCGCTGATTGAGAATGTGCAGGTCCGCGCCGACGTCACCGCGGCCAACGGCACGGCGGGCGGCGTCACGGCTACGAACTTCGGCATCATCGGTCAGGAGACCGGGCTGGAAAACAGCAGCAGCGTAAGCGGCTGCACGATCACCGGCACGTCGGAGAGCATCGGCGCTGTTGCGGCGTACAACAGCGCGGACGCGACCATCCGCAACGTCAGGCTGGCGGCAAACGCCAACGTGCGGTTCAGCACCCCGGCGGTCACCATCCGCGGCCTTGCGGGCATGAACGAGGGCACCGTCACCGGCTGTCAGGTCGAAAACGGCGCGCTGTCGCTGGGCGCCGGTCTGCGCGCGGGCACCAACACCGTCACGCTGGGCGGCGCGGTGGGCCGCACCACGAAGGACGGTACGGTCAGCGAAACCAACGTTCTGCTGGACCTTACACAAAATCTTGATAAATATACAAATTTGGGCGGCGTCGCAGGCCAAAACGACGGTACCCTGGAGCAGTGTACCTATTCCGGCACGATGGGCGGCAACGCAGACGGGGACGGCCTTGTCTCCGTCGGTGCACGCAGCACCGGCAGCACGGTGGGCGGCATTGCCGGTCTGAACAACAGCACAATCAAGGGCTGTGAGGTCAAATACATCAAACTGCAGGTCAGCGGTATCAGCAACATCACCACGACCCAGACCGCAGACGAAAAGCTCGCCAGTGCCAGCCATGTGGGCGGCATTGCGGGCCGCAACAATGACGAAATCGTCAACAGCTATGTCGCCACCGTGCGCAGCAGCGGCAATGCGGGCAGCATCATCACGGCGCGTTACGGCTTTGTGGGCGGCGTCGCTGGCTCCAACAACGGCACTATCACAGGCAGCGGCAGCAAAAAAGCGCTGGTCAGCGGCGACACAACAAAACCCGCCCTTGTTGCACAGGTTGAAAAATGGCTGGGTGCGGAAGATGCTAATGCCGGCATCAACAGCATGGCGGCAGAGCTGACCACAGGCAAGACCTACGCGGGCCTCAAGGGCGTTGACACTGTGACGGGCTATGGCTACACGAACGTTTACAGCGACACAGGTCTTGCCGCCAATGATCTGCTTGTCGCCCTGCGCGGCAGCAACAACAGCGAGACCGTCCGTGCCGCCGGTTATCTGGGCGGTCTGGCAGGCTTTAACTCTCTCCGTGGTACAATCGACACTTCCGCCACCGGCCAGTGGTTTGTCTATTCTGACAATGCGACAACGGCATCCACCGTCGGCGGTATTGTCGGCCAGAACGAATCCAACGTCACAGACAAAAGCGTGCTGGACACTGTGGTAAACTGTGCCGCTGTGCGCCGGTTTACGCGCGTGTTTGATGGGGCTAAGAACAAGGACGATACAGACAATGACAACATTTACAAGAGGGAAAATCGTGTTGTTGTCCATGTGGGCGGTGTCATTGGCCAGCAGCAGAACCGCAGCGATGACCGGTGGTCTGTCAACAAGGTAGTCAACTGCGGCAGTGTGTTCAACAGCCGCTCGGCCAATGTGGGCGGCGTGATCGCCTATTGGCTGGACTACGGCGGAACCGTGCAGAAATGCTTCAATTTTGGCAAAATCACAACAAACACGAACGACAAAAACAGCGGTTACGGTGCAGTCGGCGGTATTGTCGGCTTTATTGACCAGCCTATTTCCGGCGGCACCACAAATGTGCTTTCCTGCCGCAACTACGGTCAGATTTGGTATAAATCAAACGGCGCAAATGACTGCGCGGGCATTATCGGTAAAATCGAGATGAAGAAGGTCACCGATATTATGACGCTGAACATCATCGACTGCGTCAATAGCGGCGCAATCAAGGCAGCGTCGCAGGCAGTCGGCATTCTGGCATGGATCGGCCCGTACAACAAGGGGAACATTGATAATGTTACGGTAAATATTGACCGCTGCCGAAACCTTAATACAGACTTTACGTGTAGCAGAAAAATCGGCATTGTCGGCAGCCGCGGTAATGGCTCTGGGTCGCAAGAAGCAACCAATGTCACAAACTGCTTTGCCACGGTTGGTACAGGTTGGTATCCTATTGCCTATTTGCGCCAGAGTTACGAGAATGTCACCGGCTACGGCAACTATTATATTGAAGATTCCGGCGATGCAGGCAAGAGCTTCTTTAAGAAAGATTCCCGTAAACTGACCACGACAAAACCAGCCAAAAAAACAGGTAACTGGAATAATCCTAACTATGAACCGGCCTACAAGGAAACAGCGTGGAATCCGTCCTCGGAAAAAGTAAAAGCACACCGTCTGTACATAGGCTATAACGTCACTGATAAAACAACCTATCCTTATATTGCATTCCTGCCCACTTTGGCAGACGATGAGAACGGTGCAGCGTACAGTCTGTGGTGGATTAGCGGTCTTACATCTGCGGGCCCGTCTGCCAAACCAAACTCTGCCTATATCAAGACCGACGGTAAGAAAGCCTACATTTACGATGATACCGGCGCGGGCGATGATACCAATCCCGGCAACCAGAGAGCGACTGTGATGCTGCAATTCGGCGAAGCCGCGAACAGTACGAACCCGGACGTTGATATTACCGACATCACCGACGAGGTCATCCAGAACTACTATAAGTACGTGCTGGACAGCACCAAGCCCGCCCAGCCGGGAGATATCCAAGTCAAGGCCAGCCAGGTGCAGGACGCGGACAACAACGTCTATGGCCGTTATGAAGTGACGTGGGCCGAGCCGAGCGACAGCGACAAGAATGCCAGCCCCGCCGCTTACTACCGTGTTGAAATTCTGCCCTGCGATGCTGCGGGTAAAGTCGCATCGGATGCAGTTCCCTATCTGAAAGCTGACGTCTACCAGCGCAGCTATACCTTTGTGGCAGATAAAGCGTGGACGGGTTACTTCGTCGTGCGTGTAACGCCCTACAACACCAACAACGACTCGACGCAGGTAGACAACTCCCGGACCAGCGCCGTGCAGACCTTTATGCACGCCCTGCCGACACCTGAGATTGAATTCCGGCTGGTCAAACGCGAGAACGGCGGCTTTGACTGGAATCAGTGCCAGACGCCGGATGAAAAATCGAGAGAATTCAAGTATGAAGTTGTCGCGGTGCTGAAAAACTACGCCGAATACCCGACAGACGAGGCTTGGACCGTCAAGCTGACCGATGGAAAGCATCCTTATTATTTCAGCAGCCAGAATGGCAAACAGTACATCCGCCTGACCCAAAATTTGGAACGCACTTTGACGCTTACGGCGTTGGCAACCCCGGACAACAGCAGCAGTACAAAGTATCTGCGCTCGGCTCAGTACAAGTCAGAGACCTATCTCCCGTCCCAGTGGCGTGACCACAACGGTGACTCCGGCAAGGACGAGGACGGTCTGCCGCTGGGCAAGCTGAACAAGGACGGCGACACGGAGTATGTGACCTACACCGGCCAGACAGCGGAGAGTTTTGAAGCAACCGTGAAGTTCAGCTTTACCCCGAAGGTCAAGAGCGACAGCAGCGAGCACGGCAGCCCGACCTACCGCGTCATGCTGCTGGCAAAATATCTGGGCAATGACACGGTCAAGGGGCAGTCCCTGAACGGCCAGTACATCACGCTGGCCGCGCGGGAAAGTATTGTGACAGAGTCTCCCGTCACCTTCAACCTGAACAGCCTGCCGTCGGATGCCATGACGAACTACACCGACTTCCTTGTTGTCGCGGTGCCCGTCACCAGCGGCAAGGGCGATATGAAGTATCGCTGGGATGCCACGGAGGACGAAGTGTCCGCAGCCATCGCCAGCCACGCGAGCGAGACAAACGACACCAACAAAGAAATCTGGTGGAAGAACGGCTATGAGATCGTCCGTACGGGCGAGCACAGCTATACCTATGCCCATCTGACGCCGCTCTGCTTCTCCGACGTGAGCCGCACCGTTAACACCGATGACAAGGAATGGGCTATACAGGCCACGCAGACGACCCCGCAGATCATCTTCAAGCAGCTGAACCTGAATGTTCTGAAAGCCCCGACGCTGGCGGAAGATACCGACGGCGGCAAGGTGAACCCGGACAACAATCAGCTGACCTACACGTTCAAATGGACTCAGGACGACATACAGGCCACTGACGCAGCCCCCGACTACCAGATCAAGCTCTACGGCCTGTTGACGGGCGCGGACGGCAATGTGACCGGTCAGGAGCAAATTGCGCTGAAGGACGGCGTAAATCTAGCCAAGGAGGTTCAGAACAGCGGCAACAGCTTTACCCTGCCTGTCAACGTGGATACCATGCTGGCCAACGGCAGCGACAGCTGGCGCTATGACAAGGTCCGGCTCGAGGTCACCCGCGTGGCGGCAGCCGACACCAAGGAAATCGGCGCGTCCGCTGTGGCGGATTACAGCGTTAAGCAGCGCCTGCCCGGCATCAGCGCGCCGAGCTCCATCACCCGCGTCAACGGCGAGACCGACAACGCGGATGCCCTGCTCTACACGGTCAGCTGGTCGCCGTCCGACGACGAGCGCATTGACCACTATGACCTGTGCGTCGTCGATGCCGGCGGCAATACTGTGCTGACGCTGCCCACCACGGACAACGTCGGCAGCCTGACGCTGGATCTGGAGCAGTATCAGGGCAAGGCATTGAGCTTCCGCGTTATTGCCCGCCGCAAGGCTGGTAGCAATTGCTTTGACGGCCCGGACGGCGCGTTGAGCCAGCCCGAGACCATCGTCCGCCGCGCCGATGCGCCCAAGGTTACGGCCAGCAGCTTTGCGCCCGACAGCCCGAATCAGGAGACGTTCCTGAACGACCTCAAGCTCAACATGACGCTGGACGCACCCGCACAGGGCAATGTCTACTTTACCGGCTATATCTTCAGCAACAAGGGCAATTACAATACAATTGCCAATCTGGCCAAGGCTTGGCAGGGCGAAGGCACCGGACAGGCCAAGTACGAGGCCCAGCAGGAGTTGACCAAAAAACTGGACGAGATGCTGAACAGCGGCGACGCCGAGCTGGTCATCCCGAAAGACAGCCGCACGGTGGGCGGGAGCGCCAGCGTCAACGACAAAACCGCCAGCTATACCTTTGTGCCCGACGGCAACGGCTTTACGCTGACGCCCGACCATGCAAAACAATACCTGCTGCCCGCGGTGCGCGTTATGCCCACCGACGGCAAGACAGCGTCGAACTGGTTCTACATCCAGCAGGATGCCGCAGCGGCACAGCTGCCGGCCATCACGCTGGACGCCCCCGTGGACGCTGCCGAACCGGAACGCGCACTTGGCAATGCCGTTTACACGCAGGAAGTCAACCTGTACAACGACCCCGAGTGTAAGAGCAATCGCGGTACGGCCCCGCTGGAGCTGCGCCGCTTTACGGTGGAGTGGACCGCGGTGAACAAGTACACCCAGGCCGACGGCACGGTGCGCAACCTGACCGACAGCTATACCTTTACCGTCACGCCGCTGGATAGTAAGACGAAACAGCCCTACATCATTACGGTGACGAACTACGACAGGGACGAGACGGACGAAGACGGCACCACGCATAAGCGCGGGGAAATCAAAACCGTCACCAAGACGACCTATAACGGCGAAACGACGGAGCTTAAGAAGACCGACGATGTGGACAAGGAGACTGGCGAGACCCGCATCTGGTACGACCTGAGCGTTGAGCCTGTGACCGACGAGAACGGCAACGTGACAGACTGGAAATCGCAACCCTATAACGTCACCGGCACGGTGGAAAAGGACGGCGGTACGCTGTACTACAAGGCACAGACGGTTCCCATGCTGGAGCTGGTGCAGGAGGACGGCGCCGAGCCTGTTTACCGCATCACCCTGCCCGAGCTGCAGGAAAAGGTGCAGGACGATTCGCTCGAGCTGCAAAAGTTCACCGCAAGTGTGATGCTGCAGACGCTGGCGCACTCGGATGACAACGGTAAGACCGTCGAATCCGGCACGGTCAAGGTCCCCGTCAACGAGACGAACACCGCCGATGCGGCGGAGGATGCCCAGAGTATGGACTCCGCGGAGAGCGTCGCGCCCGCCGAGACTGCAGAAAGCACGGCGGCGGAAAGCGCCCCCGCAAGCGTGCCCCCGGTCCTGATGCGGGCCCGTGCGGCACTGCCCATGGCGACCCCGGAGACCGCCGCTGCCCCGGATGAGACGGACGCGGCGGAAACCGCGCCCCCGGAACGGACGGAAACAAACGACGCATCGTAATTTTATTTCAGGAAAGAAGGTGGCATTATGCACCGCAGGGCACGTAGCATTCTGCGCGGGGAGCAGGGACTTTCGATGATACTGGTCCTCTGCATCGGCGCGCTGTTTGTGGCGCTGTCGGCAGCGCTGGTCTATGCGGCCTCCGTGCTGACGGCCAATGCCAACCGCCAGCTGCTGGAACAGGAAGCCTACCAGCTGGCAACCAGCTTTTCCGACGTGCTGGAAGGGGAGCTGAACAAGAAGGACAGCAGCTTTGCCAAGTTCGTCAATGAGCAGTTCATGTTCTCCCAAAGCTACGGCAAGGACATCTATGATTTGGAATCCCAGCCCAAGGAGTTCGCCTGGAAACCGAAAGGCAGCCAGCCTGATGGCGGGGCCGAGGCCATCACGGTAACACTGCGCCGCCGCCCGGGCGACGGTGCCGACAAGCTGAATCAAACGGCGAACAGCACCAATGCCACAGACCTGCTCAATCTGCTCAACACACTGGAGGGCGAAGACCGCAAGGGCATGGAGATCGTCGATTTACAGCTGGACATTACGGTGACAGTCACGAAAAACGGCGAGAGCTTTGCCTTCACGCGGACCTATGACCGCACAGTGAAGTACGACAGCGACGGCAGCCAGGCAAAAAGCAAAATATTACCAAAGGTGTACTACACAATAAACGACGGTCCAACAAAGTATTACCGCATTGACGCACTGACGTTCTACGCCCCCGGCGTCGATGACAAGGCTATTGACGATAGCAACATCAAAAGCAACCGCCTGACGTTCCATTGCGACACCAGCCAGCAGCCCGATTCCATCACCTACACCCGCGGTGCCAAACAGAGCACCGGCACAACACAGGAGTGACCCGCTATGAAACATACTTTACAAAGTCAGCGCGGCGAGACCATTGTGGAAGTGCTGGTGTCGTTCCTGCTGCTTATGCTTTTCACGGCTATGTTTGTCGTCTCGCTGCGGTACGCCCGCGCTATGTCCCAAAAGGCCGAGTCGCTGCGGGAGACAGCCTATGCCTTCTGCGCCGGGCTGTACCCGGCCAATAACGCGGCCCCCAGCTGGGCGAAGGAGCGGGAAGGGCTGGAGTTCTCCTTTGGCGATTACGGTGAATTTACGGTGAACGGCGTCGAGCTGGACAGCGTGGAGACAAACGCAAAAGTTACGGAAAACGGCCAAGAAACGACGGAACAGCACAAGTTTTACCGCTACAGCAAGAGCACGGCAGAAGGGACGACCCACCCATGAAGCAGCGTTTGAAAAACCAGAACGGCACAACGCTGGTGGAGCTGATCGTCTGCATGGTGCTGCTGTCGCTTTTTACGCTGGCGGCGGTCACGCTGATACAGCCCAGTGCGCAGGCGTACATGGACATCCAGCAGCAGACGCGCGCGCAAAATCTGGCCGACGCGCTCATTGAGACGATCCGCGGCGAGGTGCTCGAGGCGAATGGCTATATCCGCTTCACCGACGGCGCGACGGACCTTAATAATTTGGACAGCGTTTTTGCGTCCAAGGGTAACGACTACAGCCAGGGCACGGCATTGGAATTCAGCGTCTACCCCAACCACATTGAGCTGATCGACAAGGACTGTGTGCCGCCGCTGACAAAGACAGACGGCACAGCACTGCTGACAGCGGATCAGGCCAATGCGCTGAACGGCTACCTGCACATGCGCTTTTATCGCGATGAACTGAATGACGCCGGGCACTACGGCAACCCGCAGCACACAAAAAAGAACAAGGACGAGAACGGCAACGTGACGGGCACGCTGCCCTACGTTGCCTACGGCTACACAACGGCCTATCCCCGGGATGCCTATATGGGGCTGTTCATCAGCGAACTGCATTTCTACGCCCGCAGCTGGACACAGGACGGCGACGAAACCAAGACCCCGCGCATTACGGCTATGACGGTGGTGCTGACTGTGGCCAAGCGGGACGCCGACAACCAGATCGTGCCGCTGTGCACCCAAAAAGCCATTGTGCAGCTGCCCGGTGAGCCGGTCATCCTGTATGAACCCGGCACCTGGGACGGCAAGGCATCGTCGGAGTCGTGAGCGGTGCCCTCCGGGACGATTTTTGAAAAGTTTATTACAATCCCGGCGAATGTACTGGACAAATTCAAATGGACTCGTTATACTTTAAAACATGAATACCTGTGCTCCGGACAAAAATGCAGGAACGTCATGGGCATCAGAGCAGAGAGGATGACTAGGATGGCAACAATTGAAATCAAAATGCTGGGCGGCTTTGAGATCCGTATGAACGGCAAGCCCGTGCTGGCACAGCTGGCGCAGTCCCGCAAGGCAACGGCGCTGGTGCAGTATCTCGTTTTGCGGCGCGGGGAGCGCGTCTCCCATAAGGTACTGACCGATACCTTGTGGGCAGGGGAGCGGTCCACCAACCCGGACATGGCCCTGCGCGCCATCTTGCATCGCTTCCGCCTTATGATCGACGCGGAGGGTCTGGATGAGATGAAGGACTGCATCGTGACCAGCCGCGGCTACTACCAGTGGAACCCCCATCTGGATTGCAGCGTGGATGTGTTTGAGGTCAACGACCTGTCGGAGCTGGCCCGCAAGGAGAGCGACGCCGAGAAGCGCAGCCGTATTTATGAACAGATCGTCAACCTGTATGACGGGCGCCTGCTGCCGCAGTCTGCGTCCGAACCGTGGGTCGAAAGCGTCAGCGTGCGTCTGCACGGGCAGTACCGCACAGCCATTTTAAACCTGCTGGAGCTCTGCAAAAAATGGGGCGAGAGCACCCGCATCGTTACGCTGTGTACCCGCGCGCTGGAGCTGGACCCCTACGAGGAGCGCCTTTATCTGGAAAAGATCGTCGCGCTGGAGACGCTGGGCCGCCACGAGGAGGCGGAGGATCTGGCACGCCGCGGCAGCGCCATGGGCTGCCTGCATCATGCCATTGAGCCGGGCCGCGCAGGCTCTGCCTACCGCCAGATGCGCCAGGCAGACCGCAATATGGAGAGCGAGGTCTCCAAGCTGATCTCTGCCCTGCCGGATACCGAGGACACGGGGGCCTGTATCTGCGACTTTGAGACGTTCAAGGAAATTTACCGCGTACAGCGCGGCGTGCAGGTCCGCTACGGTCTGCAGGTATTCCTGGCGATCCTGACCGTGGCTCCCAGCCAGAACACCGATGCTGCCGAGACTGCTCTGATGGTGGAGCAGCTGGGCGATCTGATCCACACGAATCTGCGCCAGTGCGATGTGGCCGCCCGCTACACCGATATGCAGTATGTTGTTATGCTGAGCGGCAGCACCGCCGAGAGCGGCACCGGCCCGCTGGAGCGCATCAAGGCCGCGTTCTACCGCATCCCTGCCCATGGCCGCTACCTGTTGAGCTATAGCCTCTATGTTCCCGAGGCCAAGGCCGACAGCGGGCGCGTCCGCCGCCGCAAAAAGACGGCGAAGAAGGAAAAATAAGTGAGCCGTTAAGCCGTACAGTGAAAGCTGTGCGGCTTTTTCATTACCCTGGCCCCCTCTGCGAGGGGGCTCCGCCCGCAGGCGGTGGGGGAGAGAACCTTGCGATAATCCGACATATTTTGGGCTATGGAAAGGTTCTCTCCCTCCGGCCCTGCGGGGCCACCTCCCTCGCAGAGGGAGGCAAGGGTCTGCTTTTTACACTTTCCACAATCTTTTGCCTAAAAATTTTTACAAAAAATCCGAAAAAACTGTTTAAATTTCCACAACAATGTGGTAAAGTAGTATCAAACAGGCGGGAGTGTTCAAAAATCACTGCGCCGCAATGAAATTCTACGCCGCAGGGCTGCCGGAAGCAGCCCCGGCGCGAAAAGAGGTTTGACGATCCATGGGCTACGCAAGCAAAGACATCCGCAACATTCTGGTGGCCGGCCACGCCGGCTGCGGCAAAACGACGCTGACCGAGGCACTGCTGTACATGAGCGGCGCTTCCGAGCGTATGGGCCGTGTCGAGGACGGCACCACCGCCAGCGACTTTGACCCTGAGGAGATCCGCCGCAAGGCATCGCTCAACTCGAGCGTTGTCCCCGTCGAGTACGAGGGCATCAAGTACAACCTGATCGACGCACCGGGTCTGTTTGATTTTGAGACCGGCGCTGCCGAAGGCATCATGGCCGCCGAGAGCGTGCTGATCTGTGTGTCCGGGCGTTCCGGCGTGACCGTCGGTGCCGAGAAGGCGTACCAGCTGGCGCTGAAAAACAACAAGGCGCGGATGATCTTTGTCACTAAGGCTGATTTGGAAAACGCCGACTACTTTAAGATCCTGGAGCAGATGAAGATCAAGTTCGGCCCCAGTGTCTGCCCCTGCGTCGTGCCCGTCCGTCTGGACGACGGCACCGTCGCCTACATCAACCTGTTCAGCCAGAAGGCCTTCAAATACGAAGGCGGCAAGCAGGTCCAGATCGACCTGCCCGACATCGGCCACCGCTTTGAGGGCCTGATCCAGGCCATGAGCGAGGCCATCGCCGAGACCGACGAGGCTTTGATGGAGAAGTTCTTCGAGGGTGAGGCTTTCACCACAGAGGAGATCGTCCAGGGCATGGCCTCCGGCGTGCGCAGCGGCCAGATCACGCCCGTGTTCTGCGGCTCCGCCGTCAACGCGCAGGCGCTGGATATGCTGCTCTACAACATGAACGTGCTGCTGCCCGGCGCGGACACCGCGTCCGCCGTGGGCGAGTCTGGCGGTGAGCCGGTGGAGATCACTGCTGACCCCGCCGCCCCGCTGTGCGCCTACGTCTTTAAGACTGTGGCCGACCCGTTTGTCGGCAAGCTGAGCTTCATTAAGGTGCTGTCCGGCAGGCTGACTGCGACGAGCAACGCCGTCAACGCCCGCACCGGCCAGCCGGAGCGCCTGGGCAAGACGCTGACCGTCTGCGGCAAAAAGCAGACCGACACGCCCGAAATCGCCGCCGGTGACATCGGCGCAGTTGCCAAGCTGGCCACCGCCAAGACCGGCGATACCCTGTGTGACCCCGCCCGCGTCGTGGCGCTGCCCGCACCTGTGTACCCCATCAGCAGCTACCGCATGGCCGTCAAGGTCGCCAAGAAGGGCGACGAGGGTAAGGTCGGCAGCGCGCTGGCCCGCCTGATCGAGGAGGACCCCGCCATCCGGTTCGAGGTCGACCCCGAGACGAAGCAGCAGATCATCAGCGGTCTGGGCACCCAGCATCTGGAGGTCGCGCTGGCCAAGCTGAAGAATAAGTTCGGCGTCGAGATCACGCTCGAGAATCCGCGCGTGCCGTACCGTGAGTCCATCCGCAAGAGCTGCAAGGCGCAGGGCCGCCACAAGAAGCAGACCGGCGGCCACGGCCAGTTTGGCGACGTCTGGATCCAGTTCGAGCCCATCGAGGGCGAGGGCATCGAGTTTGCCGAGAACGTGTTCGGTGGCAGCGTGCCGAAGAACTTCTTCCCGGCAGTCGAGAAGGGCGTCCGTCAGGCCGCCGAGCACGGCGTGCTGGCCGGTTACCCGATGGTCGGCATGAAGGCCACGCTGCTGGACGGCAGCTACCACCCTGTTGATTCCAGCGAAATGGCGTTCATTATGGCCGCCAAACTCGCGTATAAGGCCGCCATCCCCGAGGCAGGCCCCGTCCTGCTTGAGCCCATCGGCGCATTGAAAGCCCACGTCCCCGCGGACAACACCGGCGATATTATGGGCGAAGTCACGAAGCGCCGCGGCCGCGTGCTGGGCATGAACCCCGATGACGACGGCCTGCAGGTCGTCGAGGCCGAGGTCCCCGTGGCCGAGATGCAGGACTTCACCACCTTCCTGCGCCAGCTGACCCAGGGCCGCGGCTACTTCACGTTCGAGTTCGTCCGGTATGAGACCCTGCCGCAGATGCTCGAGAACAAGGTCATCGAGCAGGCAAAGGCGTTGGGCAACTTTGCGGATGAGGATTAAACGAGAGATGTTCTTTCTTTGCAAAGAAAGAACCAAAGAAATTCTAAACAAGTAAAATAAAAGCACCTGCTGACCGGTATGCGTGTGACCGGCCAGCAGGTGCTTTTTGGGTAAAATATGTAAAGCTTCTTTGCTTACTTTCTTCTCGAAGAAAGTAAGAGAAAAGGGAGTCTGCGGAAAGGTGCCAAAGCCCCTCAGGCCTCGCAATGCGAGGAGCCTTTTGCGGGCTCCGCCCGAGAAAAGCCTCCCCTCACAGGGGAGGTGGCCGAGCGCAGCGATGGCCGGAGGGGCTCTTGCCGTTGCCCGTTAAAGCCAGCCTCCCGGGAAAGCACCGGGCCGGGCATGCCCGGCCCCTACAGCGCAGCAAAATGAAAGCCCGCAGTCACCACCGTAGGGGGCGGCGTCCTCGACGCCCCGCACAGCAACACGCCCCCCATCACGTGATCTTCAACGCCCGCTGCACGCGGTACACAATGTACTTGAACAGCCCGGCGATCAGGCTGAACTCCACCCAGACATAATTGGGCAGGTTCCGCCACTTGAATTTCGGTTTGTTTATCTTCGGCAGCGCCGCCCACGCCTCGCGGAAGCCCTTCGCGTAATCCCCGCCGAAGCCGCGCAGCCGGAACATAAGCACTTTGAGCAGATACCCCAGCAGCATCGGGATAAAATTCAAAACCAACATCAAAATCGGCTGGTTCTTGTAGGGCAGCAGAATGCTGTTGCGCCCGCTCTGGATGCTCTTAAACGGGTTGTAGCGCACCGCGCCGGTGGTCGCGCCGCAGATGTGGCGGCAGCGGGCCGTGGGGCAGTAGACGTTCCTGTAGCCGAGATTGTTCGCACGCCAGCTCAAATCGACGTCCTCGTAATACGCGAAAAACAGCTCGTCAAACACGCCGATCTCGTCCAGAATCGACTTGCGGTAGAGCGCCGCGCCGCCGCACGCGCTGAAGACGCGGCAGGGCTTTGTATAGCGGCTGGCCTTTAAGCCGTCGCCGCGCTTGCAGGCAAAGCCCAGGATCGTCACGTAGTCGCCCGCGTCGTCGGCCAGCTCCGGCTCATAGTAGCGCAGCATCAGGCTGCTGACTGCAAAAATTTTCGGGTCGGCGTCGGCGGTTTTGATCAGCTCCGCCAGCCAATCCGGCTCCGCAAAGGCGTCGTTGTTGAACAGCGCCATGTATTCGCCTTTGGCAATCGCAATGCCCTGGTTCACCGCATGGGAAAAGCCGGTGTTCCCGGCGTTTTCAATTAAAGTGTAGCGGTCCCGTCCGCAGTAGCTGCGGGCGATGTCCAGGCTCTCGTCGGTGGAGCCGTTGTCAATGACGATCAGCTCAAAATCCTGCTCGGTCTGCGCCCAGACGGACTCGATGGAGTCCCGCAGCCAGCCCGCGCCGTTCAGGTTCGGGATGATGACGGATGCTTTCATGGCGCCTCCTTAACGGTAATAGTAGTAGGCCAGCTGGCTGTGCAGCGCGGCGGTAAACACCATCGC
>ERZ779843.3048-NODE-3048-length-14775-cov-6.741168_pt1 | contig 14775 bp, 8 predicted proteins | sample MGYA00511560_ERZ779843 | MGnify/ENA primary metagenome ERZ779843 (study PRJEB29588, sample SAMEA2158062) | human gut metagenome | biome: human gut; feature: human-associated habitat; material: faeces | place: Denmark | collected 2008/2010 ... | reverse complement strand
CTCTGACAGACGGAACAGCCGAAAAGCATGACGGCTTTATCGAATTCGGCGAAGATGGCGGAGTGATTGAACGCTTCTCCGGAAAACTACTGATCCAGCAAGAGCCGGATGCTTCTTCTTTCCCTAACGGCGGCATCCGCAACACTTTCGAAGCACGAGGATATACAGCCTGGGATGTTTCTTCACCGGCATTCGTAGTAGATACCACTCTTTGTATCCCCACTATCTTCATTTCTTATACAGGTGAAGCGTTGGATTACAAAACTCCATTGTTGAAAGCACTTGCCGCTGTAGATAAAGCAGCAACGGAAGTCTGTCAGCTATTCGACAAGAACATCACACGCGTATATACCAATTTAGGATGGGAACAGGAATATTTCCTTGTAGACTCCTCCTTATATAATGCACGCCCCGACCTCTGCCTGACAGGACGGACACTGATGGGGCACTCTTCTGCCAAAGACCAACAGTTGGAGGATCATTATTTCGGCTCTATCCCTCCACGTGTCACTGCATTTATGAAAGAACTCGAAATCGAGTGTCACAAACTCGGTATTCCTGCCAAAACCCGTCATAACGAAGTAGCTCCCAACCAATTTGAGTTGGCCCCTATTTTCGAAAACTGTAACCTTGCCAACGATCACAACCAGCTCGTCATGGATTTGATGAAGCGTATCGCCAGGAAGCATCATTTTAATGTACTCCTGCACGAAAAGCCATATAGCGGAGTAAACGGTTCGGGCAAGCACAACAACTGGTCACTCTGCACAGATACCGGTATCAATCTGTTCGCTCTCGGAAAGAATCCGAAAGGCAATATGCTATTCCTCACATTTCTGGTAAACGCCTTAATGATGGTTTATAAAAACCAGGATTTATTGCGTGCCTCCATCATGAGCGCCAGCAACAGCTATCGTTTGGGAGCCAATGAAGCTCCTCCCGCCATCCTCTCTTGCTTTCTGGGTTCACAACTCTCGTCTACTCTCGACGAAATTGTCCGCCAGGTAGGAAATGAGAAAATGACGCCGGAAGAAAAAACCACACTGAAGTTAGGCATCGGACGTATCCCCGAAATTTTACTGGATACCACCGACCGCAACCGTACTTCTCCTTTCGCATTCACCGGAAACCGTTTCGAATTCCGCGCCGCAGGTTCTTCTTCCAACTGTGCTGCCTCTATGATTGCAATCAATGCGGCCATGGCAAACCAGCTGAACGAATTCCGGGCATCGGTAGAAAAGCTGATGGAAGAAGGAGTTGGCAAAGACGAAGCTATCTTCCGCCTGCTGAAAGAAACAATTATCGCCTCCGAGCCGATTCGTTTCGAAGGGGACGGTTATTCCGAAGAATGGAAACAAGAAGCTGCATGCCGCGGACTGACTAATATCTGCCACGTACCGGAAGCCCTGATGCACTATATTGATAACCAATCCAAATCAGTACTTATCGGCGAACGTATCTTCAACGAGACCGAATTGAACAGCCGTCTGGAAGTGGAACTGGAGAAATACACCATGAAGGTGCAAATCGAAGGCCGTGTATTGGGCGACCTCGCCATCAATCACATCGTACCAACTGCCGTTGCCTATCAGAACCGTTTGCTCGAAAATCTTCGCGGACTGAAAGAAATATTCCCGGCTGAAGAATATGAAGTATTAAGTGCCGACCGTAAAGAACTGATTCGTGAGATTTCACACCGGGTCACTTCTATCAAAGTACTCGTGCGCGACATGACCGAAGCAAGAAAAGTAGCCAACCACATGGAAAACTACAAAGAAAGGGCATTCGCATACGAAGAAAAAGTACGCCCGTATCTTGACCAAATCCGCGACCACATCGACCACCTGGAGATGGAAGTGGATGACGAAATATGGCCGTTGCCTAAATATAGAGAACTGTTGTTTACCAAATAAAATGTCTGCAAGATTGCACGAAAGCTCCCACTTTTGTGCAATCTTTTTATAGATTCGTTCATTTTCTCATTTTTTCTTTTTACTTTTGTGCTGTATAACACAGTTTTGTAGCACTCATGGTAAAAATGAATATGTCAGACATCGATATTTCGGAACCATTATCCGATATGTTAGCTCCTCTAAACAATGAGCAAAAGGAGTTTCTGATGAATAATTATACGATACAAACCTACAAAAAGAATGAAACCATCTACTGTGAAGGAGAAACGCCACATCATCTGATGTGTCTCATCAGTGGAAAAGTGAAAATCTTCAAAGATGGTGTGGGGGGTAGAAGTCAAATTATCCGCATGATTAAACCACGCGAATACTTTGCATATCGTGCTTATTTTGCCAAACAAGATTTTGTAACTGCCGCAGCAGCTTTCGAACCTTCCGTTGTTTGCCTGATTCCTATGAGTGCCATCACTACGCTGGTTGCCCAAAATAATGACTTGGCCATGTTCTTTATCCGCCAACTTTCCATTGACTTGGGTATCTCTGACGAACGTACCGTTAATCTGACACAAAAACATATTCGCGGACGCTTGGCCGAATCACTCATCTTCCTGAAAGAAAGTTATGGACTGGAAGAAGACGGTTCTACGTTGAGCATTTATCTTTCACGTGAAGATCTGGCAAATCTTTCCAATATGACTACTTCGAACGCTATCCGTACCTTGTCGCAATTCGCTACGGAAAGACTGATTACTATCGACGGAAGAAAAATCAAAATCATCGAAGAAGAAAAGCTGAAGAAAATAAGCAAGATTGGGTAAGAGAGTTTCTGCACCAATCGTTCCACCCTAAATAGTGAACATACATATAGAAAATATAATTGCAGACATAAAACGTGGCAACAAACAGGCTTTCAAAAAGCTATTTGATGACTACTATCCTATTCTTTGCGTGTTCGCATCCCACTATATTGAAGACAAAGAAGTTTGCAAAGACATCGCACAAGATGTATTGTTAGCTTATTGGGAACGGAAAGAAGATTTTGACGACATTTTGAAAGTAAAAAGCTTCCTTTATACCGTCACCCGAAATAAATGTCTGAATCACTTAAAACATGAGCAATTAGATATTCCCTATTTTTCTGGACAGGAAGAGTTCGATAGTGGCTTCGAAGCTGCCATTATCGAACAGGAAACATTCCACATGGTTCGCAAAGCGGTAGAAGAATTGCCTACCCAAATGCGAAATATCATCTTATATTCTATGAAAGGGTTAAAAAACCATGAGATTGCTGACAAATTGCAAATTTCAGAAGGCACTGTCCATACGTTAAAGAAATTCGCCTATCGCAAACTTCGCGAAAGTCTCAAAGGCATAAATTACACCTTATTACTATTTTTATGCAAATAAAGTAACTTTTTGATTACCCCGTTTTTTCGATTGGATTGTTTTACTTATATAACAAATCGAAAAAACGATGAATTCATTTAAAGAAAAATTTAAAATTGCAAAAATCTTAGCTTCCTTATTTACTCATTCGTCTACCCCCGAAGAGGAAAAGAACTATCGTGCATGGTTGGATGAAAACCCGGAACATCAAAAGATAGCCGACCGGATATTAAATAAGGAAACGTATGAAGAAAACAGCCGGTTAATAAAAAGCTTCTCTTCACAAAAAGCGTGGGAGAAAGTCTATCCGTTATTAGGAGGCAATCAATCGGGTACTGTTTTTTCGTGGAAAAAGAGTCTGAAATATGCAGCTCTCATCTTATTGTTATTAGTACCTGCTTCTTACTTTATCTATCATTGGATATCCGAAGAAACGATTAGCGACATCACTCCGGGAACCCTTGGCGGGGAACTGATCTTGAGTGACGGCAAATCTTTCAATCTTTCCGACAATAATCTTCCGGAGAATGCGGTCAGAGCATTTGTGATCGATTCGAAAGGGATTAACTATCAGATTCCCGCCAACAAACCGCAAGTAAAAGAAATCCAAAACACACTACGCACATTGCAGGGGATGGAATGCCTTATCACGCTTTCCGACGGCACAAGGGTACATCTCAATGCGGAAACCCGGCTGACTTATCCGGTTTGTTTCAGTAGTGAAGAACGTATTGTGCAAATTGAAGGGGAGGCTTATTTTGATGTTGCCCCGGACAAGGAGCATCCGTTTATCGTAAAAACATCGCATACATCTATCCGGGTGACGGGAACGTCGTTCAACGTAAGAGCCTACGCTGATGAAGATACGGAAAGTACGACCTTAATCAGTGGAACAGTAAGAATCAACAGTAGAAATGAAGAATTCGAATTAGTTCCCAACCAGCACTATACATATAATAAAAATACCGGTACAAATACCGTCGCCAACGTAAACACTGATTTGTATACATCTTGGGAATCCGGATCATTTATCTTTTTAAATGTCCCTCTTGAGAATGTGATGTCATACCTGTCCAAATGGTATGGATTCCAATATTCTTTTGAAGACGAAGCAGCCAAACAGGTGCGTATCGGAGCTTACCTTAACCGCTACGCCAACATGAACCCGATTATCGACATGATTACAGAATTAAATCTGGTCAATATCAAACAACGGGAGGGCATCCTGCACATTTCCTACAAACAGTAATAATACATAATATAACTAACGCATTATGAAAAAACGAGTAAAATCCCTGCCGTGGGTGGTATCTTATGCAAGCAGAAACTTTGTGAAGTTCTGTCTTTTATGGATATTCTCCCTTTCTTCACTCATGATTCAAGCACAGGACAATCAGAGAATCTCCATCGACTTGAGAGGAGAAACGCTGGAAGCAGCACTCTGGTATCTGCAGAATCGTACGAAATTTGTCTTTATGTATGGAACGGAAGACATTGCTAATGTGACCGATATCACCATCAAGGCAAAAGATAAGACAATTACTGAAATTCTGGATGAATGTCTGGAAGGCACTAACCTGACTTACGAAATCTCTGGTAGCGCAATTGTTATAAAGAAAAAGCAAAGCCAGAAAGTTACAATCAGTGGTTGGATTCGAGATGCCAGTGGCGAAGCATTACCCGGTGCCACTGTTACGATTCGAGGCTCCAAACATGGAGCCATCGCCGGATTGGACGGACATTATACTTTTAATATTCCGGCACAAGAGGGATTGATTCTAACTTTTTCTTTTATCGGAATGGAAAAGAAAACGTTGAAATATACAGGTAAGAAAACAATCAATGTCACTCTGACCAGTTCCAGTACGGAAATTGACGAAGTGGTGGTTACCGGTTATCAGAATATTCAACGCCGCGACCTTGTTGGTTCCATTACTACGATAAAAGCGAAAGACATTATAATACCTTCCTACACTACTATCGACCAAATGTTACAAGGACGTGTAGCAGGTATGGTGGTTACTAACTCAAGTAGTCGTGTAGGTACGGCGCCTAAGATCCAGATTCGAGGTACCAGTACGCTACAAGGAAATCGTGATCCATTGTGGGTAGTAGACGGTATTATTCAGGAAGATTTCCAAGTAACACTAGATAGCGGCGAACTGATGACTAAAAGTTTAAAGGATATCATCGGCAACCAGATTTCATGGCTAAACCCCGCTGACATCGAAAACATCACAATTTTGAAAGATGCTTCCGCCACTGCTATCTATGGTTCAAAAGCATCTAACGGTGTAATCGAAATCACAACCAAAAAGAATACCACTGACAGATTGACTGTGAACTATTCCGCCAACTTTAACATCGGGCAACGCCCTAATTATGGAATGTTCAACTTTATGAACTCTCAAGAACGCATCCGTTTCTCACAAGAGGCGTTCGATGCAGGAATCACTTACGCAACAATGCCTTATAAGGATCCTAACACCTATGAAGGTATATTACGGATGTTGCAGGAACATGACATTTCTGATATCGAATATAGAAAACTTTACAACGACATGGAAACCCGCAATACTGACTGGTTCAAACGCCTGACACGCCGTTCGTTCAGCCATAGTCACAACGTTAGTGTTTCCGGTGGAACGAACAAGTTTAGTTATTCGGCATCTATGGGATATAACAACAGCGAAGGTCAGGAAATAGGCAATGATAACGAACGTATGACAGGTCGCATCGCTCTGATGTTACGTCCGATAGAAAAACTGACTATCAGTATGACTTTAAACGGTAGCGTTTCTACTACTAACGGCTTTTTCGACGATATCAATCCAATGGGTTATGCTACCAATACAAACCGTATCATCGACCCGGATGCTTATTATATGCAAGAAAACGGATACTATTATAAAACAGGAAATAAAGAAACCCTTTCATACAATTTTATCAATGAACGGGACAACAGCGGTTCAAAAGCACGCTCCAACTTCATGTCCGCTTCCTTAGATGTCAACTGGCATGTCCTTGACTGGTTAACTTATCAATTTACAGGCGGTTATTCGACTAATAACAGTACAAATGAAAGCTGGGCTACCGAACACACGTACCACATTGCCAACCTGTATCGTGGTTACGATTTTAATTCTGTTACTCCCACCAGTGCCGATTTTAAAGCTGCACAGCTTCCATTCGGAGGTAGATTGTACACAAACGACAATAACCAGTATTCTTACAATATCCAGAACAAGCTACAATTCAGCAAAGCATTCAATCCTAATAACCGATTGAATGCGCTATTGGGTATGGAACTTCGCTCGTCTACAGCTAAAGGAACAGCCAATACAGTTTGGGGATATGTACCGGACAGAGGTGAACGTATTGTAGCGCCTACCATACCAAGCCAAGTAGTATCACCGGGCGGAAGTCCAACAGGCTGGGGAATATTAAAAGAACTTTATGACAGAGGTTGGAAAAGAACAAACAATACCAACAACTTCCTTTCGTTCTTCGCTACTTTTGCATACTCATTCAAGAATCGCTATGTAGTCAATGCCAATGTACGAAATGATGCTTCCAACGTTTTCGGACAGGATATCAATCACCGTATCGACCCGACTTATTCATTCGGTTTTTCCTGGAGAGCATCGGAAGAAGCTTTCTTCCAAAAGCATCTGAAATGGATCACAACACTCAATTTCAGAGGAACATTTGGTATTCAGGGAAACGCTTTGACACGTGAAAGTCCTGAACTAATCTTAAGTCAGAACGGAGTACAAGCAGGATATAATCGATATTACTCCACTATTAGCCAGATCCCCAATCCGTATCTCTCCTGGGAACGTACCAAAAACTGGAATTTCGGTGTGGACCTGGAACTGTTTCATATGTTTTATATGAATCTGGAATACTACACCCGACGTTCCAATGCGGTAATCACCGTAGATTTACCATTCGAATATGGAATTAACGACATGAAACGTAACGGCGGAATTATTTACAATCGGGGAATTGAATACACGTTATCATTCACACCTGTTCAGAAACGTGATTTCAGCCTGAATATTAACCTGAATGCCTCTAAAAACTGGAACAAAGGCGGAGAAACCACGATTGACAGAACCACGGGGATGTACTTGACCGGAAGCAACACCCAGATATTAAAAGAAGGATATCCGTTAAGCGGATTCTGGTCATATTCCTTTGCCGGTCTTGATGGAAGTAACGGCAAACCGATGTTCAACTATGTTGAAGTCCCGGAAGAAGAAAAAAGTAAAGGCATCGACCCGACCACTTACCTTGTATATTCCGGAGAAAAAGAGCCGTATTTCACCGGAGGTCTCGGTTTGAGTTTCCGCTACAAATCTTTGTCACTAAATACCAGCTTTTCCCTTTTGTTAGGTAGCAAAAAGCGTTTGACGTCACCTTACAATGATTTCCGAGGAGAACATAATATGATGCCCGATCCAACCAAGAATATAAACCGCGATTTATTGAATCGCTGGCAAAAAACAGGAGACGAAGCTTACACAAATATCCCCGGGTTGCCGATATGGCCATTAGGGATCGCTTGGACTTTGCCTAACACGGAGACCGCAGAATCACCCATTTATATGTGGGAAAAATCAGATGCTATGGTAGTCAGCGCTTCATTCCTGCGTTGCCGTAACATTGGATTATCCTGGCAGATGAAAAAAGAATGGTGCGACAAGATACATGCTAAAAACCTGTCTATTAACTTTAATATGGACAATGTATTTGTAATAGCCAGCAAACGTTTTAATGGTTTTGATCCGGAATTAGAAAACAGCATCATGCCACGTTCTTTCTCATTGGGACTTAATATAGGATTTTAAACAATAAACAAAGAGAGATATGAAACTTAAATATTTAATTTATACAATTACACTGACCGGCCTCACCGCTTGCGGAGATTTCTTAGAGCCAAAGTCACAGAGCCAATATATACCTAAAGACGCTAATGCATTGCAAGAGATGCTTATCGGAGAAGCCTATCCCCAACAAAAGGATACCAAATTTCTCAACTATCAGGAAATACTCGCAGATGATGTCGAGCAGAATCAGGTGGAAGGTTACGAATTCCCAGAAAACGACAAAGCAGATATGGAAATATTTGAGATACTGTATAGCTGGCAACCCAATATGTTCGAAATACGAGAAAAATTGGGACAACAAACAGTCAATACTTGGGAGAACCTTTATGAATATATTTTAGGAGCTAATGCCACACTTGACTATATTGACGAAGTATCCGGTACAGAAATTGAAAAGAATTATATTAAGGCACAATCCTATGCCCTACGGGCTTTTTATTATTATATGTTAGTCAATCAGTACGGACTTCCCTATAATTATAACAAAGAATCATTGGGAGTTCCTCTCAAGCTGGACAGTAAAATGAGAGATGATGACAATATATTGATGAGACGGAACACGGTAGAAGAAGTATACCGACAGATTGTTACCGACCTAAACGAAGCAGAACGTTTATTCCTAACTCTCTCCGCCACACAACAATATGAACCGAACTACCTTGTCAGTTTACCTATGGTACAATTATTAAAATCACGTGTAGCTCTATATATGGAAAATTGGGAAGAAGCTAAAACGTATGCGGAGAAAGTTATCAAAGATTGGAACTTCTCACTACGCGATCTGAATACTATTCCTGCACCGGAAGCAGGTATAAAAGAACCTTATTACACATTCAATACATATGATTCGCCGGAAGTCATCTGGAGTTATGGAACTATCAGAGACTTGACAGGTGAATACGAAGGTTATATCGATAAGAAAGATGAAAACAGCGATGAAGAAAAGACCAGAAGAATGTTCAAAGCAGCAGACGGGTTAATCAACAGTTTCTCAGAAGGTGACTTACGCAAAGACCGTTATATTACTAGGGAAATGCAATATAACGAGGCGGTTCCGGAGAACAGCACATTTTATGATACTTATCTCCCCTATGGCAAATATAAGACACTACGTTCTGTCCCCACTTCCGGAAGCAGTGATTATTTTGCACTCTCCTTCCGAATAGCAGAAGCTTATCTAAACTATGCAGAAGCCGCTGCCATGAGCCAAGCCGAAGGAGATGCCATCACCGCTATGAATACATTGCTGGAGAAACGATATGATAGAGGAAACGCACCGTCTTTTTCCGGATTGAGCGGAGATGCTTTGATCACCCAAATACGTGAAGAACGCAGAAAAGAACTTTGCTACGAAGGACAACGCTGGTTCGACTTACGTCGATATGGTATGCCTTCCATACAGCACAAATGGGAAGGCAAAGTTTATACACTAACAAAAAACGATCCTTCATACGTATTACCTATTCCTACAGAAGTGTTGCAAAGAAACTTATTATTGGAACAAAATCCGTTCGGACCGGAACGGACTGGAGTTCCTGTTACAAAATAACTATAAATATAAGAAATAATGATCGTCAATTTTAAACAACAGAGAATCATGAAGCCAATATATAATGTATGGATATTACTATTCTGTCTCACATTCTCGTCCTGTTATAATGAAGATATTATCAACCCGACACCAGATCCACTTGCACTTGCCGGAGGATTTGAGTTTCCGCAGGGAAATAATTCATGGGACAATGATGTTATGAAAATCTACCAAGACTTCGGAGTGAAAATAATATATAAAGATATCACAGAAAAAGATCTCAATAAAAATTGGACTAATGGTGGAGTCGGTAGTTCATCAAGAGTCTTCGAGAATTGTCTCAATGACGAAATGGGAGCATTTTATATTACTTTTATGAAGAACCACATTTTTCCTTACCTCAACCGGGAAGTTACGGATAGAGTATTTCCCATGTACTGGTATATGGTATACAATTATTCTGTATTTACTTCCATTATACCGGGAGTACTGGAATATTATGTTGCACTGCCCGAGCATGATGACGGCCAAACCGACTGCTGGATAACTTGTTTCTGGGGAGATAAAGCCCACAGTACTTACGATGACCCAATCACAGGATGGAAAACTCCTATTGCCGGCAATAAGGATAGTTTTACCATACGCCGCTTCAAAATAATTGATGAAGTTATAAATACAGCTATCGCCAACGGAAATATTATCATACCCGAAGATGAATTTGATGCAGGATTTGACCATTTAACTCCGATTGTCAGAAGTGAAGACATCGAAAGTAAAGCCGATCCTAATTATTATCTTAAAAGAGGCTATCCTGGTAATGTAAATTCATTATCAGGTAAACATTCTAAACCCGATTCCGATAATCCTCCAACAGCCAAAGAAACATTTATCGGCTATCTGCAAATAGCCATGCGTCATACCAAAGAAGAACGGGAAGTAATGTTTCCTTCGGCAACCTATCCATTTCTAAGCACTAAGTTCGATTTTGTGACAAACTATCTAAAAAAATATAATATTGATTTGGAAGCTATCGCCAAAGGACCGGAAGATTGGGATATTAAACCTTATCCGGAACTACCGAAAACTGATGAAGGAGATGGCGATGATGATGATCCTTGGGGAGACTGGGGAGATTGGTAAAGAAACTCTTCCATAACGATTAAGTTAGTCATTTCATTAAAGGATAGATAAAATAAGAATAAAGATATTTAGAATTTACCATATATTATAAACTCCAAATCATGAAATTAATAAGACTCTCATTGATATTATTGCTCTTATGCAGCACCACTCCTCTATGGAGCGACAGCGGACTTCAATTCAAAGGAAAGTTGAGACTACTCAAACCAACCACTTTGCAAGTTAAGGATTTGAATGGGAACCTCATTTTAAGTTGTCCTATTAACCAAAATGGAGTATTCGAAACCGAAAAAAAAGACATTATATCCGATGTATATACACTATATATTGGGAATACGGAGCAAAACATATACCTCGAAAACAGACCTGTAACCATTCATGGTTTTTTCGATGAAAAGAATCCCGAACAAAGTTCACTTTCATTCACCGGCATTGATCCGTTTCTGACTTTACAAAACTATATGCCGACCGAAAGAGATCCGGATAAAGCAACAATCCCGACTTCTGCCAAAGAGAAGCTGACATCTGCCATGGCATCCGCATTAGCTTATCTGGCAGATGTGAATGATTACCCATCCAACAAAATGTTATTGGATATGATACCGGAACAAGATAGGAATTCGTTGTCTGCCAAATGGTTAATCAACAAAGTAGAAGTCCTCTCCCACCAGATTATCGGTGCAGAATGTCCTGGTTTTACGTTCATTGACAACAATGGAAAGAGCATAGGTTTAAAGGACTTCCGTGGAAAAATTGTCGTACTGGATTTCTGTGCTTCCTGGTGTGGCCCTTGCCGCAAAGAGATGCGCAGTATGCTGACAATATACAATGATCTGAAAGCAGATGATTTAGAATTCATCAGTGTTTCGTTGGATGACAGCGAAGCAAAATGGAGAAAAATGCTGGATGAAGAAAAACTGCCGTGGGTGATGCTATGGGATAAAACAGGATTTCCCAAAAACAGCAAGACTCCAAGTGCTATTCAGACTGCTTACGGTTTCTACTCCATCCCTTTCCTTGTTGTCATTGACAAAGAAGGTAAACTCGCTGCACGTAATGTCCGAGGGGAACAAGTACGAGAAGCCATTTTAAAAATAAGACAATAAACAAACTATATAAATTATAACTCTTTCGACAATGAAGAAACTTATATTTCCAATCGTATGCTGTTTTATCAGCATGACAGTATCAGCCCAGTTAGTCAAACAGCAGGCAGAAACACAAAAAAAACAATCCGAACTGGACTGGTTTAACTGTTCTTTCGACCAGGACAGTGTATACGGAGCTGAAGTAAACAAAGCTTATGATTACTTGAATGCCAACAAAAAGAAAGCAAAGAAAAGACCGGTTGTTGCATTGATCGGAACAGGAATGGACGTAGAACACGAAGATCTGAAACAGGCTATCTGGGTGAATCCCAAAGAAAAACTAAACCAGAAAGACGATGACAAGAATGGTTGGATAGACGACATCAATGGTTGGAATTTCATCGGTGGCAAAGACGGTCAGGTCATGGAATCTCTGACACGCGAAGGAGAACGTGAATTTTTCCGTCTGAAAGATAAATATGCAGATTATATCTTTGACGGAAAGAAATATTATAAAATCATTAACGGAAAACGTCAGGAAGTACCCGCACCGGAAAATTTGGAAGAATACAATTACTATCGTTATAAAGTAATGCCTGAATCCAGAATCGGTGGTTCATACGGTGGACTGCAACTCTCTTACGTCATTGAAGAATATATTGAGAAGTTTGATAAGGACATGAAAAAGCGTTTCCCCGGAAAAGAGCTAACTGTCGATGATTTCCAGAGCTGCTATGATCCTAAGGCAGAAAGAGACAGCCTTTCTGAAATTGCTTTTGTTTTTACCGCTTATTCATTCAGCATTTACCAAACGGACAAATGGGATCTCGTATACCAAAGAATGGGGAAAAAAAGTGTGGAAACAGCTAAAACTTCCTATGAAGATGCTTTAAAGAAATACGGAACTGATAACCGGAAAGAAATTGTAGGTGATAATCCTCTGGATATTAACGACACGCATTACGGCAATAATGTACTGTTGACATCTGATGCGGCAACAGGCGTAATGAAGGCCGGCGTTATCGCAGCTAAACGTGACAACGGTATCGGAAGTAACGGTATTGCAGACAATGCAGAAATCATGACTTTACGCATCCACCCGGGAGAAGGAGAACCTTATTTAAAAGATATGGCACTGGCTATCCAGTATGCAGTAAACCATGGAGCGGATGTTATTTTATTGCCGGAACAAAATTCATTATACCCGGAAGAACAGAGACAATGGGTAGCAGATGCACTGAAAGAAGCTGAAAAGAAAGGAGCATTGGTAATAGTTCCGGTCTGGGATCTGTCAGCAGACATGGATAAAGACGAGTTTTTCCCTAACCGGAAGATGAGAAAAGACGGAGAACTTACCAATTTTATGGTGGTTGCTTCTTCAGACAAGAATGGAAATCCGGTATTGAACACCAATTACGGTGCAACTGCTCTCGATATTTATGCTCCGGGAACAGACATTTATTCATCTTATATGGGTGACACTTATCAAAAAGGAACTGGAGAAGGAATGGCTTCGGCTACTGTAGCCGGTGTAGCTGCCTTAGTGAAATCATATTTTCCTAAATTAACCGGCTCGCAAATCCGTGACATACTACTGAAGAGTGTCACTTCACGCAAAGGGGTGGAAGTGGAAAAAGGAATCCGCGTAAACGACAGTCCTTCACAAGACTTGTTCCTTTTCGATGATTTGTGTATTTCCGGAGGTATTGTAAACGCTTATCAGGCAATTTTGGAAGCAGAAAAAGTCAGCAAATAAAATTAGCTTATGAAGTATACGACTCGTATGATAGGAACCGTCGTCGCCTTTTGCATGGCGGTTCCTGTATTCGCCCAACAATATAAGGCAACCATACCTTACCGGATGGTAGGTGAAAAGATGATTATCGAAATGAAAGTGAACGGCACGGCACGTCCTTTCATATTTGATACGGGAGGACGTACGGCACTCACGACTCAAGCCTGCCAGGCACTGCAAATGGCAGCCACCGACTCGACTAAAGTAACGGATGTGAATAACGTGGAAAGCTATTACAAGACTACCCGGATAGAGAACCTGACTACCCCCGACCATGTTATTAATTTCAAAAATGCTCCGTCACTGGTCATTGATGAAGTAAAAGGCTGGGAATGTTTTGGAGTAGATGGCATCATCGGCAGTGATTTATTCGCCAACACCATTGTCACTATTGATTCACAAGCCAAAAATATTATAGTTACCTCTGCTGAAAAGCCATCGACAGTGTCTTTACGAAAGATGTTGAATTTCACCAAAGGGGGCGGTATGCCGATCGTCAGCGTACAGATAGCTCCGGTCAGCAATATAAATGTATTATTTGATACTGGTAGTCCCAGCCTGTTATCACTTATCGAAAGTGATTTTGAAAAAATCAAACCGGAAGCCTCTATGGAAGTGGTTTCCGAAGGGTATGGAGAAGGGAGTATCGGAGTATCCGGTCAGGCGGACAAAGCTTCTTCTTACAGGGTTCGTATTCCATTGCTATCAGTCGGAGCCACCAAATTCCGTAACGTAACAACCAGCACCAACAATCACCCTTACACATTATTGGGTGTCAAACTGTTGCAATACGGTAAAGTGACCATCGACTATCCACGCGGAAGATTCTATTTCGAAGCATTTCAACCGGACAATGAAATAAACAATCAAGGTAACAATTTTGACTTAACGGTCAAAGACGGAGATTTGTTTGTATCTACCGTATGGAGCAGTACGAAAGGTAAGATAGCAGTCGGAGACAAGGTAGTTAAAATCAATGGCAAACCTGCTAAGAAATATGACTTCTGCGAAAGTATTCTGAACGGAATAC
>ERZ779843.3027-NODE-3027-length-14830-cov-5.988900_pt1 | contig 14830 bp, 9 predicted proteins | sample MGYA00511560_ERZ779843 | MGnify/ENA primary metagenome ERZ779843 (study PRJEB29588, sample SAMEA2158062) | human gut metagenome | biome: human gut; feature: human-associated habitat; material: faeces | place: Denmark | collected 2008/2010 ... | reverse complement strand
CGTATAAAATAAAAAAATATTTTTAAGGTATATCTGACAGATAACTTCCTATTATTTATCATAATACCATATATTTCTAAAAATTATAACAAAATCCCTTATTTTAATCCATTTTTCTTATTTAAACGGCAATTTATTGTTTAATCTCACCGTTTTCCCATCAAAACATCACCTTTCGACATCCACATTCTGTATTTCCCCGAAGTCTATCCCATATCCTTTCCCACCCATACTGATACAGGAAACACCACTGCTCTATCCATGTAATTGTTACATATTGTACAATTTTTTCAAATTTTGCCTTATCCAACAAAATCCTCCCCATTTCATGTACCATATACTCCTAAACAAAACTTCATATACAAAGGAGACCACCCATGAATAATTTACAGACACACATCAACAACTATCTGGAACACTGCCGTCACCAAAAACGCCTGGATTCCAAGACTCTGAAAGCATATCGCATCGACCTTCAGCAATTTTATGCCATTTTTTCATACAGGGATGTTTCTGATATTACACCGGATCTGTTGGAAAATTATATTGGCAGTCTGCACCAGAAGTACAAACCCAAAACCGTAAAAAGAAAGATTGCCTCGGTCAAAGCTCTTTTTCACTACCTGGAATATAAAGAAATCATCGCCCGGAATCCTTTCAACAAGGTGCAGATCAAATTCCGCGAACCTGTGATTTTGCCGAAAACCATTCCATTGCACACGATCGAAATTTTCTTATCTACGATCTATGAGCAGCGCACCGTCGCCAAAACAGATTATCAGAGAAAAAACGCTTTGCGGGATGCCGCTGTCATAGAACTTTTATTTGCAACCGGAATACGGATTTCCGAATTATGCGCTCTGCGTATCTGTGACATTGATTTGTACGATGGATCAGTCCTGATCTACGGAAAAGGTTCCAAAGAACGAATTGTTCAGATCGGAAACCACGAGGTCATACAGATTCTGTCGGAATACCGCAATGAATTTCTCCCCCAGATGGAAACCTGCCAGCATTTCTTTGCGACGCTAAACGGAACGGCATTATCCGATCAGTCGGTACGGCGGATGATCAACAAATATGCTTCTCTTGCTGCAATTGAACAGCATATTACACCGCATATGTTCCGGCATACATTTGCCACCAGCCTTTTAGAAGCGGACGTTGATATCCGCTATATACAGGAAATGCTTGGCCACAGTTCCATTCATATCACAGAAATCTATACGCATGTTGCCATGTCAAAGCAGCGTGCCATCCTCACTACCAGACATCCCCGCAATACGTTTCATCTGTAAAAAGCAAAACAGCAATTCACGTGCCATGCACGGAATTGCTGTCATTGATAGCCGTTCTATTTTTACTTATTTATTCTCCCCCGCCAATTCCGGGTGATACGTCGGCACAATTTTTTTGACACACTCCCGGATGTCTTCCGGTTCTGTCACAACGTACTCTTTTAATTCTTCCAACTGCTGCATGAATTTTTCTTCATCCAGCTCAATCGGTTTACCGATATGAATCAGATTGTTTGCGGTATCCTGCATTTCTTCTTCATCCATCAGCATCTCTTCATAAAGTTTTTCTCCCGGGCGAAGTCCTGTGAAAATGATATGGATATCTTCATCCGGCTTGTGACCGGAAAGAAGAATCAGGTTCTTTGCCAGATCCAGAATCTTGACCGGCTCTCCCATATCCAGAACAAAAATTTCTCCACCTTTGGCATAGGTGCCCGCCTGCAGCACCAGAGATACCGCTTCCGGAATTGTCATAAAATACCGCACGATATCCGGATGTGTAACCGTGACCGGACCTCCACGCTCAATCTGTTTTTTGAACAGCGGAATCACACTTCCGTTACTGCCAAGCACATTTCCAAAACGCACGGCTACGAAATCTGTCTTCGATCTGCGGTTATAGGTCTGAATGATCATCTCACAGATGCGCTTGCTGGCACCCATGATATTGGTTGGATTGACTGCCTTATCCGTGGAAATCATCACAAATTTCTTCACACCGTATCGATCTGCCGCCTGTACAATCTTCCATGTGCCAAGCACGTTATTCTTAATTGCCTCGTTCGGACTCTCTTCCATGAGAGGCACATGTTTATGTGCCGCTGCATGATAGATAATCTCCGGCTTGTAATGTTCAAAAATCCAGTTCATACGATTCGTATTCCGTACGGATGCAATCAGCACAACAAGATCCAGCTCCGGAAACCGGACTTTCAGTTCGTTTTGCACATCATAGGTCGTATTCTCGTAAATATCCACAATAATCAGCTGTTTTGGCTTGTGTGCGGCAATCTGCCGGCACAATTCGCTTCCGATAGAGCCGCCGCCCCCTGTAACCATTATGATTTTTTCAGAAACATAATCCATGATGGACTGCAGATCAACCGTCACCGGATCCCGCCCAAGAAGATCATTGACATCTACATCTTTTAATTTGCTGACGCTGACATCGCCGTTTACAAGCTGGTAAATGCCGGGCAGACGCTTTAATGTGCATCCGGTTTCTTTGCAGATATCAAGAATCCCCTTGATCTGTTTCTGCGTGGCCGATGGCATGGCAATGATGATCTCATGCACATGCAGTTCTTCGACTTTTTCCAGAATATCGCTCCGATCTCCTACGACTTTCGCTCCATGAATATAATTGCCGATCTTGTTCCGGTCATCATCAATCACACCAACAACCTTCTTTTTCACATAGCGGCTGTTGTTGATTTCTTTGATGATCTGGTTCCCGGCATCTCCCGCACCGATTACAAGTACATTTCGTCTGTACACACCTGCTCTGCGCATATTGCGAAGCACACGCAGTCCGCGGTAAGAATATCTGCATCCCATGACCAATACAAACAGAAACAATCCATACAGAATGTAAAAGCTTCTTGGCACCGGGTACATATCCCCCCAGTTCCGAAGCAATATCAGCACTGTCACAACAACGGTATCCAGAATACATGCTGAAACCACATACATCATTTCCAGTGCTCCCGCATAACTCCAGAGACTGGAATACAGCCGGAGCATCCAGAAAATGACCAGCGTAACAATGATCATAAAAGGAAGTGCTCTCCACACTTCATCCATGTATTGAAACGGTACGCTTTTGATATTCAGATCAAACCGAATCAATAACGCAACTATGCTTGCAGCAAACACTGCAAGCACGTCGTAGCACATCAGAAAAATCCGTCTGATCAGTAATTGTTTATCTTGAATGATTTTTTTCATAATTTCAATCTGTTATTTTTGATTCTTTCTCTGTTTTCTCGATTGTTTTTTCGATGATTTCTTCCTGACTGAGGATTCTGTCACTCCAGCCCCTTTAGTATTCTGTACCGTCTGCGCGGTATCTGCTTTTGCACTCTCTGCTGCTCTTGAAATACTCTGTTTTACGGCAGTATCACTTTCCGCAGAAACCGTTTCTTTAACAACAAAAAGATTTTCTTTCTTTACAAGCATCCGGTTCACTGCAAGCCCCAGACCAAGCATACCCCAGAATACCGGAGCGGTACATACATTAGAATCGTTTGCGATACCTGCAATCATGTACACCAGCACTGCCGCAAATAATCCAAATCCAATCCAGCTGATACTCTCGTGTAGATCCACTCTGCGGTAAATGCGTACCGACTGTACCAGATACCAGAACAGAAATACCAGAAGTGCCAGGGTACCGAGTAATCCGGTTTCCACCCACTGCTGCAGATACCAGCTATGGGCTTTTACATCATAGCTGTTTGCGCCGTAGACATAGTTCTGGCTGATATAATCTTCCTGTGGCACTTCAAACATATAGGTATTTGCCCCACTCCCCATAAAAGCATGCTTTCCAAGAAGCGGAATCGTTTTATTCCAGATATGTCCTCGATTGCTCATTGCATCATCCAAAAATACTTTTGAAACCTTCGGATTCTCAAACTTCACTAATTTTCCTGCTGGATTGAGATATTCATATCCGTCCGTATCATTTTTTGAGAAATCCCATTCGACACCATCTATGATCATCTTTATTCCTGCTGTATTATCGGTAAACATGATCGGCTGAATCTGTATATTTGCAAACCGTTCATCATTGAGGGCCAAAATATGATTTTCCTGATCTACCTCTGTTGTCTGAATCTCCTGACCATCTGCATCTTTGCAGACCACGGTGATTACACCGTCGCTCCCCAGATCATAGGACACATGCAGAGGATTGTTCCAGATATCAAGTTCCACATCATCTGTGTTTGTTTTGATATCGTTTAAAGAGAACTGATCTTTCATATGATAGGTTCCAACAACCGTCTTTTTAAGATTTTGACCGAACTCTGTCGTATTTGCCAGTACTCCTGCTGCTATCATTCCAATAATAACCACAACAATCCCGGCTACAAATAATTTTTTCTTCCGACTGAGTAAAACCAATGCGAGAATCACAGCACCAATTGCCAGTGCAATAAATCCGGAAGAACTTCTGCTACCAACCAGTGCTACAATGCAAAAAATCTCTGCAACCGCGATTACAAGACGATGCCACATCTTTTTCTCCCCAATAAACAGGCAGACCAGCAATGGTATCAGCATGCCAAAATAAAATGACAAAAAGTTAGGATTGTAAAGTGTCGTATACGCAGTCTTATCTGCGAAATTAAAGGAAATCTTATCTAATTGGTTCCACCAGCTTGTGTCCGTCATCAGATGTTTGCCCAGAGATGTCTTAAAATAATCCAATCCAAAGACCTGGAAAAATCCAATCAGAGTAACAATTGCGATTCCAATGCCAGACCAGCGCAGGATTACCTCTATCTGTTTTTCTTCCTGTACATAATTATAGACATAATAACACAGTATCATATAGACAAATATAACCCATACAGGCTCAAAAAGTTCATATGTACCATGTGCCACCCAGTATTTGTGACTGGAAAACAGGGCAGACATTGCAACAAACAATGCATACACCATCAGAAAATAAAAGGAATTTTCAAATGCAAACTCCTTTTTATTCAAATACCGGATCAGTAAAATTGCGAGCATTACAACTCCCACAAGGATGATCGCAATCATCTTCCATGCAAAAAAGAAGTCCGTCTGCTTTGCTGCACTCTCCGGATACCAGTCAAACTGTGCCAGATTTGTATCATAAACAAAAGAATGCACAATGATTGGAATAAATCCGATCAACAAAATAATGGGAATCAATATCTTATTTGCTTTTAACGTGTTTTTGTTTCCATTCGTATTCAAGATTATTTTCTCCTTATGTTTCATTGCCTATAATCATACCCCAAATTTCGTTTTTTTTCAATCATTCCGGCATGTCGATTTTATTTTTCTTTTTATATAGGTAAAAACACTTTTTTGTTACTTGTGTGTTACTTAAAAATTTAACAAATAAATGTGTATGATTGACACGATAATATAAATTTTTACACACGAAAGGAAGAAAAATGAGATTACCAAACGGATACGGCGGAGTCGTAAAACTCTCCGGCAACAGAAGAAGACCCTATGCAGCACGCATCACTACGGGCTGGCACATCAATGACATCACGGGAAAGCGCATCCAGCACTACCAGATTCTGGGGTACGCTCCTACCCGGTCAGAAGCTCTGCAGATTCTGGCACGTTACAACAATTATCCCATCGATGGGGAAACGCTGAAATTAACCTTCCGGGAAATTTATCTCCGATGGTCCGAAGAAAAGTTTCCTACCATTTCCCACTCCAACATCAAAGGCTATCGGGCGGCCTTTGCCACTTGTGAAAACATTGCTGATATGCCATTTCACAATTTGAGACTCAATGATTTACAGCAGGTGATTGATCACAGCGGCAAGAACTATCCTACCCTGAAAAAAATCCGTGTTCTCTTTAACCAGCTCTATTCTTATGCCATGAAACACGAAATTGTCTCAAAAGATTATTCTGCCTATGTAAATATTTCGAAATACAAAGACCGGAATCCTAATAAAAACATACGAAGCTGTTTTTCCACTTCTGAAATTGCTCTCCTGTGGAAACACAAAAACGATCCCTATTGCCAGACAGTCCTCATGCTGATATACAATGGGGTCCGTGTCTCAGAGCTTTTGGATCTGAAAAAAGAAAATGTTCATCTGTCCGAACAATATTTTGATGTCATTGACAGCAAAACCGAAAACGGCATTCGAAAAGTTCCGATTGCTGACAAAGTACTCCCCTTTTACCAGCGCTGGCTTCATGACTGTTCTGATTGTGAATATCTCATCCATACTCTGGACAGCCAGCATTTTACCTATTATATGTATTACCACAATGTTTTCCAGCCTCTGATGTTTCGTCTGCACATCGATCATACACCTCACTGCTGCCGGCACACCACGATTTCCCTGCTCGCCGAAGCACATGTCGATCAGACGACCATCAAAAAAATTGTCGGTCATTCCGGCGCTATGTCCCTGACAGAACGAATTTACACGCATCTGGATGTGCCTGCGCTGGTCGAAGCCATAAATCAGATTTAATCGCTTCTTGTATGTTGCTTGCGTGTTACTTGTAGAAGTGATTTTGCCCCAAACTCTGTTTATAAATCCGGTATTTCCAATACTTCCGTGGAAAATACCATGCATATTTCCGGTTAAGGTAACTTACAAGACTTCTACAAAGAAGAGTGCTAAGGCAAAGACAAAGAAACTTACTTACACAATGAAAGTTGCTAAGGTAGGCGTTGCTTTATCTGGAGATTCAGTAGTAGCTATTGGAAGCACAACTAAGTTAACAAATACTAAGAAAAATTCTTCAAGAGCTAAGATTACTTACACGTCAAGCGATGATTCTATCGCAACAGTAGCAGCTGACGGTACAGTAACTGGTGTTAAGGCTGGTAAGGTAACAATCACAGCTAAGATTACCGTTGGTAAGGATTCAGCTACAACTACTAAGGATGTAGAAGTAAAGAAAGCAATCCTTAAAGATGCTACACAGACAGAAGTTACAAAGATTGTAGCAACTGTAGCTGGTGATACAAAGGATCTCAAAGCTGGTGACTTCAAGGTTACAAATACAGCAACAAACGCAACTGTAGCTGTTAAATCTGCAACAGCTGATAAGAAGGATTCTTCTAAAGTTACAATTGAGACTTTTACAGAAATGAAAGATGCAAAAGAATACTCTGTTGTATATGATGGAGTAACTGTTAAGTTTACAGCAACTGACGGAACACCTTCTAAAGTTGGTGTTGATACAGTTCAGATTGCAGCTGGTACCAGAACAAAAGTTCAGGCTACATTAACAGATGTTAACGGAGTTGTTCTTAGTCGTACAGACCTTGACAAGAATGATTCATCTAAAGGAAAGGTTACATCTGCTGTAACACTTACAAAGGGATATCAGGATGGATCTATTCTGTATCTTCCAGCTGTAGGTGATACTGCAACAATTAAAGTTACATACCATACTGGCACATTCGGAACAGATGGTAAAGAAGCTGGAAACATTGAAGATACATTTACAGTAACCGCTGTAGATCCTTCTATGATCAATTATAATTTTGCTGTTACAATTTCTGATAATATCCCGGCTTGGAAAGCTAATTCATTTAAAGCAAATGATAAGATTGCCATGGGTACAGACAAAAATGCATATTTCCGTATCACTAAAGATGATGGAAATGAAATTGCTGATGAAAACTATGCTGATTATACAGTAGAGTCAGCTGATAAGACAAAGCTTATCGTTAACAATACTAAACTTACAAACAGCACAACTGCTGTTTCTGTACATGGTGTAGCTGAAGGCACTACTTATATTCTTGTAAAGAAGGATGACAAGACAGTTGCATCTATTCCTGTAACTGTATTAGCTAAACCAGTAGCTACATCTATGGATATTAGCAAAACATCTGTAAATGTTTGTACAGGATCTGCTGTAGAAGAGAACATTAATGTTACTATTAAAGATCAGTATGGTGATGTAATGTCTGATTCATTCACACCTTCTGTAAACTTACTTGCAAAGACAAACGATACGGTTACTCTTGGTTCAGCTAATATTGGCGATTCTATTGATAGTACTTCTGATACAATTGGTAAGGTTACAGTTTCTCCTAAGAAAGTAACTATCAAAGGTCAGTATTTTGCAAATAATTCAAAGGATGTAGGATCTTATACATTAAAGATTAGTGCTAAAGTTGGTGATAAGACATTAACACGTTCTCTCGCTGTAAACGTTGTTAAAAATACTGCTAAGGCTCAGAGTTATGAAGTAAGAATTGACAAGACAGATGTTGATACAACTGTAGGTGCTACTGATACTATTACTGATGTATCAAAACAGATCAAAATTAGTGTTGCTAAACTGGCAAACGGTGGTGCTATGAGCATTGCTAATGATCCTATCATTTACACCATTAAGAATGCTAAGGGTGATGTTGTTGCTAATGTAGGTTCAAATGTAGCTTATACATCTGCAGGAACATCTAAGACTGAGACTGTTGGAACAGTTGTTTCTTGTGCAGCGGTATCTACCAATAGTAGTGCAGTTGATGCTGGTGGTTATGACTCTGCTACAGGAGAGTTAACTGTTCGTCCATACAATGTAATTTCTGGTAAGGGAATCATTAAGAATCTTGCTGCTGGTACTTATACTGTACAGGCAAAAGTAAAAGGTGATGACAACCAGTTAGTTATTGTAAACGGAAGCTTTACAATTAAAGATACTCAGGATTCCAGAGCAAGCTTCAAGATCCTTGATAATAAGTTTGGAACATCTACAACTGTTGCTGCTGGATTTGCAAATCCTAATTTAGTTGAAGTATACTATGATGGTTTGAAACAGGATAGCACCAAATTAAATGTATCTGATGTAAAGGGTGTTGCTCTTTCATCTGGTAATGGTGGAGCTTATATTAAGACTGTTAAGGTATATGTAAACGTATCTGGTGGTTCTAATTATGTTCAGGTTACTCTTAATGTAAATGATCAGATTGCAACATGTGATCCAAGCGGAATTACAGAGTAATTATAAAACGGTTAATATATTATTTAAGTAACCTAGATAGGCTGTTGCATTTTGCAGCAGTCTATTTTTTTAAGATTAGGAGATAAAATGCTTATGAAAAATTGTATTATTAAAAAGATTGCCAATATTTTTCTTGCAATTACTATATTAATTACATCCTTAATGATAAATGTTTCACCTGTAAAGGCTAGTGAAAATTATGTCAATATTCTTCATAAAATAAGCACAGCTACAGCTAATTCGCCAATAAATTATAATTTTTCTCTTTCCAGAAATTCGGACATTTATTTTATTGTGCGCACTAATGAAAGAACTGGTGTAACAATTTCTGTTAAAGAACCAGATCATGATGTTCCATCGGCAACAATCACGTTAGCAGAGACAAACCCTAATTGGAAATATGACAAAAGCAGTGGAATTTATCAGAATACATCCAAAATAAAACTTGATTCCGGAAATTATATTTTAGAGTTACGGTTTGATATTGATGTGAATTATGATCTTACAATGAACCAGTTATCTCCGGTTGCAACGTTAAATAAGACAAAAGTAACAATTACTAAGGGTTTTAGTAATGTATTAAAAGTAAATGGTGGGAAAATCAAAAGTTGTTCCTCTAGCAACAATAAGATAGCAACTGTTAATTCAAAAGGAAAAATTACAGCTAAAAATAATGGAGTTGCAACCATTCGTGTAAAATTAACAAATGGTAAAACTCTCTCCTGTAAAGTAAATGTTGTTTCCAATCAGTATAATTCGAAAAAAATTACAGTTAACAGTACAGTTTTTAATACTTATGACATGAAGGCTTACAATGCTAAATTTGATTCCAAAGGAAACCTTGTTGTAAAATTTATGGTTGTTAATGACAGTTATGGTAAGATTAATAGTATTCCAAAATTTAAAATCACCGTGAAAAATGCTAAAAAGAAAACTGTTATTTCATATGCAAAGGCTTCATATAAGGTTATTGTTCCAAGTTATAAAGGAAAAGCTTGTACTGTAACCATTCCTAAATCTTGTTTTAAAGTAGAAAAAAATAAAATAGATATCCGTACTTCAACTATTAAGATTTCTGGGCAAATGGCAAATGCGTCATTATAGTAAAAAACCTCTGGGCGATTTCCTCGCCCAGAGGTTTTTTAGTAATTGGTTAAATTACTTGGTTGTGAAAGAAAGTGAAATATTAACTTCCTTATCTACATATCCGATAGTAGTTCCGTTTGCATCATGGAAAGCAACTCTTACTGTAACCTTTGTAACATCAACAGTCTTTCCAGAAGCTAAAACCGTATTCATGTTGGATGCATCAACTTTACCATTGGTAGCTCTTACACCATTTGAATATCCTTCTACAGCAACAATCCGAGCGGCCTGGTCACCATCTGCACCATACTTAACTCCGTCGTAAGAATACTGGATGGTAGATGCCAGTGAAGCCTGAATAGAAGATCCAGATGTAACACTAGCATCTTTTAACTTCATATCGGTGATTGCATCGTTTGAAGAATCTTTGATAACAAATGACTTTGTAACTGTAGTCTTTGTATCCTTAGATCCGTCAGCATAAGCAGCATCTGCAGAACTATCATGTTTTGGAGTAACTACGATTGTAACAGTTACAGTATATGTTCCCTCTGCAAGCTTGGTAAATAAAGTTCCATTCTTTGCTACAACATCTACTGTAAGCTGATCAGGTGTACCATTATTACCAGCATCAAATGCAGATCCGGTCTTAACAGTTGTATTTGGTACGTTGTTGTATACAACATCACCTTTAGCATTCTTTACGGTGTAGTAGATTCCTTTAACATTACTTGCAGTCTTTGAAGCTGCATCAGCAACTGCTACATCATCTAAGTCAGCACCAGCGGTTAATTTCTTCTTTTCAACACCCTTTAATAATTCAGAAACGCTAACAACAAGCTGACGTGCAGATGTATTATCAGCATTTACAACAGCATCTTCTTCTGTCTGTGCTGCACCATTTGCATTGTTAATATTTAAGCTATAAGAGATAGAATCTCCAGCTACACCGGCTTCCTGTACGTTAACAGTTACAACCTGTGCACATACTTCTTTACCATCCTTCATGAATGTGAATTTGAAAGTATATGTTCCCTTTGTTGCATAATTAGAACCAACAAATTTGTATGTTGTTTTGCTTCCTGGTGTTCCTGTCTGAGTAGGTAAAACAACTGTAGATTTAGTTACACCATCTGGAGCACCTTCGCAAGATACGCTGATGTTTCCGTTATTTCCACTTGTATAGTCAAAGTCATTTCCATACTGATCCTTAGTGGTGAATGCAACAGTCTCAGCATTTGCACCAGCTGCATTAGATACAATTACGCTAGTCTTATCAGCGCTCATTGTAACAACTTTTCTTGTAGCTACAACAGTTACAGGTACAGAAGCAACAATCTTGTCATCTTTTTTAATAAAGATATATGCAGTTCCTTCTTTTGCTGGAACGAGCTGTACTTTATTATTCTTCTGCATTGTATTTCCAAGGATCATCAGTGTAGTCTTATCACTAGACTCAACAGTATATTCTCCATAGTTAGAGATTTCTTTTCCATCAGTATCTTTGATTTCAAAGTAAGCCCATACAGCCTTTGTTTCATCTACAGCAATTTTATCATTGTCCTTTAAAGAACTGAATTTCTTATTGTTCTCACCAATTCTTACCTTGAAAGAACTTACAGCAGCCTGATCAGTAGCTGTGATTGTGAGCTTATTTGGTCCGATGTTTCCATCTGCTTTACCATCTGCTGTGTACTTATTTGTCTTATAAGTAATCTCTGCTGTTGCAGTGTCACCGACTTTATTTAAGTAAAGTTTAGAACCATTTACATATCCGTTTGCTGTTGTAAGTGAGAAATCATAGTTTACATCAGATGTTCCGTAAGGAAGCTCTTTTAAGATAACTCCGTTAGCATCCTTTGCAACCAGCTTAATCTCTGTCTCAGTTTTTACCGGAATAGTAGCTTTATCAATGCTGATAGAAGCAACCTTATTGTCAGTAGCAACAAAGTTTACAGTTGTTCCGTCTAATGTAACTGTATACTCTTTGCCATCTTTCATTTCAGAGAACGTAGTAAGAGTAACCTTTGTAGCATCTTTGCTGTCTACAGAAACAGACTTAACCGGAAGAACTACATTGTCAGGAGTTTTGATAGTTACATCAGAAGCCTTAATATTCTTTGTAGCACCAGCGATAGTTGCAACAAGTTCATTTGTCTTGTTCTGTGCTACGCTCTTAAGAACATAATTCTTTACTTCTACTTCCTGAGTAGCTGTAGCTGTATCTTTACCAATTGTAAGTGTAGCTTTGATAGTAGCCTTTCCAGCCTTAACACCCTTTACAGTTCCGTCTTCAGAAACTGTTGCGATTGTCTCATCACTGGATGTGTAAGTGATCTTAGCTCTTGAAGAAGCCTTCTTAGTTGTTGTTAACTTAGTTGTGCTTCCAACTGCTACTGCTGAATCTCCAGATAAAGCAACGCTTGCCTTAGCAACTTTCATTGTGTAAGTAAGTTTCTTTGTCTTTGCCTTAGCATTCTTCTTTGTAGAAGTCTTGTAAGTTACCTTAACCGGAAATACGCATGGTATTTTCCGCGGAAGTGTTGGAAATACCGGATTTGTGAAAATAAATGGAAGCAATATTAGCACTACAAGTAACACGCAAGCAACGCATAAGAGACAGGTAAGTGACAAAAAATAAGAAACTACCTGCAATGCAGGATATTGAGTTATGTCAAGAACAGAAAACTTAAATATGCAATATAAAAAAGTGACAGTATTCGGTTAAACAAATCGAATGCTGACACCTTTTCCGTTCTTCTAAGCGACCTTTCTCTCGAAGGACATCCTTATATTTCTTTTCATCAAATTTAGTAAGATATATATCACACATCTTCCTGCGATACTGTTCCAAAAATCTTTGAGAAAATTTACCTTATACATTCAATTTTACACCTCTATCGGGATTTGATATCCGGCCGCAGACATTTCTTTTTCAAATTCTTCTACAGAAAGATTCAGTTTCTGGGCTCCACGCACAATTCCATAATCACCTTCCTGTACGGACATAAATACTTCTTTTTTACGACCTTCTGCAAGTCCTTCCTCCCGGCCTTCCTCGCGGAGAACATCTTCATATTTCTTTTCATCAAATTCAGTAAGACACATATCACACACGTATAATCCAATTATCCTCTTTTGAGGGTAATGGATTATTCTCCTTTCTCCCAATCTCTTGGGTTTTATTGAATACTCCATTATAATACTTAAAGCACTGTGGATCTGTATCTATTCTATTACAGCTTTGACTGTTCGGAGGTGACTCAGACCACAGCTTTTCGTCTATTACTGGTAATTAGTTTGTTAACGCTTGACGTTTCTATTTACGTGATTACACAGCCGAACTCTCTGTGGAAGACAGCAGTGCTAAATATTATTTCAGGAGGTAAATCTCTATGTCCATGTACTTTGTTGGAATTGATATTTCCAAGTACAAACATGATTGCTGCATCATTTCTGCAGTCGACCAGCAGATTGTTTCTAAATTTACCATCACTAATGATAAGGATGGTTTTGAACAACTACTTATTTCACTTAATTCTCTCTCCAATCCAGAGGATATAAAAATAGGGTTTGAATCAACTGCCCATTATGCCCTCAATCTTGAACTTTTCCTTGAAAATGCCAACCACAGCTTTATGGAAGTTAATCCAGTTCTCATCAAGGAATACAAAAAATCAACTACTTTAAGGCGAACCAAAACCGATTCTGTTGACTGTGAATCAATAGCTCGGTGGTTAATGACTGTTGAGTACAAACCCCATTCAAAAGGATTTTACCACGCTTATTCCTTGAAGTCACTAACACGTTTGCGAGATAGATTAATTCGTCAACGTTCTTTTTATCTTGTGAAGATAACAAATGTTTTAGATCATACCTTTCCGGAATTTAAACCTTTTTTCAATGAACGGCTTTCCAAAACTGCTATCTATCTCCTTGAGAACTATGGTTCTGCTGAAAAAATGGCTCATATGAATTCTGCATCTTATGACAAACTACGTTGTATTTCAAGAGGTAAATTTTCTATACAACAGTTCCTTCATTTGAAAGAATTAGCTGCTAACACAGTTGGTGTCAATAATTCTATCTTTGACATTGAATTAAACAGTTTACTGACCCTATACAACTCTCTCTGCAAGGAAATAAAAAATCTTGAAGCCGAGATTACTAGACTTATTGAAGAAGTACATCCTCACTATATGTCCATCCCTGGTATCGGTCCTATTTCAGCAGCTGTTATTTATGCAGAATATGGCGACATATCAAACTTTTCAAACCCAAGTCAGATGCTTGCGTTTGCTGGAATTGAACCAGGAATAAATGACTCCGGCACTGAGTCTCATGGTGGCCGAATGGTAAAACATGGTTCTTCTCAACTGCGTTACGTTCTTCTTAATGCTTGCCTTCCTTTAATCCGTTTTGACTTAACCTTTGCAACCTATTACGCAAAGAAACGGGCAGAAGGCAAAAAACACCGGGTAGCTATTACTCACGTTGCAAAAAAACTGATTAGAGTCATCTATGCATTGGAGAGGCAGGATGTAGACTTTAACGCTCAGAAAATACGTTAATCTCTTCCCTATATATTTATCTGCTCCATCTGAAATACGTTATTTTCAGATGGTCTATTAAAGTTACCCTTTTTTATTGCACAAAATTTTTCAAAAACTCTTGACTATTTATAGTTTGTCACCTCCCTGCGATGCTGTTCCAAAAAATCTCTGAGAATATTTTCCTCTATGCAT
>ERZ779843.3007-NODE-3007-length-14897-cov-8.909581_pt1 | contig 14897 bp, 9 predicted proteins | sample MGYA00511560_ERZ779843 | MGnify/ENA primary metagenome ERZ779843 (study PRJEB29588, sample SAMEA2158062) | human gut metagenome | biome: human gut; feature: human-associated habitat; material: faeces | place: Denmark | collected 2008/2010 ... | reverse complement strand
TTGCCGCTGCCCGGCACCGCCAGCAGCAGCACCGGGCCGTTGACCGCCTCCACCGCCGCGCGCTGCTGGTCGTTCAGGGCCGCCAGATGGGCCGTTTCAAATATAGCCTTGTCCATGGCAGCTCCTTTCGTGCAGTATAAATTGCCGCGCAGTAGGGGCCGCAGATGTGCGGCCCGCAGCTTCACGGGAGACGCCCGCTTATAGGCAGGCCGCGGGCCGGGCATGCCCGGCCCCTACAGTGTTTCCCTATTGTACCATACATCCCGCACAAAAGCAAAGCAGCCGGTCCATGCCCTCCTTGCCGAGCAGTAATTGCGTGCGTGAAAACTGGTTTAACATAGATCGTTCCTCTCTCGCCCGTAAACGAGTTCTATGGGCAAAGCCGCGGGCCGGGCATGCCCGGCCCCTACTTCTCTATATCCCCACTATGCAGATGTGATTATAAATGTCAACCTTGCAAAGTGTAAAAACCTGCAGCATTTCAGCCCGCGTATTTTGTCACCCCCAAGTCTTGGATAAACGCGCACACTGTGGTACAATATGTAAGAAAGAGCAAACTTCCCATAACCAAAGGACGTCACCATGAAACAAGGCAATTTGAATATACGCTGCACCGAAGATTACGCGGTGCTGTACTGGGATAAACCCGCCGCCGCGCCCAGCGGGGCGGAATACACGGTCTCCCTGAACGGTGAGGCCGTTGGCCGCACAGACCGCACCCATTTTACGATAGAGGGGCTGAGCTACGGCAGTGCCTTCCGGGTGGACGTGGTCAGCGGCAGCTACTGCATCGGCTCGGCCATGCTGCAGTTCGGCAGGGAAAAACGCCGCATCGACATTACCGCCGCGCCCTACTTCTGCAAGGGCGACGGCCATATCCTGAACACCGACAATTTACAGCGGGCCATCAACGACTGCGGCGCGGACGATATTCTGTACGTGCCGGCGGGCGATTTCCTGACCGGCGCACTGCGGCTGCACAGCGATTTGGAAATTTATCTGGCCAAGGGCGCGGTCCTGCAGGGCACAACGAACATTCACGACTATTCGCCCCGCATCCCCAGCCGATTTGAGGGCACCGAGATGCGCTGCTACTCAAGCCTTTTGAACGCGGGCGACATGAACCACAAGACCGGCCCGAACTGCCGCAATATCATCATCCGCGGCAGGGGCACGATCTGCGGCGGCGGGCAGGAGCTGGCCCGCAAGATCATTGAGGACGAGCGTGCTCGCATCAAGAGCTTTCTGGACGACAACCGGGAGCTCGTCGAAAGCTGCGAGAACAGCGACACGATCCCGGGCCGCGTCCGCCCGCGGCTTATCAATTTAAGCAACTGTGAGAACGTCTGGATCAGCGGTATCACGTTGAAAAACGGCCCGTCCTGGAACGTCCACATGATCTACTGCGACGACATCCAGACCGACCACTGCACCTTTGTGTCCGAGGGCGTCTGGAACGGCGACGGCTGGGACCCGGACTCCTCAACGAACTGCACGCTGTTTGCGTCGGAGTTCTTCACGGGGGACGACGCTGTCGCCATCAAGAGCGGCAAGAACCCCGAGGGCAACGAAATCAACCGTCCCTGCGCGCATATCCGGGTGTTTGACTGCCGCAGCGACTGCGGCCACGGCATCTGCATCGGCAGCGAGATGAGCGGCGGCGTGGAGGACGTGCAGATCTGGGACTGTGATCTGGCAAACTCGCTGTCCGGCATCGAGATCAAGGCCACGCCCAAGCGCGGCGGCTATGTGCGCGGCGTGACCGTGCGGGACTGCATCACGCCCCGCGTCATGCTGCACAGCGTACCGTACAATGACGACGGTGTGCCCGCCGGTGCCCCGCCGAAGCTCGAGCACTGCTTCTTTGAGCGGCTGACCCTGACCGCCGAGGTGCTGGACCATGACCGCAGCCGGCACGATGCCGCCCCGATCGAGATTGCGGGCTTTGACAAGCCGGGCTATGAGGTCGAGGACATTGTCTTTAAGGATATTACCATCACCAAGCCGTCCGTCGCCCTGCCGCTGGGGCTGTGCAAGGGTGTGACGCTGAGCAATCTTGCGTGTGTGAAGGAATAAGCCTAAAGCCTCCCTTTGACAAGGGAGGCCATTCTCCCCACTTTATGAACAAATCTTAAAACTTCCTTACACCCTCTTGCACCGCGGTGCAGGAGGGTGTATTATTATCATGTTTTAATAATTAACACATGCCAACTATTAACAGGAGGTGTTCACCAATGGGCACTGAAGCCCCTTATCTGAGCGGGGTGTTCCGCTTTGTGGCGCGGCTGCACACACTGTCCAGGCGCGGGATGCGCATGGCACTGGCCGGGCAGCCCAAATGCCGCTATGGGATGCTGCAAAGTCTGTACAATCTCATTGAGCAGCACGGCTGCGACGGCGCGATCTATGTCTCAGACATTGCGCGGCAGATGCACCAGCCTATGCCGGCGATTTCCCGCGGGCTGCGTCAGATGGAGCAGGACGGCCACATCGTCCGCGAGACAGATCCTAAGGACCGCCGCAAGACGCTGGTGCGCATCACCCCGGCAGGGGAGCGCGCCCGCAAAGCCAATGAGCTGGCCATGAACGACTACTTTGCCCGCATCATGGCGCGGCTGACCCCGGAGCAGCTGGCGCAGGCCAACGCCGTAAAGGACGCTCTGCTCGCCGCCATCGAGGCCGAGAACGCCGCTATGAAAACCGATTTGAAAGGAGAACCCCCGCATGACGAAAATTTTTAAGCAGCTGGGGCGGCACTGGGCGGCCTGCCTGGCCGTCGTTGCGCTGCTCATCGTGCAGGCATACTGCGATTTAAGCCTGCCCGACTACACAAGCAAAATTGTGGACACCGGCATCCAGCAGGGCGGCATTGAAAGCCCCGTGCCCGACACCGTCCGCAGCACAACGCTGCAGGCGCTCGAGCTGCTCATGTCCGAGGACGACGCCGCACTGGCGGACGAAGCCTACTCCGACCCCGACGCGGACGGTATGCGCACACTGAACCCGGACGTGGACACCGCCGCGCTGGAAAATGCGTTCACAACGCCGGACGTTGTGCTGTACATGGCCGCGGCGAAGAATGCCGCCACTGCTGCCGGTACCACCGACACCGTGGTCCCCACGGCCTATGACCTCGACGCCGTCGCCACGCAGCTGGCCGCCGCGTCCCAGGCCCCTGGCGCACGGGAAGTGCTGCAGAGCCAGCTGACGGACGGTCTCGCCCAGCTGGACGAGACCGTCGCCGACAGCCTGTCCAGCCAGGCCATGCTGCTCGTCGCGCTGGAATATGACGCTCAGGGCATTGCCCATGACGTGCAAATGTCCTATCTGCTGCGCACGGGCGGCCAGATGCTGGCTTTAACGCTGCTCATGGTTGCCGTGGCCGTCGCCGTCGGCTTTATCGCGTCCCGCGTCTCCGCCGCCATTGGCCGTGACCTGCGCCGCGACGTGTTCAGGACCGTCGTCGGCTACTCCAACGCCGAAATCGAAAAATTTTCCACTGCTTCGCTGATTACCCGCACCACGAACGACATCCAGCAGGTGCAGTTCGTCTGCGTGATCCTGCTGCGCATGGTGGCCTACGCGCCCATTTTGGGCATTGGCGGCATTATGCACGTTGCCAGCGGCAACACAGGGCTGGAATGGATCATCTTTGTGGCCGTGGCCGCACTGCTGGCGCTCATCGCCGTTTTGATGAACGTAGCCATGCCGAAATTCAAGCAGATGCAAGTTTTGGTGGACCGGCTGAACCTTGTCAGCCGCGAAATCCTGACCGGCATTATGCCCATCCGCGCGTTCAGCCGCGAGGCATTTGAGGAAAAGCGCTTTGACAGGGCCAACACCGACCTGATGAAGACCCAGCTGTTCACCAACCGCACGATGGTCGCCATGATGCCGTTTATGACGCTCATCATGAACGGCACGAGCCTGCTCATCGTCTGGTTCGGCGGCAAGGCGATGAATCTGGGCAGCATGCAGGTGGGTGAGATGATCGCATTCATCACCTACACGATGCAGATCGTCATGTCGTTCCTCATGCTCTCGATGGTCGCCGTCATGCTGCCCCGCGCCGGTGTGGCTGCGGACCGCATTGACGAGGTCATCAAGACCCCCTCGACCATCCATGACCCCGCTGCGCCCAAGGCACTGCCCGCGGACGGCACCCACGGCGTTGTGGCGTTCCATGACGTCAGCTTCCGCTATCCCGGCTCCGACGAGGACGCGCTCGAGCAGATCAGCTTCACGGCCAGACCCGGCGAGACAACGGCCATCATCGGCTCCACGGGCTGCGGCAAATCTACGCTGCTCAACATGATCCCGCGCTTCTACGATGTGACCGAGGGCAGCGTGACGATTGACGGCGTTGACGTGCGCGACATGACCCAGGCACAGCTGCACGACGAGCTGGGCTATGTACCGCAGAAGGGCGTGCTGTTCAGCGGCACGATCACATCCAACCTGAAGTTCGGCGGCGACCACATCACCGACGCCGACGCAGAGCAGGCCGCAGAGATCGCCCAGGCCACGGAGTTCATCTCTGCCAAGCCCGAGGGCTTCGACAGCCCGATTGCCCAGGGCGGCAGCAACGTCTCCGGCGGGCAGAAGCAGCGCCTTTCGATTGCCCGCGCCATTGCCAAGCACCCGCAGATCTATCTGTTTGACGACAGCTTCTCGGCGCTGGACTACAAGACCGACGTGGCGCTGCGCCGTGCGCTGAAGGCTAAAACCGACAACGCCACGGTCATTATTGTGGCGCAGCGCATCTCCACCGTGCTGCACGCGAACCAGATTTTGGTGCTGGATGAGGGGCGCATCGTCGGCAAGGGCACCCATGCCCAGCTGATGGAAAGCTGCCCCGCGTATCAGGAAATTGCGCGCAGCCAGCTGAGCCAGAAGGAACTGAATTTGCAGAAGGAGGGTGAGTGATATGCCAAGACCCGGACGCATGACGACGGAGCGCGCCAAGGACTTCAAGGGCACGCTGCGCCAGCTGCTGGCCGCCATGAGCAAGTATAAGCTGTCGCTGGTCGTCGTCATTGTTTTTGCTGTTCTGTCAACCATTTTCAACATTGCAGGGCCGAAGATCCTGGCCAAGGCCACCACGGCGCTGGCCACCGGCTGGATCGCCAAGCTGCGCGGCGTAGGCGGCATCGACTTTGCCTACATCGGTAAGGTGCTGCTGTTCCTGCTGGGCATGTACCTGCTGTCTGCGGCGTTCAGCTTCATTCAGGGCTGGCTCATGTCCGGCCTGTCGCAGAAGGTCTGCTACGACTTCCGCGACCAGATCAGCAAAAAGATCAACCGCCTGCCGCTGGCCTACTTTGAAAAACGCACCGTCGGCGAGGTGCTGTCCCGCATTACAAACGACGTGGATACGCTGGGCCAGAGCCTGAACCAGAGCGTGACCCAGCTGATCACCAGCGTTGCGACGATGGTCGGCGTGCTCATCATGATGCTGTCCATCAGCCCTAAAATGACGCTGATTGCCCTGCTGATCCTGCCGGTTTCGCTGGCGCTGGTGCTGGTGGTCGTCAAGTTCAGCCAGAAGTATTTCAAGGCGCAGCAGGCGACACTGGGCGTTGTCAACGGTCAGGTCGAGGAGGTCTACTCCGGCCACAACGTCATCAAGGCGTTCAACCGCGAGGCCGCCGTGCTGGACGACTTCAACGCCGCAAACGATAAGCTGTACGAATCCGCGTGGAAATCGCAGTTTTTGTCCGGTCTGATGCAGCCTATTATGAACTTTGTGGGCAACCTGGGCTATGTGGCCGTTGCCATCGTCGGCAGCATTTTTGCCGCAGCGGGCGCCATCACCATCGGCGATATTCAGGCGTTCATCCAGTACGTCAAGAACTTCACCCAGCCCATCCAGCAGTTGGCGCAGGTGTCCAACATGCTGCAAAGCATGACCGCCGCCGCCGAGCGCGTCTTTGAATTTTTGAACGAGCCCGAGGAGGACCAGTTGGCCGACCCCGCCCGCCGCGCCGACCCCGCCTGCATCGACGGTCAGGTCACGTTTGACCATGTAAAGTTCGGCTACACGCCGGAAAAGACCGTCATCCACAATTTCAGCTGCAATGTCAAGCCCGGCCAGAAGGTCGCCATCGTCGGCCCCACCGGCGCGGGCAAGACCACAATGGTCAAGCTGCTCATGCGGTTCTATGATGTGGATTCCGGCGAAATTTTGCTGAACGGCCACAACGTCAGGGACTTTGACCGCAGCGACCTGCGCGAGGGCTTCGGCATGGTGCTGCAGGATACCTGGCTGTTCAAGGGCACGATCATGGAGAACATCCGCTATGGCCGTCTGGATGCCACGGACGAGGAGGTCATTGCCGCCGCGAAGGCTGCAAACGCCGACCACTTTATCCGCACGCTGCCCGGCGGCTACCAGATGGAGCTGAACGAGGACGCCTCCAACGTCAGCCAAGGCCAGAAGCAGCTTTTGACGATTGCCCGCACGATTTTGGCGGACAACCGCATCCTGATCCTCGATGAGGCGACATCGAGCGTTGACACCCGCACCGAGCAGCGCATCCAGACGGCTATGGACCGCCTGATGCAGGGCCGCACGAGCTTCATCATTGCGCACCGCCTGTCCACCATCCGCGATGCCGATTTGATCCTGGTCATGCGCGAGGGCGACATTGTCGAGCAGGGCACCCACGACGAACTGATCGAAGCCGGCGGGTTCTATGCCGATTTGTACAACAGTCAGTTTGAGGATGTGACGGCGTAAGCCCAAAACAAAAAAGTCGACAGTGTGCCAAATCCGTTGCACGCTGTCGATTCAGACCGTCAAAAGAATTGCATTCCCGCCTTATTGTGTGTGTAGGGGCGGCTATTGGTCGCCCGCCAACTTACCGCAGCAACGCATTTTTCGGGATTGTTTTTTGCAAGGCAAACGGGCACGGGCGAGCAATGCTCGCCCCTACAAGAGTTTCTCGACAGTCTGAGCTGCCCATTTATGAGCAGCATCCGCAGGGTCGCCCTCATCCGGCCCTACGGGCCACCTTCCCCCGCGGGGGAAGACTTTTCTTTTATTGACACCCCTGCTATAATAGTAACCAAAGGGGGGCATTACCTGTGGATTATGCAAAACTTACGGCGCAGGCGCGGCAGGCTACGGAAGAACTGCTGCAGGCTGCGCATCTTGAGACCGGGGACATTTTTGTGGTCGGCTGCTCCAGCAGCGAGATCATGGGCGGGCGCATCGGCAAGGATTCCAGCATGGAGGCTGCCGCTGCCGTGCTGGCGGGCGTGCTGCCTCCATTGCAGGAACAGGGCGTCTATCTGGCCGCCCAGTGCTGTGAGCATCTGAACCGTTCTATCGTCATTGAGCGCGAGGCCGCGAAGGCCAACGGCTATCAGATCGTCTCGGCCATTCCGCAGCCCCACGCGGGCGGCAGCTGGGCCACGAACTGCTGGCAGCGCTTTAACGACCCCGTCCTTGTGGAGGAGGTCAGGGCCGCCGCGGGCATGGACATCGGCGGTACGCTGATCGGTATGCACCTGCGCCGCGTGGCCGTGCCGGTGCGCTTGTCGATGGACCACATCGGGCAGGCAATTCTGCTCTGCGCCCGCACCCGTCCGCCGTTCATCGGCGGTTCCCGCGCCGTTTACAGTCAGGAGAAAGTGCGATGATCCCAGAAGCACAAAAACAGCAGATGGCCGAGGCCGTCGCAAAGATCCGGGAGACGATGGCTGCCGCCGCCAGGGCCGCAGGCCGCGACCCTGCCGCCGTGCGCCTTTGTGCCGCCTGCAAAACCCGCACGGTGGAAGAAGTTCGGTACAGCGCCGATTTGCCCATTGACCTGTTCGGCGAAAACCACGTACAGGAGCTTGTGGAAAAGACCGACGCCGGGGCCTACAATGGCAAGCCCGGACATTTTATCGGTCATTTGCAGACCAATAAAGTCAACAAGGTTGTAGGCCGTGCCGCGCTCATTCAGAGCGTGGACAGCACGCGGCTGCTCGATAAAATCGACGCTGCCGCCGCGCGGCTGGGTCTGGTGCAGGACATTTTGGTGGAAATCAACATCGGCGAGGAAGCCAGCAAAAGCGGCGTCGACGCCGACAGCCTGTTCCCGCTGCTGGAAGCTGCCGCCGCGAGGGAGAATACCCGCCTGCGCGGTCTGATGGCGATTCCGCCCGCTGACGCAGACGATGCCGAGACGCGCCGCTTTTTTGCGCAGATGCGGGAGCTGCTGGCCAAGGCCGATGCCCAGCACTACGACCGGGCGCAGATGGATATTTTGTCCATGGGTATGAGCCACGACTACGCCGCCGCCATCGCCGAGGGCGCGACCATCGTCCGCGTAGGCACCGCCATCTACGGCGCACGGGATTACAGTAAGAAAGCATAAAATTACCGCCGGCATCTCGTTGATGCCGGCGGCTTTTTTATTTCCTCACCCGGTATTCCCTCGGTGTCAGGCCATATCTTTTTTTAAATAACCTGTTAAAATACGACAAGTTGTCAAACCCGCACTGCTCGGCAATCGCCAGTATCGTGTCATTGCTGCTGCGCAGGGCGTCGGCGGCGGCGTTCAGGCGGTGCTCGTTCAGGTATTCGGTAAAGCCCTGGCCGGTCATTTTCTTGAACCACCGCATAAAATGGCTGGGGCTGCACCCGCAGGCTGCCGCTGCGTCGGTCACGTGCAGTGCGCCCGCGTACTGCTCGTTCACCAGCTGTACCACGGTTTTCAAACGTCGGGTGTCGGGGGTATCGGCAGGGGGCAGGTCGCCGCTGCGGCCCACCAGCGCCGCTAAAAACAACAGCAGTTCACCCTTTATACACAGCTCATAGCCAACATCCTTTAGCTTGTTGAACTCCTCTGCCGCGTGCAGACAGTTTACGGCCCAGGTATAGCCCCAGTCGTTGGGGGCCAGCCGCATGGGCAGCGCCAGGCGGCCGCTTTGCAGGGGCAGCAGGTATTTTTCAGCGCACAGGTCGCCCGCACCGCCCAGCAGTTCCAAATCAAAGATGATGTTCTCATATTCCATCACCTCGCCCGGCAGCTGGCGCAGCGCGTGCAGCACGCCGGGGGCAAACACATAGACATCGCCCGCCTCGGCGGTGTAGGTCGTCAGGCCCGCCTGCACGACGCCGCGCCCTTTTTTGACAAACACCAGTTCCATGCTGTCCTGCCAGTGCAGCGCCACCTGGGGAAAATCCTGCGGGATCGTGCAGGGATAGATGTTGAAAGGGAACCACGCGGCCCCGTGTTGCTTTGTTTCGCGCAAGGTTTTCTGATTTGGCATGATTTTCACCTCGTTGATAGTATTGTACCACTATTGGCCATTATTTTGCAAGCATCATGCGCGTTTTGTGTGGTATAACCTAGGTGTAGTCAAGAAATAATACCTATTGGCCCAAAAGTTCCGGGCCAAGGCAAGGCTCAGCCCTTCCTCCCCTGCCAGGGGAGGCAAGTATATGAGGAGGTAACTCTCATGAATATGACCACTGTAATCGAAGCCAAAACCAACAAGCCGCTGGCATCCTGCACTGACCAGGAAATCTACCTTGCCCTGCTGGACATCGTCCGCGAGCAGAGCGCCGCCCACGTCAAGCCTGTCAAGGGCCGCAAGCTCTACTACATCAGCGCCGAGTTCCTGATTGGCAAGCTGCTGTCCAACAACCTTATTAACCTGGGTCTCTACGACGACACCCGCGCCGCGCTGGCCGCTGCGGGCAAGACCCTGTCCGACATTGAGGAAGTCGAGCCGGAGCCGTCCCTGGGCAACGGCGGTTTGGGCCGCCTGGCTGCCTGCTTCCTCGACTCCCTCGCCACACTGGATCTGCCCGGCGACGGTGTCGGCCTGCGCTATCACTTCGGCCTGTTCCACCAATCCTTCAAGGACGGCGTCCAGAACGAGCTGCCCGACCCCTGGCTGACCGCACACTCCTGGGCCGAAAAGACTGACACGGTCTATCCGGTCGAGCTGGCAGGCAAAACCTACAATGCCCGCCTGTACAAGCTGGCCGTCACCGGTTATGAGGGCCGCACCAACACGCTGAACCTTTTTGACCTGGACACCATCGATGAGACTATCGTCCACGATGGCATCACCTTCGATAAGACCGCCATCGACAAGAACCTGACGCTGTTCCTGTACCCCGATGACTCCGACGAGGCCGGCCGCCGCCTGCGCGTCTACCAGCAGTATTTGATGGTTTCCGCCGGTGCCCAGCTGATTCTGGCTGAGTGCGCCGCCCGCGGCTGCGATTACCATGACCTGGCCGACTATGCCGCCATCCAGATCAATGACACCCACCCCAGCATGGTCATCCCCGAGCTGATCCGCCTGCTGGGCGAGAAGGGCATCGAGTTCGACGAGGCCGTCGAGATCGTCACCAAGACCTGCGCCTACACCAACCACACGATTCTGGCCGAGGCGCTGGAAAAGTGGCCCCGCGCCTATCTGGACGCCGTGGTCCCGCAGCTCATGCCCATCATCGAGAAGCTGGATGAACTGGCCCGCACCCGCACCAAGGACGAGAGCCTTGCCATCATCGACAAGGACGACCGCGTCCATATGGCCCACATGGACATCCACTTTACCCACTCCACCAACGGCGTTGCCTACCTGCACACCGAAATTTTGAAGAACACCGAGCTGCACGGCTTCTATGAGCTGTACCCCGAGAAGTTCAACAACAAGACCAACGGCATCACCTTCCGCCGCTGGTTGCTGGAGTGCGACCCCACCCTGACTGCCGAAATTGAAAAGCTCATCGGTTCCGGCTTCCGCAAGGACGCCACCGAGCTGGAAAAGCTGCTGCCCTACGCCGAAAACGTCGATACCCTGCAGGAGTTCTCCGCCGTCAAGTCCCAGAACAAGCAGGCACTGGCCGATTGGCTCAAACGGACCCAGAACGTCATCATCGACCCGAATGCCATGTTCGATATCCAGTCCAAGCGCCTGCATGAGTACAAGCGTCAGCAGCTGAACCTGCTCTACCTCATCCACCAGTATTACGAGATTAAGGCTGGCCACCTGCCTGCCACCCCGCTGGTCAGTATCTTTGGTGCCAAGGCCGCCCCGGCATATATCATCGCAAAGGATATCATCCACGCACTGCTGACGCTGTCTAAGGTCATTGCCGCTGACCCGGTCGTTTCCAAGCATCTGCAAGTCGTCTTTGTGGAGAACTATAACGTCACCGCCGCCGAAAAGCTCATCCCCGCCTGCGACCTGTCTGAGCAGATTTCCCTGGCATCCAAGGAAGCCTCCGGTACCGGCAACATGAAGTTCATGCTGAACGGTGCGCTGACCCTGGGCACGATGGACGGCGCAAACGTCGAAATCAGCCAGCAGGTCGGCAACGACAATATCTACATCTTCGGCCAGACGTCCGACCAGGTCATCCACCGCTATGACGCGGGCGACTACTGCGCCGCCCAGTGGTACGAGGGCGACCCCAACATCCGCCGCGCCATCGATTTCCTGACCAGCCCCGAAATGCTGGCCGCCGGTCATGAGGAAAACCTCAAGCGCCTGCACGACGAACTTATCAACAAGGATTGGTTCCAGACGCTGCCCGACTTCAACGCCTATGTGGTGCGCAAGGGCCAGGCCCTGAGCGACTATGCCTGCGACCCGCTGGGCTGGCGCAAGAAGTGCGTTATCAACATTGCTAAGGCCGGTATGTTCAGCAGTGACCGTACCATCGCCGAGTACAACGACGATATCTGGCATCTGGGCGAGTAATTTGCCGCCAATAATCGAGTAGTCGGCTCTCCTTAAAGAGCCGACCTCTCACACCACCGTCCGTACCGACCGGTACACGGCGGTTCAACCGCATAAGTGCAAAGACTCGTAGTAGTTGAGGATACTAAAGTATCCCGCTGCTGCGAGTCTTTCGCTTGTAATGGAACACTTTAAATCAGGACTACCGGCGATACGCCAGTATCCCAGTCTGGAGTTGCCCCACTGGTAAGCCTTGTCAGCCGGGATACCCAGCTTTCTCAAATTGATCACTTTTGTTCCGGGCTTCTTCACAAGCTTGATCAAAAAGCTGAACGATGTGCTGAAACAGTGGCTGTGATCTGTGCATTGCAGTAAGGCGCGTGATACTGTTGACCGGGCAATCAAAAAGCATGAAATGAAGAACGCCGAGGGTTCCCATATGGGAACCCTCGGCGCAGACTGTCGAAAAACTCTTGCAGGGGCGAGCATTGCTCGCCCGTGTCCGTTTGCCTTGTAAGGAAACTGCCCTGAAAAACGCGATGCTGCGCCAAGTTGGTGGGCAAACAATGTCACCCCTGCACATGAGCCATTATATTTTAACCCACCGATTATAGCACACCGTCCGCCGCAAAACATGAAAGAATGGCGAACAACCTGTAAAAAATGCCTGCCCTGCGGGAGTACATCCACACAGGGCAGGCATTTATATCGGAAAGCGAATGGTAGGCTTAGTGGTGCTTTTTACGCAGCCAGCCCGCCGCGCCAAAGCCAACCGCGCCAACGGCCAGCAGGGCCAGCAGCCCTTCCATCGGGAACACGTCGCTCGTCTGGGGGATAGCGGCGTTCTTTACGGTCGCGGTCTTGGTGGCAGCCGCAGCCGGGGCAGGGGAGGGCGTGGGCGTGGGCGTAGCGACCGGTGCAGAAACAACGGTGGTCACGCGGTCCCACTTGGCGTACAGGGTGATATCGCTGGTAACAGCGCTGTCAAAGCTGAAGCGGTACTGGCAGCCCTTCTCGGTATACCAGCCGCCGAACACCCAGCCGTCCTCTTTGGGGACGGTCGGCTCGCTGGCCTTGTTGCCGCTTACAAAGGTCTGGCTGGAAATATTGGCCCCGCCATGCCCGCACAGGTCAAAGCTGACCGTTACCAGCTTGTTCCACTGGGCGGTGAGGGTAATATCGTGGTTAACGGTCACAGTATCGCCCGCAGCGTACCGGTTGCCGTCTGCATCCTGCCAACCGGCAAACTGATACCCGGCACGGCTGGGGTCGGCAGCGACGGTAGCGGTGTAGCCATCTTGCGGGGGATAATAGGTGTTGTTGTAAGTACCCTCGGCCCCTGTGCCGCCGTTCAAGTCATAGCTAAGGCAGTAGCCAGCCTTTTCTTCCTGCTCGACAATCTTTTCGTGGCAGTACTGGCATTGTTTAGTAATGGTACGGACGTAGGTATTGGTAGTATTGGCTTTTGAGGTCCACTCGGTGACGTTAGTGTCAAAAGCGTTATCTTTGTAACCCTCGGTGTACTGGTTAGCGTTGCCGTTACCGTTGCCGTTGTCGTAAGTGCCCTTATCAAAGTTGTTGCCGTTGTGCGAAATGTTTTCGGGACGTTGGGCCTTCTCCCAGACGGGGACATCATTGATGGTGACAACAGTAGCGCCAGAGTCATAGTTTATGCCGTTATAATTGATTTTATCATTACTAAAACCAAAGAGTCGAGAACAGGTCTTGGTGTCAGGCTTAAGACCCTTAATGGTATTGTTGCCAATAATATTAACGTAGAATTTGTGGTTGCAACCGTAATCGGTCATCAAGGAATCGTTGATGCTCAAGGCTGTTTTGTTTGCTTTAGTGGAATTGACAGTGCACGAATCAAAATTGATTGTGAAATCATGCTGTGTTGCGCCAAAATCGGTATATACATTGATAACCTTACCGCTTGCATTGAAAGTGCAGTTATCAAATGTCATTTCCGGGGAACTGTATGTCCAAATGGCATAATCGCCAGAGGGCGCATTAAAGGTGGTATTTTTGAACATGGCGCTCTTATAACCCCAATAGGCAGTTCTACCGTTAATAACGCAATCTTCAACGATAGTTTCATTCGGACGGATAAAACCTGTATAGTTCTTTTGGGAAGAAAGCAAGGTACCGTCATATTGTACAGGAGATTGAAGAGTTAAGTTTCTAAAAGTGATTACATTTGCACCATCAAAACTATAATCGCCATTCGCCTCGCCCCCTGCATCGTAGTATGGTGTACCGATATTCCAAAACGTGTCATCAGCACTATGACCGACAAAGGTTAAAGATTTATCGACTATGTATTGCTGCCAATCTGGCTTGGTAGAACTTTGGCTGGGATCATGCAGCGCGGCGGGATTAGCTGAATATGAGTAAAGGCTATAAGTACCTGCACTCAACTCAATCGTAGAGCCACTTGGGGCGTTTTTTACAGCATCGCCAAGGTTAGGATAAATTGTATCGATATTCTCATCGATATTTGTAACGCGGATCTGACCGGCATTTAATGATGTAGGAGTTGCATTAACTGTTTTAGCCGTATTCGTTTCGCCCGTCCCCTCGGGGTCCTCACTCGCGTTGGAAGTCTCGCTCTGTGTGGTGCCTTCGTCCTCGTCTGCATACACCGCCAGCGGGGTGGCGCCAAGCGCCAACACCAACGCCAACAAACACGAGAGAACTCCTCTCATTTTCGGGTTTCTTTTCATCGCATTTCAGGCACAAGCTCCCAATCCGTCATAAGAGCTTTACCTATTCCCTCCTTCTTAATTTTGATAAAGTGTACCATTACAAATTTTATTATAAAGATTCAATTTGTAACGATACACATTTAATTATACACCAAAATTCAGGATTTGCAGGGGGAAAAACGATTATTCTAAGGCAAAATTTCACTTCTTTTCGACCTTTGCAAAGGTACACTTTCCCCAATAGCCAGTGCTTTGGCCGATTTTAGAGGGTAAAGCACTATACAGAAAAAGGGCTTCCGTCAGCAGATGCGGAAGCCCTTTTTAAGAAGGAGAATAGTGAATATCAGTTTTTCATTTCGGCGCGGATCTTATCGTTGGCCTCCTCGACCTTCATGCGGGAGAGGATAAAGGTGATGATGGCGTCCAGCACAAAGGGAATTACGAGGTACATGAGTTTCAGCATATTGATGCAGGATTCCGGCTGCACAGCCAGCG
>ERZ779843.3006-NODE-3006-length-14912-cov-4.564313_pt1 | contig 14912 bp, 16 predicted proteins | sample MGYA00511560_ERZ779843 | MGnify/ENA primary metagenome ERZ779843 (study PRJEB29588, sample SAMEA2158062) | human gut metagenome | biome: human gut; feature: human-associated habitat; material: faeces | place: Denmark | collected 2008/2010 ... | reverse complement strand
TGTTTATATTAATATATTTATAAATGTAATTATATGTTGTGTAGTGCCTAATCTTACACTATTTTTAATGTATAGAAATAGTTATTATTTCAAATTTTTGTTGGAGCACATTAATAGTTTAATAAAGAGAAACAGGTATATTAGTAATTAAGTTTTATATAGTGAATAGCATAAATTATTGTTACTCAGTACTTGCATGATAGTTGTTTGGATAATGTACAGGATAAAGTATATACTCGTGATTTGTTTAGAAGAGATTAACTTATGTTAAATAAAAGCTAAAAAATTTAATTTTTAGCTTTTTTTCTTGTGAATTAATGAAACTCATTTTTAATTATGTTATATTAAATTAGAATGTCTTATGAATGAAAAGGGAGGGCTTTTATGGCAAAGAGTAGATTAGATCGTATGCCTAGTAATGATCTAAATGAAATGGAAGAGATTGATTTATTAGAATTATTTCGTGCGGTATTAAAATATATTCGATTGATTATTGTACTGTGTATTGTATTTGGTGCTGGTGGATTTTTAGGTACTAAGTTTTTGATTGCACCAACATATACAGCGAGTACATCAATTTATTTAACTCCACAGATTAATGATACTGGATCATTGGATTATAGTTCTCAGATGGCTAATGGCTTATTGGTTACCAATGTTGTAAATTTATTGACACAAAATAATGTAATGTCTGAAGTGGCAAAGGATGTTGGGTTAGAAAATGCAGATGCTGTAAAAAAATTTGTAAATGTTACAAATAAGCAGGATACACAAATTGTTACAGTAACTGCTACAACTACAGATCCTAAGTTATCTAAGGATATCGCAAATGATACAGTAGATACTTTTATTAATACGATGCAGAAGAATTTAAATGTTCGTAATATTGAAATTGTAGATAAGGCTAAGTTGTCTTATGTTCCTAGTGGACCGAATATTAAGAAAAATACATTATTAGCTACAATGGTAGGTTTTGTATTAGGCTGTGGCTATGCTGTATTGAAGTTCTTATTGGATAATCGTTTGCGTACAAAAGAAGAGGCAGAAAAATACTTGGGTATTCCTGTTTTTGCTGAATTACCTGAAGTATAATGGAGAAGTTTATAGATATTCACTCACATATCGCTTGGGATATTGATGATGGGATGCCTTCTATGGAGGACGCGAAATGTTCGTTACATGATTCGTATTGTGATGGTATTGTTGGTATTTGTAGTACACCCCACATTATTCCAGGACAATATGATGCTTCTATTCATAATGAAATTGTTTCTCGTCAGATGGAATTAAGAAATATGAGTTCCATACCAATTTATTTTGGTGGGGAAGTCATGATGAATAGTGAGTTTATTAATGGCTTAGATACCGAAATATATCCTACGTTAAATGGTTCGCGTTATATGCTTGTAGAGTACAATGTTCTTCGTGATATTCATTCTATTGAATATCGTGAGGATTGCTTATATGAGTTAAAGGTTAGGGGATATATTCCTGTGATTGCGCATGTTGAGCGTTATTTTCATTCTGAATTGGATTATTCTATTATTGATCATTGGATTGATATGGGTTGTGTATTACAAATTAATCGTACATCTGTTTTAGGAATGCATGGCAAACATATTCATAAGAATGCATTGGCATTATTAGATGATGGATATTGTGATGTGATTGCGACGGATACACATAGAGCGAATGGATCACGTATTTCTATGTTGAGTGATGTATATTCTGTAGTGAATAGACGTATAGGTTCTGAGAATGCGGATATATTATTTTTTGAGAATCCTAAGTGTATCTTGAACGATATGGATATATTAAATATTAAAGTTGTAAAGAAAAAGAAGCGTTTTAGCTTCTTTAGGAGATAAAAATGGCAAGGAAGAAAAGAAATCAGTTTGATGTTGATGAGATTTATCGTAATTTGCGTACAAATATAGAGTTTAGCCAAATGGATGATGAGATTCAAGTAATCAGTGTGGCAAGTACTATTCCTAGTGAAGGAAAGAGTTCAGTGGCTTGTAACTTGGCTCGTATTATGGCAGCTAAATATAATGATGTTTTATTGATAGATTGTGACTTAAGACATCCTTCGGTTCATAAGATGATGAAAGTATCAAATCGTTCTGGATTGACAAATATTATTGCACAATTTCAAGATGGTTTAAGTGTTAATTCTTATGAAGGAGTACAACAAGTTATATTTGAAGGTGGACAAAACTTAACGCTGATTACAGCTGGTCATAGAGTACCAAATCCTAGTGAAGTATTGGGTTCAAAAAGAATGGGTCGTTTTTTGGAACAGGCTAGAAAAGAATTTAGTTATATCATTATTGATTCACCACCAGTAGCTGTAGCTTCAGACACAATTCCTTTATGTAACTTAAGTGATGGTGTACTTTATGTAGTTGATGCGAAGAATGCGGATAAGCGTAGAGTAAAGATGGCTATCAATGACTTAAAGCGTAATGGTGGTAATGTGATTGGTTTAGTAATGAATAAAGTGGATATGAGTGATGAAAAGCGTTATGGCTATGGTTATGGTTATGGAGAAGAAAATGATGGCAAAAAGGAATAGTATTTTGTTTATTGCAGCATTTGGCCTTTTTTTAACGGGTTGTAGCAAGTCTGGTTTAGAAGTTACTAAGAATGACATTTTAGAAGTGGTTAGAGATGATGCGAATGCTTCTAAAAAAGATTGTGAAAATGTAGTTATCAAAGAAGAAAAAGGAGCCTACATTGTATCTTTTAACACATCTGGTGGATCTTATGAGTATAAGATTGGTAAAGATGGTATTATACAAGAACGTAATTATAAAAGAAGCAATAGTAAAGAAGTTTCTACGACTGAACCTGTAGTAGAAAAAAAAGAATCAACTTCATTTGATGAAAATCAACAAGCAGCTATTGATGCAGCTCTTGCGAATGCAGGATTAGGACAAGTAGATGTAACAGATATTGATTGTACTTTAGATGAAACTACACAACAATTTACAGTTACATTTACATTCCAGGATATCAAAAATACTTGTATGGTTGATGCAGCTACATTCACTGTATTATCTTCTATTCAAGGTTAGATGTACCTATTTTTGACTGAAAAGGACGGATGTTGTTCTTTTCTTTTTTTTTTAGTACAATAATTTATATGTAAATTGTGAGGAGAATTCTATATGTCAAAAATAGGAAGATTAAAAATATTTATTGAATTTGTATTTTTCTGGATATTAATACAGTTCTTGCAGGCCATGAATATAGCACGATTTGATGATGAAATCGCTATAAAGTTATGTGCACTATATTTTTTGATGCAGATTCTAATTGGTCGTTATCAAGGAAAAGTATTACTAATGTATGATGAAATACGATTATTAGTATTAAGTCATGTTGGCTTTTTCTTTGCGAGTTTTTTGGTATTTCCATTTTATTCTTGGACATTTCGTAAACTATATGGTTTTGTGTTCTTAACACTCTTTTTGTTTGTTTTTGCAGGATGTAATTCAAGATATACGCACAAATGGTTAAGAAAGAAATTTAAACATAATACTTTAATTGTTGGTGTAGGCCATACAGCTGCACAACTTGCTTTTGTATGTAGAGGAAATAGTTACTCGTTGTTGGATGTACAGGGGTTTGTGAATTGTAAATCATATGGTATTCATCAGGAACAAATTGTTTCTGAGAATAGAACAATAGGAATTGAAGATGTAGATTCATTTATCAAATCACATAATATTGATACGGTATTAATTGCGATTCCTGAATTGAAACAGAAAAACTTAAATTCATTATTTGAATTATTTAAGAAAAAAGTAAATGTGATTAAGTATTTACCACAAGTTAATGGTCTAGTAACGTTTGATACAAAGGTTGAAGACTTTGATGGAATCTTAATGATTTCAAATTCACGTGGTGTAAATCAGATGGGGTCTTATGTATTGAAACGTTTGATGGATATTTGTGCTGGACTATGCGGAATCTTAATTTTGATTCCATTAACTGTCTTTGTCTTTGTAAAAAATCGTAAAGAAGGAGATAAGGGGCCTATTTTCTTTACACAGAATCGTATTGGTAAGGATGGTAAAGAATTTAAGATGTATAAGTATCGAACTATGGTACTTGGTGCGGATAAGATTCTTGAAGAATTAATGGAAAAGGATCCTGCAATTCGCGAAGAATATACTGTGAATAAAAAATTGGCAAATGATCCTCGTATTACAAGTGCAGGAAAATTCTTGCGTGAAAAGAGTTTGGATGAATTTCCACAATTTATAAATGTATTATTAGGTCAAATGTCTCTGATAGGTCCTCGACCTTATTTGCCACGTGAAAAAGAAGATATGGGACAATATTATGATGATGTTGTTGCTTGTAAACCGGGTATTACGGGTATGTGGCAAAGTCATGGTCGTAGTGATGTGGACTTTGACCACCGCTTAGTTTTAGATGAATATTATTATCGCAACTGGTCATTCTGGTTGGATGTGACATTATTGTTTAAAACAGTTAAGCAAGTTCTTTATGGAAGAGGGGCTGTATAAGCATGAAAGAACAAAATAAAGTTTTAAGAGGAATTGGAATTGCATTATCTATTCTGTTAGTTGTAGCATCATTTTATCTTTTATATCAATTGATTAAAATTAATGTCTTACCAACTAAATTATTATTCTTGATCACAATAGTATTTGTTTTGTTAGATGCAATATTTGCGTTATTGTTGTGTTATTATACAAGAGCAGTTGTTTCAAAAATTATTTGTGTTGTTATTACTTTAGTACTTATATTTGGTTCTTGTATAGGTGGATATTATATTTCGAAAACAGGTAGTTTATTAACAAACATTACGAATGTAACGAAACATGCAAAAAATACGGTTAGTGTAGTAGTTAAACAATCAAGTGATATAAAGAATAAGTCACAATTAAATGGTTTATCAGTTGGTACATTGCGTACTATTGGTACTCAAGGATCATCGAAGGCTTTAAAAGAATTAAGTAAAGATGGTATTGTGATGAATCAAAGTGAATATGATAGTTTAAGTGCTATGTTAGAAGCTTTCTATAATGGAGAAGTGGATTCAATTATTATTAATGAATCGAGTCGTAGTCAAATTTTAGATGTGGAAAGCTATGCGGATTTTGATAATAATACAAGAGTTGTTTATCAAACTTCTTATAAAGTAGAAAATACAGATAAGGCTTATGCCGTAAGTGATATTACTTCAAAACCATTTAATATATTAATTTCAGGATCCGATACGCGTGGTGGATTTGATGAAAATGGTCGTAGTGATGTGATTATGGTTGCTACTGTCAATCCTAAGACAAGTACGATCTTATTAACTTCTGTACCTCGTGACTTCTATGTAACTACCGCTTGTGATGCGGCAGATGGTTGTATGCAAGGGGCATTAGACAAAATTACACATACGGGTATTCATGGTACAAACACTACAAAACGTACAGTAGAGCAATTATTGGGTGTTGAAATCAATTATACATTTAAAGTTGGATTTGATACAGTGACTGATTTGGTAGATGCATTAGGTGGTGTTGATGTATATGTAGAACCTGGTTATGCAGTATCAACATCTACATTCAGCGTTCATGAAGGTGTTAACCATTTGAACGGACATGATGCATTAGAATATGCGCGTGAACGTTATGCATACACGGAAGGAGATCGTCAACGTACAAAAAATCAACAACAAGTCTTAATGGGAATTGTAAATGAAGCTACAAAACCAAGTGTCATTACAAAGTATGCTTCTATTATGGATGCGATGGCTAATACTTTCTCTACAACAATGTCAAATGAAGAAATTTCGGATTTAATTAAACATCAAATCAACAACAATCCAAAATGGAAGATGGAACAGTATATGGTAGATGGAACAGGTGATACATTAATGTGTGCTGAACTTGGAGATGCGGCAACTGTCATGGTTCCAGATCAAAGCACTGTTAAGATAGCAAAAGATAAAATCAATGCGATTTTAGCTGGAAAATCAGCGGATGACGTAAAGTAATATAATTGGGATAGGTTTGCCTATCCTTTTTTTTTGTAGTATGATAATTGGGTCTAAGGAGAGTTTAATATGCGAAAAAATAAAAAGAAACCAAATAGGGTAGGAAAGGTATTTGGAGTCATCTTTTCTATTTTGTTAGTTGCTGCAACAATGTACCTGTTGTTTAATTTAGTAAAATTAAATGTTTTACCAACTAAATTATTGTTTTTAGTAACAGTTGTATTTGTGCTTTTAGATTTAATTTTCAGTTTATTATTGTGTTTTGCCGCAAAGGGTGCTGTGTCTAAAATTATTTGTATTATCTTTACAATAGCTATTGCATTAGGATCATGTATGGGTGGATACTATATATCAAAAACTGGTAATTTATTATCAAATATGACGACTGTATCTTCCAATTCAAAAACAACTGTGAGTGTAGTTGTTAAGAAATCCAGTGATTTGAAAAAGAAGAATGATTTAGCTGGACATAGTATCGGTGTACTACAAAACATTGGAACCGTGGGATCAAAAAAAGTATTAAAGGATTTAAGTAAATCTGGTATTGAAATGAACCAAACACCATATGAAAGTATGACGGATATGCTAGCTGCTTTCTATAATGGAGATGTAGATTCAATTATTATCAATGAATCAAGTCGTGAACAAATCACAGATATCGAAGAATATGCTGAATTTGATAATAACACTCGTGTAGTTTATCAAATCAGTTATGAAGTAGAGAATACAGATAAGGCAAATGCCGTAAGTAATATTACTACAACTCCATTTAATGTATTAATTTCTGGTTCAGATACTCGTGGTGGATATGATGAAAATGGACGTAGTGATGTTATTATGGTTGCTACAGTAAACCCAAAAACTAATACAGTTCTATTGACTTCAATTCCTCGTGACTTTTATGTCGAAACGGCTTGTGATGCAGCAGATGGATGTCAACAAGGTGCATTGGATAAGATTACTCATACAGGTATTCATGGTACAAATGCAACTAAGCGTACGGTAGAAAAACTATTGGGTATTGAAATCAACTATACATTCAAAGTTGGCTTTGATACAGTGACTGATATTGTTGATGCAATTGGTGGTGTAGACGTTAATGTTGAACCAGGTTATGAATGTAGTAACTTCTTACATGCTCCAGGACTTAGTGTACATGCTGGTGTGAACCATTTAAATGGTGAACAAGCGTTAGGATATGCTCGTGAGCGTTATGCATATAGTGAAGGGGATCGTCAGCGTACAAAGAATCAACAACAAGTTCTTATGGGAATTGTAAATAAAGTAACAAGCCCTGCTATTGTAACTAACTATGCTTCTATTATGGATAGTATGGCCAATACTTTCTCAACAACAATGTCAAATGATGAAATTACTAGTTTAATTAAATATCAATTGAATAAAAATCCAAAATGGAAAATTGAGCAATCTATGGTTGATGGTACTGGAGATACACAAATGTGTGCAGAACTTGGAAATGCTGCTTATGTAATGGTTCCAGATGAAAGTACTGTTACTAAAGCTTCAAACAAAATTAATGCTGTCATGGCAGGAAAATCAGCAGATAGTGTAGAGTAAGGAATATCCCTTACTCTTTTTTGATTATGGGTATATAATTTAAGGGCGAGGTGTTGTTTACTATGGAAACTCAAGATTATATACAAAATAGAATTAATACAAATATTCGTCAATATGAAGAACTAAGTAAGAAGTATCATAAATGTCACATTGGATTTATGATTGCATGTTTTAGTTGTTTTATTGGTGTTGTTATATTGGATGTAATTTATTTAATTGTACCTGTTATTTGGTTAATACTAGCTTCATGTGTATTGATATTAGCTGGTCTATTCTTATTATTCTTTGACGTATTAAATGACTATTCTTCTAAGTCTTTAGAATATAAGTATAAAGCGAATCTATTGTGTTATGAGAAGAATTTATATCAGGCTAAACAGAGTGGCTTTAAAGGTTTTGCGTTTCGTTGTGAAAGATTTATGTAGTTGTTACTAACAATTCTTATAACAATATCATGGTTTCAATTTTCTTAAAATATAATACAACACACAATGTATTGTAAGTGGCTCTAAGTGCATGGAATACTCAGTAATTGAACCTCCTTTCTACTATAGATTGACTGTAGTGGAAGGGGTCTCTTTGTGTGCAGATTTGCCAATTGTAAGGGATTTATTATATAATATGAAATTGTGAGCTATATAAGAGTTTATAGGAGATTATTATTATGCCTAAAAAGGATGTTAAACTTTCACAGAATGTGAATAGTAATGGTAAAAGAAAAAAGAAGAAAAAGAAACGACCAATCAGCAAGTTCATGACTATATTCATGATTATTAGTTTGGCTTTATTGATTTTTCAAATCATAAAATTAAATTTATTACCTGCAAAATTAATCGTATTAGTTTCATTGGTAATGGTTATTTTATGCTTGATTATTTTATTAATATTACACTTTAAAGCTAAAAAGTTTTTGCCAAGAATATTAGCAGGGTTCATTGCACTTTGCATGTGTATGGGTTTAGCCTATGGTAACTATTTCATTTTTAAAACAGATAATACGTTTGATGTTGTAACAAGTCTTGCGGATAGTAAGGCAACAATGACGTCAATTGTTGTATTAAAAAGTTCTTCAATTAAAAAAGAAAAAGATTTAAAGGGTAAGACAATTGGTACTATTTTAGATATGGATAAAGTAGCTACAAAGCGTATGTTGAAGGATTTGGATTCTGACAACATCAAATATAAGACAAAAGATTATGATGCTTTATTGGACATGATGGCTGCTTTATATGATAATAAAATTGATGCGATTTGTTTAAATGAAAAGTATCGTGATATCCTTCATGAAGCTGATGGATATTTTAATTTTCAAACGGATTCTCGAGTAGTTCATCAAAATGTGCATTATACAAAGGTAGAAAAGAATGATAATCCAAGTGATCCAGTAAATGATATTTCAAAGGATGCATTTACAGTCTTAGTCAGTGGTAATGATTCATATGGTACTTTACAAGATTCAAATACGAGAAGTGATGCCAACTTATTACTTACTGTAAATCCTAAAACTGGAACCATTTTGATGACAAGTATTCCTCGTGATTATTATGTTGAACTTGTTTGTCCGGAAGATGATCCTGAATTAGCTTGTCCAGAAGGTAGTTATGATAAATTAACGCATTCTGGTTTAATGGGTATTAAGAGTACGGAAAAAACTATCGAAAAGGCTTTGGGTATTAAAATTAATTATAATGTTCGAATCAACTTTTCAAGTGTTGTTAACTTAGTAGATGCTTTAGATGGAATTGATTTGGATATTAAAAAGGGTGAAGAAGTAGATATTTTCTATGTAAATAGCCAGCCTGGTTTAAGCATTGGTAAACATCATGTGGATGGTGAGACAGCCTTAGCTTTTGCACGTGAAAGACATGCCTATTTGGATGGGGATAACCAACGTGTGCGTAACCAACAAAAAGTATTTAAAGCTATCTTTAAACGTATTATTTCTCCAAAGATGATCACAAACTATGGTAAATTTATGGATGCGATTGCAGTTGCATTTGATACAAACTTATCTGGCGATGAAATTAGTAAGTTTGTAAAATATGAGTTGGATAATATGCCAAACTGGAAAATTGAATCTTATGCGATTGTTGCAGAACCGGATTATCAATTCTGTTATCAATCTCAATCTTATGCTTCAGTAGTTGCACAAAATGATGTAATGAATGAAATTGCTAAAAAGAAGATTCAGGCGGTATTAAAAGGAAAGAGTTCTACATCGGTAGAAGATCCTTCTGGTTATTCGCAGACAGCTAGTGAAGATAATGCGGTAGGTAATACAGAAGAATTACAGAACATGGGAATACTTAATCCATCTGGTAATGATTCTAGTGAAGACGAAGAAGATTATAACTATGATTATGATCAAAGTTATGATGATACAGATTACTACAATCCAGATGATCAATACTATCAAGAGGATACTTACGAAGAATCGGATTATCAGTAAACAAAGATAAGATGCAAGAGTGAATGTTTGGATATGGCATTCACTTTTATAATAGTTAAAAATTATTTCAAAATACGCAAAAATGCAATAAAAATGCAAAAACGAGTAAAATAAGTTGTTTTTAGTAAAAAATAAAAGTATTATTGTGATGGAGGGATTGTTATGTTAATTCAATTTTCAGTAACAAATTTTCTGTCTTTTAGAGATGAAACAGTTTTAAGTTTAAGCACGAATAAAGATAATTCACATAGCGAAAATTTATTGTCTTTTAAAAATGAACGTATTTTACCAAGTGTTGCTATATATGGTGCAAATGCGGCGGGTAAATCAAATCTTCATAAAGCATTAACTGCAGCTATTATTATGATTCGTAATTCGAATAATTTACAAGTCGATCAACCTTTAATGGTGACACCGTTTTTATTGGATAGTAAGAGTCGATTTGATAAAACTAAGTTTGATTTTATCTATACATATAATGATGTGAAATATGAGTATGGTTTTGTTTTGGATTCAAATCATGTGTGGGAAGAATATTTATATGAATACAAGAGCTCTAAACCATCTTTGATTTTTGAGAGAAGTGAAATTAATAAATATAAATTTACAACTAAAACAAAATCACAACTATCTCAAATCGTAGATAAAAATACTTCAAATAAATTATTTCTTGCGACTGCAACAAGTTGGAATAGTGATTTAACTCGAGATGCATATATGTGGTTTGCAACTATGATCGATACATATGATTCTCAAAATCTAGAAGATTTAATGTATACAGAATTTGATAGACATCAAAATAATAATGATAGTTCATTAAATACATTTATGTTGCATTTACTAAAAAAAGCAGATATTAATATTTCAAATTTTAATTATGAAAGTATAAAACGTGAAGTGAATCAATTACCATTTGAATTGCCACCAGAACTACAAGGGTTAATGAATCCAATTCCGTCTGCAAAGAAAGTCTTAGAACAGCGTAGAATCGTTACGTCTCATCAGGTTGTAGAAAATGGAGAGAAAAAGGAATATCCTTTGAACTATTTTGATGAATCAAATGGTACAAAGAGATTGTTTACTTATGGTCCGGTTTTAAAGAATGCATTAGAAAATGGCAGAACAATCATTATAGATGAAATTGATAACGCTCTACATCCTGCAATGACTAAATCATTGATTGAAATGTTTCAAAATCCAAATATTAATAAAAATAATGCACAATTAATTTTTAATACTCATGAAATTAGTTTGTTAGATTTAAATTTATTTAGACGTGATCAAATTTATTTTGTTGAAAAAAATAATAAAACTGGCGTTTCTGATTTATATTCACTGGATGAATTCTCACCTAGAAAATCTGAAAACATTCAAAAAGGGTATTTGCAAGGAAGATATGGTGCTATGCCATTTGTAAATTTGGAGGATATTGAATGGTAAAAAGAGTAGGGTAAAAGCAAAGAGGAAAATATTCTAGAAAGCCTAAAAAAATCATTTTAATCGGAACGGAAGGAAGTAATCAAACAGAAAAAAATTATTTTACAGCTTTCAACCAAACTCAAAGTGAATATAAAATTAATGTTGCTAAAGGAAACAATACCGATCCCGAAGGTGTTATTCGCGACTTGTTAAAAACAGCTAAACAAGAAGAATTAGATTTAAAACAAGGAGATATCTTAGCATGTTTTATTGATGTTGATTTCAAACGGGGTAGGGAAAAAGAATTAAGAGCAGCCATTAAATTGGCTAGACAAAATAATGTTTCTCTTTATTTGTCAAATCCATGTTTTGAAGTCTGGTATCTTCTTCATTTTAGATACAGTACTAAACCATATTGTTCGAATGATGAAGCTATTAGAGATTTAAATTCCTATATTTCAGATTATTCAAAAAGTAAAGATGTTTTTGAACTGATTGTAGGAAATTCAAAACAAGCGATTGAAAATTCAAAAAAGTTGGAAGATTATCATCAAAGTAATGGAACGATTGATCGGATTAAGAAAATTCCATATACAGATGTATATAAAATAGTTGAGATACTTTTAAATACTGAGCAATAATTGGTATATATATAATCTGAGCTATTCTTTATTTTCTTAAGTTTTTCTTAAGTGGTTGAGTTAAGAAAGTATTCATTTTATAATTGAATTAATCGAGAGGAAGATTGAATATGTTTTGTAAAAATTGTGGGCACGAAATAAGTGATGATTCTAAATTTTGTTCAAATTGTGGAACAAAGGTAGAAGTCGATGAAGATATTGTTGTACCTGTTACAGTAGTAGATAAGACTGAAGAAGTTAATGAATCTGAAGTTGATACAAATAATGAGGAATCAGTAAATGAGAATGAATCAACTACATCAGTCAAAGAATGGTACTATGTATCGAACAATGACTCTAAAGGATCATTCAGTATAGATGAGATGAAGGCTAAGATTACTTCTGGTGAAATCAATGGTAGTACTCTAGTATGGAAGGCAAGTATGAAAGACTGGGAAAGACTAGAGAATACAGAATTAAACGAATTTATTTCTACTTCATCATCTTCAAATGATTGGTATTATGTAGAGAATAATGATTCTAAAGGTCCTTTTAGTGAATCAGACATGAAAGGATTTATTGATAGCGGTGTATTAACTGGAAATAGTTTTGTATGGAAAACAGGCATGCAAGATTGGCAAAGATTAAAAAATACCGAGCTTGCAGGTAATGAAAAAGTGCATGTAGAACCAAGTTTTTCATTTACTACTGGAGTTGTAAAAGAAAAGAGTATTGGACTATGTGTAGTATTAAGTCTAGTTACTTGTTTCATTTATAGTATTTATTGGCTATATACAATTGCACATGACTTAAATGATTTATGTGAAAGTCAAAACCAAGAAAAAGGTGCTGAACCAGGACTTGTTGTTGTATTAAGCATTGTGACATGTGGAATCTACTTATTATACTACTTATGGAAGGCTGGTAAGATGGTATCTAGTCTTACAAGAAGTAATGGACATCATCCAAGTGATGATAGTATCGTTTTAATGGTATTATCTATACTTCAATTATCATTAGTATCCTTTTGCATCCTTCAGAGTCATATTAATGATTTCGCAAAAGACTAGATATTTAGGAATAGTTCTCATACTATTCCTTCTTTTATTATTCTATAAATGCCCCTTTCAATTCATAACAGGATTGCCATGTCCAGGATGCAACATGAAAACAAGCCTGTATTATCTTCTGAAAGGAAATATTCAATTATCTTTGTATTACCATGCTCTATTAATACCAACACTTATTTGTGGCATTCTATGCCTGTTAAAACCTGAGAAAAGAAAAATGATATTAATCATATGGTGTACACTCATGATTGTCTATTATATATACCGTATGATTCTTTATTTTCCAAATAGTCCAATGATCTATTCAAAAAACAATTTGATTTATTTATTATTTAGACACGCATAATGTCAATAAATGTTGTAACTTGAAATTATAAAGGAGGACATACTTATGTCAAACATATATTTTACAGTTACAGGATTACATCATTATTATGGCGATTCATTTCTAGAAAAAGAAATGATTGTTTATTTAAAGAAAGAAAAAGATAATGAATATGATAAAGAAGCCATTAGTGTAAACATTCCTGGTCTAGGAAAGATTGGATATGTAGCCAATAGTCCTTATACAGTACTTGGAGAAAGCTATAGTGCTGGAAGATTGTATGATAAGATCTGTGAAGAAGCGAGTGGTAAGGTTAAATTCATATTAGACAAAGGAGTTATTTGTGAGCTTATTGAATAAATGTTTCCTTCGGTTAATTCATGTACAAGTACAAACTGGGTTTACTTGGATGTATGGCTGGACTCAATCAATTATTTGTTGGATTTAAAGGAACGTTAACCGGGCAATTTGTTTGCCAAGAATTAAAAATGCTGCAGGTTTATAAGTTAATTACTATACAAATGATAGAGTGTCTTGTAAAATTGATTTGTGGTAGATACATAAGATTTGATTGTTTCAATAGAGGAAAGGCCAAGAGTTTAAACGTATTATGAAAAGTTTAGTCCAGATACTTGCGTACGTACTTTAATGGAGGACTATAAAAAAAGATGATTGGTTAGTCAATATTCCTTTGTATATGATTGAAGAAATCGCAAATTTATAATGTACTTTTATAAAATTAAAAGTATCAGCACTAATAATTTTCTCATATCTATATTTACTGTTATTGAGTTAGATGGATGAATAATAGGAAAATGCATAAAGTGGCGATATAAATAAAACAGAGAAAAAAGTGATTTCTTTATTAATGAGAACTCTTTGTACACTTTTGGTGAAATAGCATTAAAAATCGTCTTAACAAAACGAACGATAGAACGACCTTTGTATCTTTAAAAAAATTATAGAACGAATCGGATCGAAATGTATAGGTTAATGGATAGTGATAAAATAGATAAGCTTAATTTTTTAATGCAAATTAAATAAGTGTATGATATGTATGAGTTAAAAATATTATGGAAATGAGGATGATAATATGAAAATAGAGATACTGTATAAATATTGTGAAGAAGAGTTGCAAAATTTTATTTTTGAATATGGTGAAACAACAACTTTAGCAGATTTATTAAATGAACTAGGATTGAATCCTTTGGATTGTATTGATAAAGAAAACAATTTATGTCATTATACGCGAGGAGAAAATGTTTATTTAGCTGTTAAATATATTATTAAAGATGGCATTGTAAAATGGATTGTGCCTGTTGAACAATGCACAATTGAAGAGTATTTAAATCAGTTTAATTTAACTTCAATTTGGTACTACGTCAAGAAAAAGGACTCATAAAATAGATAAATTTTAAATTCTAAT